>JAEEGL013485386.1_pt1 | contig 19115 bp, 16 predicted proteins | sample 9134231 | NCBI WGS metagenome assembly JAEEGL01 (sample SAMN16246548, study PRJNA631951) | gut metagenome | biome: gut microbiome; feature: rumen; material: fiber-attached | host: Bos | place: Iran: Karaj | collected 2018-10 | reverse complement strand
TTAAAATTAACAAATATACCTTGAGCAGTTTCTCCTCTTAAATATACTGTATTCTTAGTATCATCAGTAACACCTATAGATGTTTCAAATAATAAATTGAACTTTCTAATTGGTGTAAAGTCACATTTACCACATACAGGACAAGTAATATTATTATCAATAATATATTTTTCTAATTTTTCATTATCCCATCCATCACCAGTTTCTTTACCTTTAGTAAAATCTTCTATTAATTTATCTGCTCTATGTCTTGATTTACATTTCTTACAATCTATAAGTGGATCTGCAAATGAAGCAACATGTCCTGATGCTACCCAAACATTAGGATTCATTATAATAGCTGCATCTAATCCAACATTATATTTATTTTCTTGAATAAATTTTTTCTTCCATGCATTCCTAATATTTTCTTTTAAATTTGTACCAAGAGGGCCGTAATCCCATGAATTAGATAGCCCATTATAAATTTCACTACCTTGGAATACAAATCCATAATTCTTACAATAATTTACTAATTCATCCATAGTTATACTAGGTTTAACTTCTTCTGTTTTTTTCATCTTCTCAATTCATTCCCTTTCTTTTCTATTAATTCAAATCCATTAACTGCTAATACTCTATTAAAAGCAGCTAAGTATTCTTTATCACATATTACTGTTATTTCTCTTTCACCTCGATAACATTCATATGTACCCATTTTTTTAACATGTAATCCATTCTTTTTATTTGTTATCTTTTTTAATAATTCTATTCTATTATAAAAATAAATATCATCAGTTATTCTTTTCAGATCAATTTCATTTTTAATATTATATTTCATATTTCCTCCTTAAAAAAGAAAACTTCTAAAATATCATAAGGGTCCAATTAGGACGGTTCCACCTTACTTATTCTAGAAGAATCACTCTTTATTTACGGCCTAGATGCTTTCCAACACATCGTCATCACCAAATCAATAATTTAGATTAATTTATCATAAATTATAATTATTTTCAAGTTATTTATCTTTTTTAGTTAATATTTTATTTTTCATATATTTAGTAGGATTTTCATAATCTCTTTCTCTAACATCAGCTGGACTAAATAACATTGGTTCAGTTTCTATATATTGAATATCACCATTGTCATCATACCAAATAGTTACAAAATAATCTCCCATTAAGTTAGGTATTTCATTTTTCATCATGAATGATGATTGATCTACATTACAAGGACATAATAACATATGTATATTTCTATATAACATATAATATACTTTATGATAATGACCTCTTAATGATAGATTTGGTTTAGTACCAGAGAATAATTGATCTATACCATTTTGAGGTTTAGTAGAAAGAATTCTAGATGTTCCTCCACCTGGATGGAATAATTCTATCTTACAATTATCATAATAGAAATATCCTCTATCTTGACCTAAGAATTCTGTATCTTTAGGTCTTCTCTTTTGTAATTCACGACCAAATTCAAATGGTCCATAATTAAATTGATGAGATTGATCATGACTACCTAAAATAAATCTCCATTTCATATTAGGATATTTAGGTAATGTTTTAGCTGCATAATCAACATGAGCAGTAGCTCCATATATAAATACTTCATTAACATAATTAGGTCTAATAGTATGATAATCTCCATCAGAAATATCTCCTACATGGAACATATCTGTTATACCCCTATTATAAGCCTCATATGCAAAAGTATTTACCATAGATGGTTGAGAATATATACTTCCATAATGTGTATCAGAAACTACTCCAAATTCCTTCTTAGTAAGTTCTTCTTTTGGTGGTTTAACATCATAATGTCTTCTCTTTTGAAATTTCTTTTGAACAACTAAATCACCATTAATATCAACTATATCAATAGGTCTACCATATTGTTGTAATACACCTATTATTCCATATAGTTCATTTTCATTCATTTCTAATCTTTTTTCTAAATCAGAAAGTTTCTCTTCTTTCTTCATTGATTTATATAACCTATCAAATCTTGCTAATAATTCATTTTTCTCATGTACTACTTTATCATGGGCAACAAAATTCTCTTCTTCTTTAGTAAGTTCTAAAGGTTTAATAGTTAAATAATTTTCTTTACTTGGAACATAATATGGAGATAACTGAGGAACTAATCTCTTTAATTTACCAAGTTTATCAAATGTAAGTTCAAATTCATATGAACCCATCATATTTTGTTGAGAAGCAGCTTTCATTTTAGGAGTTCTCTCAACTACAGATGGTATTGTAAATATTCTTGTATCTCTTATTTGTGGGAAATCTTGAGCAGTTAATGTACCACCTAATAATATAAAATCATAATCTTCATGACTAGCCATACTTCTACTATATTTTTGTGGAGGATATGCTATTGTATAACTTTCACCAGTTTTCTTTAAACTTTCTACTCTAAACGATGTATTATTTATATTTATAGTACATGATTTAGGTCCTAAATAAGTCATATCTTTTCTATATTGATCAATGTATTCACCAACATTTAATTCTTTACTCCAAGTATGATCTGTATCACCAGTAATAAATAATGTTTGAATTCCTTCTACTTTAGGGAAATATTCTATTAAATGATCTGCTTGTCCATAAGCATCATTTGTAATTAATGATTTACCATAATCTCTTTCATCTTTAGAATTATATTTACCTTCTAATAAGTTTCCTGCTACGATTACATATTTAACTCCATCTAAAGCAAACTTCTTATACATATCATTTAATAAAGCAATTTGTTCATTCTTAGAACCAAATCTTAAATCAGATATTACACCTATTTTAACTTTTTCATTTAATACTTTACTATCATCTTTAATAGTAAAAATATTTTCTTTTGTATAATCAGGACTATTATTAATCGCAAGTATCATATCACCTGATTTATTAGTTAATGATACATTTACATTATTAGATTTTAATTTATTAATGTAACCAAATAATTGTACTTCACTTATACCTAAATCTTTACATAATGCTGTTACACTATCTCCCTTTATTAATCTTAAACATAAGCTATCAAGAATTTCTTCTTCATTCAGTTTTTCTTTTTCCTCAGTTTTTTGTTTCATTTCCCATACCCTTTCCAAAAAAAATAGAATAAGTCAAACAATAAAATAACTTTTATCATCCTCCCTATTCTTATTCTATATTTATATTATTATATTTTATAAAAAAGTTCAATAATAAAAATGAAATATTTTATATTTTTTCTTATAAAAAACAAAGAGAAGTAGATTTTCTACTTCTCTAATTACTCATCAATCTATTTTTATATATTATCTACATTTATTTTTATCTAAGTTATATAACTTATATATACCATCTAAATACAATTTACCTTTTTTTATGTCATTCTTTAAGTATGGATTATTATTCTTAAGATTATCAATATTTACCTTATTCAAATCAAATTCAATATTCATAACCATTTTGCCATTATCTATAGTACTAGAAATAGAATATCCACCATAAATATCATTATATTCTTCAAATTCTTCTTTATAATTATTTTCAAAGAAACTAAGTACTGTATTATTCTTAGATTCAACTGTTCTTACAATTAATACCTTACTAACTATATCTTTATTATAATATATTTCATAATTATTATTAATTACATAATTATCACCTTTAATAGCATCACTATCACATTTAATAATATCAATATGATTTTTATTAAATAGAACAATAACAACAATGACTATAACAATTAATATTAATAATATAATTATATATTTTAAATTTTTTTTCATATTTTCACTCCAATAATAACTTGTAAAGTAGAAGTAACATATATTACTTCTACTTTATATTATTCAGCCAATGTAAATAATCTACCATCATATGGTGATCCATAAATTGATGTTGTACTACCATACATATGAGTAGTGTCATTACTAATTCCATCACCATTTGTCTTTGGTATTGTAATTGACCATGTTGTGGCATTAGATCCTGCATTATTGAACATAAATCCCATACTTGTTACTTTTGATGTGTTCCATGAACTTAAATCTAAATCAAAAGTTGTTGCTTTATAGGCAGCATCATAGAACATAAATTCCATTCTTGTTACTTTTGATGTGTTCCATGAACTTAAATCTCCAATATTCCATGTTGTGGCATTGTGTCCTGCAGAATTAAACATATCTGTCATATCGTTTACTTTTGAGGTATCCCATTCACTTATATCTCCAATATCAAAAGTATCAGCTTTATAACCTGCACCATTAAACATACCGCGCATGCTTGTTACTTTTGATGTGTTCCATGAACTTAAATCTCCAATATTCCATGTTGTGGCATTGTGTCCTGCATTACGGAACATAGCAAACGTTTCTAGTAAACTTGATGTTTTCCATTCACTTAAACCTCCAATATCAAAAGTATCAGCATTAAAACCTGCACTGTTGAACATATATGACATATCTGTTACTTTTGAAGTATCCCATTTACTTAAATCTAAGGCAAAGTTTGTGACATTTCCACCTACACCCTCAAACATATTTGTCATATCTGTTACATTTGATGTTTTCCATTTGCTTAAATCTCCAACTGTCCATGTTGTGGCATTTCGACCTGCATGACTAAACATTTTTGACATATTTGTTACATTTGAAGTATCCCATTTACTTAAATCTAAGGCGAAGTTTGTGGCTTTTTCACCTGCAGATTCAAACATACCGTGCATGTCTGTTACTTTTGAAGTATCCCATGAACTTAAATCTCCAATATCCAATGTTGTGGCATTGTATCCTGCATAATAGAACAAATCTGACATATTTGTTACATTTTTTGTATCCCATTTGGTTAAATTTCCAATATCAAAAGTTTCAGCATTATAACCAGCAGATATTGGTTTACAAAGACTACTATGATACTTTCCAAACATATTTGACATATTAGTTACTTTTGATGTTTCCCACGTATCTAATCCAATTAAAATGAAAGAATTTGAACTATATCCTGCTCCTATGAACATTCCATACATATTTCTTAAATTTGTTGTGTTCCAATTATCTACATTCAAAGTAAATGTTGTTGCTTTGTATCCTGCATAATAGAACATATATTCCATTGTTGTAACATTTGAGTTATCCCATCCACTTAAATCTAATGTTAAAGTTGTTGCATTAAAACCAGCACTGCTGAACATATATGACATATCTGTTACTTTTGAGTTATTCCATCCACTCAAATCTAAAGTTAAAGTTTCTGCATTATAGCCAGCACTGCCGAACATATATGACATATCTGTTACTTTTGATGTATTCAAATCATCTAAATCCATATCAAAAGTTGTAGCATTATAACCAACTCCATTAAACCAACATGCTGTTGATGTTGGAACTACTAATCCTTGCACTTCTACTTTTATCACATTATAACTTAAATTTTCATCACTTGTATAATAACTAGCAACCCAAGGTACATTATTAAAATTGCAATTAGTAAACTCTGTATCTCCTGCAAAGCTTCCTGATTTATCACCTGTAACTTCACTATCTGATATTACAAGTTTAGTCCTATTATCTTGTAGTGCCCAATAAATAGTTTCTGTTACTTCTACATCTTTCCAATATGCATATAATGTTGTATCTTTAGTTATCGTTATGTTCTGTGATTTATAATATGATATTCCAGTATAATCGAATTTTGTATTATAATTTCCTATCATTTTATCTTTTAATTTATATACACTGAATGCTTCATCTGCTATTCTTGTAGATATTCCTGATATAAGTGACATGGTATAAATATCACCTGTTGCATTTTCATTATTTTTATCAAATGTTAGTGTATATTTTTTAACCCACTGCGCATATAATATTGTATTTTGTGATAAAGTTATATCTCCCTTATCTAAATAACTCGTTCCTGTACCATCACTTTCAGTATTCCATCCGATGAAACCATATCCATCTAGGATATATTGATTTTCATTTAATGCAGTTTTTTTGTTCTCAATAATTGTTTGATCATCCATTTCTCCAGTAGCATTTTCATCATTTTTATTAAATGTTACTGTATATTTGTTTGAATCTCTCCAATGAGCATATATTGGCATATTAGATTCTGGTACATAGTTTGAATCTACCAATGTACCATTAGTTGCAGCTGTATACCATCCGTCAAATGTATGCCAGTCATCGTATGTTGGAGTTGGTAATGCTCCTATTTTTTCACCTTGTACTACATTCTTATAACTTGGTGTTATAGGATTTCCTCCATTAACATCATAATCTATTCTATATTTACCTTCTTCTACATATGTACCTAGTTTAATGTACATATTTTTTAATTTACCAGTTAAGAATCTTCTTGCTGATGTAGCAGTTCCATCTGTTGGAGCAGCTCCAAACCATACTGTTAAATCAAATGTTGGATTATATTGTGTTAGATTATTTAATTCTACTTTATCTGCTCCATTTAAACTATAGTATATTACATTATTAATTCTAAATACTGATAATGTAGTAATATTTCCATAATTAATGTTATATGATTCATTAGCAGACGATGTTTTTCTTGATGCAAGTTCTATTTGATTTGCATTATTATTTCCTTTTCTCACTACTACTCCTGGATATCCAGTTGCTTCTTGTTTTGTATTAAAGAATGTTGCTTGTGATTCATTTTCACTAGGATCATATGATTCTATTTCAAAATGTATTTCATAATCTTTGTCTATATTTATTTCATTATATAGGGATACTTTTGTATCTATATATGTTTTTCCATTATATTTTTGACATTCACTTCCTGAAATAGTTCCATTAAAGTCACATATTCCAGTTTGTTCAAATACTTTAGGGAATGTTGTTGTAATCCATTTAGCATACAAAGTTATATTACTTTCTGGTACATAATATTCATTTACTTTTGTATTAAATGTATTTTCTAAATACCATCCATCGAAAAACATACCGGTTTTAGTTATTGCCTCTATTGAACCAATAGGATTTCCTTGCAATATTTCTTTATCATCTAGTGTTGTATTTGTATCTGTTTCAAATTTAATTGTATATGTTGGTTTTTTATTCCATCTGGCAAATATTTCCATATCTCCTTGTGGAATATAACTACTTTCTATAAGTATACCTGTATCTATTCCTGTATACCATCCAACAAAATCATGTAATTCTTTTTCTGGTGTTGGTAATAATCCTATTTCAGTACCTTCTAATACAGTTACATTTTCAGGATCAACTGTTCCTCCGTTAGGATTTAATATAACAGTATAGGTTTCCCCTATTAATCGAATATAGAATTTCTTATATGTACTATCATTTTCTCTTATTATTTCTGAATCTTCTTCTATTTCATTTATTTTATTTGATATAGTAGTTAAATCAGAAGTTGAATCTATTAAATTATTAGTACTTTTTACTATTCCATCATAGAAGTTTAATGTAGTGCCAGTTTCTGTTTTAATTGCAATACCATTATTACCAATAATCTCTGGTGTTACATTTGTTACTCTACCATCTTTTTTACCAATATTTACTGTTCCTGATTGATTATATATTGCACCAATTGCACTAGTAGAAGTAATTGTTCCACTTTCTAAATAAACAGTTCCTGAGTTTAAATTATGAAGAGCTCCTCTATCACTTTTATTACTTAAATGAGTGTCTCCGTTTACATATAATACTCCACCATTATTATAAATAGCTTGTCTTTTACCAGTTGCAGTAACTGTTGCATCAGTAACAGTTAAATTAGAATCTGCTTCATTATTAATTGCTCCTGAATCAGCTGAACAATTTATTGTTGTTCCATTTATAACCATATCATTTTCATTTGATATTACATTTGTTTTAGTACAACTTAAAGTACCATTATTTATTACTAATTTTCCTTTATTAGTTATTACTTTTGAAGTAGTATTATTTATTTCATAACTTCTTAAATTCAATATTACATCTTTATTTGCAGCTACTGTTACTGCTTCTGTTGTATTAGTTAATAATCTTATTGTTTTTTGAGTATTATTAGGTACCTGTGCTAATGCAGCTGTTACTGAGTCATAATATACTCCATCCATTTCAGCCACTTTTCCTTCAGGATAATATAATGGTTGTAATGTAGTATTTTCACTTATAGTAAATGATATTGGATTTGTTTCTGTTCCATCACTCCATCTATCAAAACCATAACCACTTCTATTTTTAGCAGTTAAAGTAATCGGAGTTTCATAATAGTATTCTCCAGATAAATCTCCTTCATCTACATATATATCATCTGTAACTGTTAGATTATATTTATTTCTATCATATAAATATTCTATAGTTTTTACACTACTTGAATCTAATGTAGTAGTTGTTGTAGAAGGAGAAGTAAATCCTGTATATGATTTAGTACTAGGTGTTACTTGATCACCTATATTTCCTTCAAATTCTTCTGTTTCTTCTATATCATAAGCAGTACCATTTAAATTCATTCTCTTATGTATTACTCTATATGTAGCAAGTGTACTTACTACTTCATCTGTTTGAATATAAGTTATTTCAAATGAAAAATTTAAATCTATATCACTATCTGGCAATTCATCAGGATTAATATCTGTTTTAAATTCAATTTTTACTTTCATTTTAGTAGATGTTCCTGCTTGTAAAACATCATCTACACTAACAGGAGTTCCATCTTCATAAAGTACACTATAATCTAAATAACTAGGTATATTATTATTAATTACTTCATTATTTATTTTAGACAAAATAGTTTGTATTTTAACATCTGTTGAACCATTATTTACTGCATAAACTTCAAATTCATAGAATTCACCTGGTTCTTTTAATGTAATTGAATATTCTACTTTTTGTGTATTATTTTCAAGTATTTCAGCAGCCTTATCACCCGCTGTTTCATTTACTATAACACTACCATCTTTTACTGTTAAATTTTCAAAATACACGTCAAATTTGGTACTAGCAATTTTACCAGTACCATTAATCATTAAATTACTTTGGGTTATAGCATAACCAATAGAAATGAGTAATATAATTAATATATATAATAAATAATTTTTTCTATTCCTATTCATAATATAATTATAAAATATTTAATAATTTATTACAATTATTTTTGATTATTAATTATACTTGTAACAGGTTCAAAAGATCTTCTATGTTCTTTTAATACACCATATTTATATAATGCTTCTATATGTTTTTTAGTACCATATCCTTTATTATGAGCAAAGTCATATTCTGGATGTATTTTATCTAATTCATACATCATTCTATCTCTTGTTACTTTTGCTATTATTGATGCAGCTGCTATTGATATACTTTTAGTATCTCCTTTTATTATAGATGTACTTGGAATATCAATATCTAATTTAACTGCATCTATTAGTACATGCTGTGGTTTAACACTAAGATTATTTATAGCTTTTTTCATCGCTACTTTAGTAGCTTCTAATATATTTATTTTATCTATTACTTCATTTGTACTTTCACCTATTGATACAGCAATAGCATGATTCATTATTTCTTCATATAATTCATTTCTTTTTTTCTCAGTTAATTTTTTAGAATCATTTATTTTATCATTATTATAATCTTTAGGAAGAATAACTGCTGCTGTTATAACACTACCTACTAAAGGTCCCCTACCTACTTCATCTACACCAGCTATATATTCTATTCCTTCTTCATATAATTTATTTTCATATTCTTTCATAAAACACCTATTTATTAAATATACTTTCTAATTTATCTTCTTTAAATATATCTTTTTTAAATAATGCTATTACATTTGCAATAACTACTAATCCATCTGATAATATACCAACATATGACATATAATGTATATTATAAATAACCCATAATGAATAACCAATAATAGCACATATAATAACTGTTTTTCTATATTTAGTAAGTGACCACCCATCTAATAAACATGCAACTAATGGCAATATTCCATATATATCAGTATATGTAAATGCAGCATATATTAAATATATTGGAATAGTAGACATAAATATATATTTATCTGCTTTTGGATCAGTTTTAAAATATGCATAATCTCTTAATACTTCAAATGAACAAATAAATAGTCCACTATAAGCACCAAGAAAATAATAATGAAGAGCACAAAAAATACTAGCTATTATATGAACAGCTAATATTTTGTTTGTACTTTCTCTAAAATAACTAATAACAAGTAAAAGCCAAGCAATAAATCCAAATACTTGACTTAATATAAATTGTATATCCATTAGTAATCATCTCTTTTACATATTAATTATATAATATTATTATAGTTTAATTCAATAAATAAATATTTTGTTACATGTAAAAACCTTGCATATGCAAGGTCTTAATTAAGCTTCATAAACACTTACTTGTTTTTTGTCTTTTCCTTTTCTTTCATACTTTACTACGCCACTTACTTTAGCATATAATGTATGATCTTTTCCCATTCCAGTATTAGTTCCTGGGAAGATTTTAGTTCCTCTTTGTCTATAGATAATAGCTCCAGCTTTAGCTGTTTGTCCATCTGATAATTTAGCTCCTAATCTACGACCAGCAGAATCTCTACCATTCTTTGTAGAACCAACACCTTTTTTAGATGCGAATAATTGTATATTTAAATTCATTTTAATCATGGTTTTCCTCCTTAATATTAATATTTTTATCATAATTATCTCTTAGTTCATATATCATATTAACTAAGTTATTAAGTAGCTTATTAGTTATATCGTCTTTCTTAATATTAATAATATCTAAATTATTACTATCAGTATAACTAATTGCTTTTTCATCAAATCCAAGTATTGCATTTATAGTAGTTATTACCATTGTACTAAATGATGCACATACTATATCTTTTCCTGCGTCAGCATATCCTGCATGACCTTTCATATGAATACTTTCTATTTGATTATTATTTTTTACTATTCTTACTTTAATCATTATTTTGTAATAGATTTTACAAGTAATTTAGTATAAGGTTGTCTATGTCCTTGAGTTTTTCTATATTTCTTTTTAGGTTTATATTTGAAAACTAGAACTTTCTTTTGTTTTCCTTGTTTTAAGATTTTGCAAACAACCTTAGCTCCTTTAACAGTAGGAGTTCCTACTTTACCATCAACGTATAAAACTTCATCAAATACGATTTCGCTATCTACATCTCCTTCAAGTTTCTCAACAAATATTTCTTGGCCTTCTTCAACCATATATTGTTTTCCACCTGTTACAAATATTGCTTTCATTTTTCATCCTCCTTCAATAAGACTCGCCGAACAAAATACTATAAGTATAAAGGTAAGAATACTCTATTTATGAACCTTTTTCGAGCGGTTGTAGAGAAAGATTTCTACAAACATCAGTATTTTAGCATAATATATTAATTATTGTCAAGTAAAAAAGCCCTAATTTACTTAGAATTAAGGTTTTCATAAAAACTATAATATTTATCTTTTCCAAATATGATATGATCCATTACAGGTATACCCATTGTTTTACCTATATTCATTAAAGAAATTGTAAGTTCTTTATCTTCTATACTTGGTGAAATATCACCACTAGGATGATTATGCATTATTATTATATAATATGCACTTTCTAATACTGCCCATTTAAATATTTCTCTTGGATGAACAATTGATTTATTAATAGTTCCCTTAAATAATAATTTATATGATATAAGATTTGACTTAGTATTTAGATATACTGCATAGAAGTTTTCTTCTTCTAAACCCATAAATATATCTTTAAAATACTCATATATTTTAGCAGTATTATTTAATTTAATATTAGTTTTTTCTTTTTCATAATATACTCTTTTACCTAATTCTATAGCAGCGAGTAAACTACAAGATTTACTTATACCTATACCATCTATTTTACTTAGTTTATTTATAGATATATTTTTTAAGTCATTAATATTTTTAAATGAGTTTAATATTATACTTGCTAATTCTTTAGCATTATGTTTTTTAGAACCACTTTTAAGTATTATAGCTATTAATTCTTCATTAGATAAACTATCTATTCCATATGCTATTAATCTTTCTCTTGGTCTTTCACTTTCAATAATATCTTTTATTTTTAAACTATTCATATTTAATACCTCTATTAAATATATTAGCCAAAAATATTAAAAACACTTTATTTTTCTAATTCTTCTATTACTTGTTTTAAATTATCAGCAGATATTATCTTAATATTATAATTAAATTTATCTTTTAATTTATTTGCTTCTTCATAATTTTCTTTAGGTACTATAAATATACTAGCTCCTTTTTTAACTGCTCCTGATAGTTTATATTTAATACCATCTATTGCTCCAACTGTTCCATCAGAATATATTACTCCTGTACCTGCTATTTTTCTTCCTTTAGTTAAATCTTTTTCAGTTATTCTATTATATATTTCTAAAGCACACATAAGTCCTCTAGAACCACCCGATTCACTATCTTTAAATACATATTCTACTTTAGGAGATGTTTCAACATCTTTTAATACTCCAATTAATACACCTATTACTACTCTACCATCAGATTCAGTTAATACAGCAGTAACTTCTTTTTCTTTATTATTTCTAATTATAGATATTTTTATTTCATCATCTTTTTTATATTTAGCTATTTCATTATGTAATTCATCTAAGTCTTTAACTTCTACATCATTTATTTTTTTAATTATATCTCCTACTTTTAAATCAGTATTAGCTTCTTCATAAATATATTCAACTGCTATATCTAATGATTTAACATTATATTCTAAACCAGCAGCATCAAATGCAGCTACTATAGCATCATAACTAGTTTGTTTAAGTTCTATTTGTCCTCTTTTGTTAGCTTCTTTATTACTTTCACCTTCTACTCTTAAAGAACTAAGAGGTACTTTATCCCAAGTAGGAATTATATAAGATAATATAACATTCATAATAGTTCCATTTCTTGCAGTTACATATGTTAAATTAAATGATCCTTCTTCTTTAGTAGCATTTTCTACTATTATTCTTCCATCAAGAGATATTAAAGAACCAGGTGAAAAAATGTAATAATTTAATTTTATTACATTTATTAATAATATGAATAACATAAATAAATAATATAATTTATTATTTAGAAATTCATTCTTTATACTATTTAATATTTTTTTATTTTTCTTTTTCATCTTTCTCCTTAAATAGAAAAAATAGTATAAATACTATTTTAATTCTATTATATATGGTTCAAGCGCTGTTCCTACTCCTGATAATACTATTGAATCACTTCTTATAGATAATACAGGAAATACTCCAGCATTACTTTGTACATTTAATTTATTTATTTCTCCATTAGCATTTACTACTGTTTCATATGCTACATTTGATGCAAAACTATATGGAGTCATTGTCCAATAAGCAGCTCCTAGATTTAAATAATATCTACTATTTGGTTTTACCTTTGCTCCTCCAGCAAATACTACATCATCATATGTTGGAAGTCCTACTGGATATATTAATGAATTATATGCAAGTCTTTCTCCACCTCTATTATATGAAAGTGAGAATCTATCTTGTTCTAATGTACATTTAAATGAATGCAAATTACTACTACCTTTATAATTAGTATTATTTAATGCAAATCCTGCAGTTGAAGTAGCTACTAAAGTACCTACATCTCTATCATTACAATATATAGCATCAGTTATTACTCCATTAGTAACTGTACCAAAATTAGTTACATACCAATTATCTACTACAGCTTTAACTTTACTTTCGTTACCTTTTCTATCTACAGAACCAATAGTTTCAATTACTTCATTAGCTCTTAATTCTACATTTCCATTAAGTGTAACAGAGTTTAAATGTCTAAAATATTTATAATTACTAGCATCTGTTCTATCTAAATCATCATCATAATAATTATGAGTATCATTAAATCTAATTTGTGCAACATTTCCACTACGAGTTGGTTGATAATGTGTAATAGCTGTTAAGTTTCCTAAACCATCTTTAATTTTATCATCCGTAATTTTTTTATAGAATTCACGACCTATTATTGATTCTGGTTTACCATACATATATCCTACAAATGCATTATCTGATTTATTTGTATTAGTTGATGGTATATAGAAATCATTATTAAGTTTATTCTTAGTTAGTGCTGGATTAAATGCAGTTGTTGCTATAGAAGTTGCTGCACCACTACAAGTAGTATTAGCTGTTTCTCTAATAAATATTAATCTTATACTTGAATTTTCATTTGTTCTAATTATTCTAAAACAATAATTCTTTCCATTTAAAGTATTCTTTAGTAATACATAATTATTACTTACATTACCTCTATAAAAATATATTCTTGATATTACTCCATCATTATTTTCATCTACTTTATTTTGACTATCTAAATAATATAAACCTTTACCATTATCATCAGTAGCTATATTATTATAATCAAAAGCACTATCTCCATCAACAGTTTCACCAGAAGTAACTATATTATCTTCTAACATTCTATTATATATAGTTATTGCTTTTGATTTTATAGGTAACAAATCTTCATTTACTTTTGTATCTAAATATGACATAAAAGTATTTCTATCTTTATAAGTTGCTAATATAGTTCCTACTAAAAATAAAAAAATAATAAGAAAACCATATACTACAGTCATTGAAATAAAACCATTTTTATTCTTCATTTATATTCTCCTATTAAAAATATTATAGTATAAATACAAATAAAAGTCTATATTTTAAAAACATATAGACTTTTTATTTAAATAATTCATCATATACATCAAAATAACTCTTAACAGGAACAAAATTTATATTATTTTTAAGATCATTTTCAAGCCATTCTACATCACTTATATTATCATATGGTATAAATAATTTCTTTATACCATATTTCTTAGCAGCCACGCTCTTTTCTTTTATTCCACCTACTTTTAATATATCTCCTTTTAAAGATATTTCTCCAGTATAAGAAATATTATTATTTATTATTTTATTTTTAATTAAAGATAATAAAGCTGTTGTAATAGCGCATCCTGCTGATGGACCATCTTTAGATACACCACCCTCAGTAAAATGTATATGAATATCATTTTCTAAGAAGAATTTTTCATCTATTCCAAAATAATATGCATTACTTTTTATAAAACTAATTGCTACTTCAATACTTTCTTTTATTACATCACCAAGTGAACCAGTACAAGTAAATGCTCCACTACCTTTAAATGAACAACATTCTATATCAAGTGCAGTCCCACCACTACTATTACATGCTACTGCTCTTACTACACCAGGATATGTAATATCTTTAACATCACTAAAATCAAATAATTCTTTTTTAAGATAATATTTAACATCAGAAGATCTTATTCTAATACTTACTATCTTTCTAGATGATTTCTTATGATCAGTTATTACTTTCCTAACTATTTTATTTATACATCTTTCTAATTCTCTTACACCAGCTTCATCAGTATAATCTTCTATTATTTTCATAATAGCTTCTATTTCAAATTTAATAACATTATTTTTAATATTATGATTATTTAATATATTAGGTATTAAATAGTTTTCACTAATATATAATTTTTCATTATCAGAATATCCTTCTAGATTTATTATTTCTAATCTATCTAATAAAGCTAAAGGTATAGAAGATATATCATTCGCAGTTAATATAAATAATACATGACTTAAATCTATTTCTTCATCTATATAATAATCAGTAAATCTAGTATTTTGACTAGTATCTAATATATCTAATAATGTAGATGCTGGATCACCTTTATAATCCTTTTTTAATTTGTCTACTTCATCTAATAAGAATACTGGATTCATACTTCCACATTTTATTAATGATGAAACTATTTTACCTGGATTAGAACCAATATATGCTCTTCTATGACCAACTAATTCTGCACTATCACTCATTCCACCTAATGATATTTTTACAAAGTTTCTATTAATAGCTTCAGATATTGATTTAGCAAATGTTGTTTTACCTACTCCTGGAGGTCCAACTAAACATAGTATTGGACTATTTATATCAGGATTTAAACTCTTAACTGCTATATATTCAATTATTCTTTCTTTAGCTTCTTTCATTCCATAGTGAGTAGATGATAATTTCTTTTCTATTTTTAATAAATCTGTTTCATCTTTAGTTTGTACTCCCCATGGTACTTCTAATAAATATTCAATATAGTTTCTTATTATACTAGCATCAGGGCTCATTTCTGAAGCTGATGAATATCTTTTAATTTCTCTATTTAATTTGATTCTTACTTTTTCAGGTAAATCTATTTCTTTCATTCTATTTCTAATAGATTCAATATCTTCATCTTTAGTTATAGATTCACCAAGTTCATTTTTAATTACTTTTAATTTTTCTTTTAATATATATTCTTTTTGTTCATTATCTAAATTATTTTTAATTTCTGTTTCTATTTGTTCTTCTAAATCATATATAGCACTCTCAATAGCAAGTTCTTTAATTAAAAATATACTTCTTTTTATAGGAGAAGGTTCTAACATAAGATTTAGTTTTTTATCAAATGATAAATCTAAAAAGTTACCTATTAAATCAGTTATTTTATATAAAGGAATATTTCCTTTTAACTGAGACATTATACTATTAGTAACAAATGGATTTTTATTTATATAACTATCTAATTCACCTAATAATTTTCTTGTATAAGCAGCTTCTTCTACTTCATCATCATTTACTTCTAATTTATCAATTATACTATCTAATATTTCATTTTCATTAGTATAATTTACATAGTTTATTACTTTTACTCTTTCAATACCTGAAATAATTACTCTTGTACTTACATTAGGTAAATCTATTATACTTTTTATTTTACCTACCACTCCTACTTTAGGTAGGTCTGAAGTATCTGGCATTTCTTCTAAACTATTAAGTGGGCATACTACTAATACTTCACTATCATGGTAAAGTTTAGATATCTCCATTATCTTTTTACTTATTTCACTTTTTACTTCAATTCTAACTTCTTGATATGGTAGTAAGACAAGGTTTTTTAATAAAATAACAGGTAAATTATTTTTTATTTTTCTCGCCTCCTTACTACATTATAAATGTCATATTTTTGCTTCAATGGTTATTTATTATAAGAGTAAAAAAACTATTTGTAAATAAAAAAAATGAAAAAAATAATTATTATTTTTTTCACTTGACAAATCAATTTTTTATTATATAATTTATACATTTTTTATATCATTATTTCATATAAAAATATCTATCTTTAACAAGAGTTTTTTCTTTAATAGATTCTATTTCTTCTTTATTTTCTTCATCTATTAAAGAATAATAATTTATTCTATTTTCTTTTTCTAAAAACATTCCTCTTTCTTCATCATATACTAGTTTATCTATTATATTTATATTCCAATCCATAAGATAATAATTATAGAATCTTACATGTGGTATATATGATGAAGTTATTATTAGTCTTTTAAGTTTAGTATTTATTTTGTCATAGAATAATGATTTGATTAAAAAGTCACTATAAATATCTCTATCATTTGTATTGTATTTTTCTTTCCATAACTCATATATTCTTTTTTCTCTATCAGATAGTTTATTATTACAATAGTATTTAGCAAATTCTTCATGAGAAGATTCTACATACAATATTTTACCATCTATTCTAATAAAACATTGTTTAGGATCTTCTATATATGGTATTACTTTATTAGTCATAGTCTATCAAATGTAATATTTTTAATCTTTTCTTGCTTAATACTATTGATTATGTTATATGATACTTTTTCATAATCTACTTCACCTTTAATAGGTATATTTTTCTTTTTAGAAATTTTTTCAAATAATTCTTCTACTTCATCATTATCATAATGATCTATTCCAAATTCTTCTATAAGTATATTGTTATAGTATTTATCTAACATTTTTAATATATGTATAGCGATATCTTCTATATTTAATATTTCTTCTTTAATAATAGTCATCGATGATAGATTTAAAGCTACTTTTTGGTCTTCAAATTTAGGCCATAATATACCAGGAGTATCTACTAAATCCATATAATCATTTATTTTAATTGTACTTAAGTTTTTAGTTATACCAGGTTTATTACCAACACCTGCGATTGATTTACCTACTATTTTATTTATAATTGTACTTTTACCTACATTAGGTACTCCAATTACTAAACATTTAGCTTTCTTAGGTAATAATCCTTTTTCTTTTCTTTTATTATTTACATCTATCATTAGATTTTTAACTTCATTTATTATTTTTTTATAATCACCTGAATTCTTAGCATTACATGTTATACATATACTACCTTCATCAGTATATTTTTTTATCCATTTAGATGTTTCTTTTTCATCACATAAATCATATTTATTAAATACAACTATATTTCTTTTATTTCTAATATATTTTTTTAAATCAGGTATTCTAGATGAATATGGCACTCTTGAATCAATTACTTCTATTACTACATCTACCATAGATAATATATTAATAATTTCCTTCTTAGTCTTAGCCATATGGCCAGGATACCATTGTATTATTTTACCTTGATTTTCATTCATTTGGATCAACTCCTTTATTTTTTATATATACATAAGATTGTGGTGCAGCTTTTAAATTATAATCTTTTAAATCTTTTTGTTTGTCATATAATATTGCTTTTTCTATTTCATATGCTACAGCATAATCACAATTCTCATAATATTTATCATATTTAATTTTTGTTATTCCCCCATACCTGTTCGTTTTATCCCATATAATACTTTTCTTATCATATAAAACTTGTTTTATTTTCAATTCTCCAACTACCTTTTGTATCGGAGATGAAGAATATACAATAATTCTATCAATCTTTTCTTTGCACATTCTTTTACGATATTCGTATTTCTTTTCGCCAGTAAATATTTTATCTGCATATTCAGGTTTAATTGACATTAAGATTACACTCATTTTAACTCCTTATAATATACAAATTCATCATTATTTTTATTATAAACCTTATATCTATACCTTTTCATATAATCTATTAATTCTTTATTATTATTCTTTATAGTTAAATAAATATAATCTATATTATTATTAATAGCAATGTCATCAATAATACTCATGTACGTTTTCCCTATTCCTTT
>JAEEGL016652513.1_pt1 | contig 19117 bp, 8 predicted proteins | sample 9134231 | NCBI WGS metagenome assembly JAEEGL01 (sample SAMN16246548, study PRJNA631951) | gut metagenome | biome: gut microbiome; feature: rumen; material: fiber-attached | host: Bos | place: Iran: Karaj | collected 2018-10 | reverse complement strand
TCCGCTGAAGAACCGACCAGACCCTCTACCATGTGTCCCGTGACACCGATGAATTCTATTGAAATGCGCCTGATCGATGCATTGGTCTCCGCAAACATCTCTTTGACTTGCCTGTCGGTCTCTTTCATCCGACTGTCGAATTCCTCTCTGCTCTCTTTTAGCCCTCTGTCGAACTCCTCCCTGCTCTCTTTTAACCCTCTGTTGAACTCCTCCCTGCTCTCTTTCAACCCTCTGTTGAACTCCTCCCTGCTCTCTTTTAGCCCTCTGTTGAACTCCTCCCTGCTCGCTTTCAACTCCCTATTGAACTTCTCCTCGCTCTCTTTCATCCGTTTTTCGAACTCCTCCCCGCTCGCTTTCAACTCCCTATTGAACTTTTCCTCACTCTCTTTTATCTGAGCAGAGTTCTCCTTTACAAGCCTCCAAGTCTCTTTGAGTTCGTTTTCGCGCTCTTCCTGTTTGATTTTCGAGGCTTCCGTAAGCTGTGCGATTCGGTCCAGCCGTTCGTCAATGCTTTTCATGCGACGATCATGTTCCCTGCGGGAGATTTCCAAACTCTCATCGCGTTCGCTGATTTTACGGGTCTGTTCGGTGGCTTCCATACGCATTTTGTTGATCGTCAATTCGTTTCTGTCTATTCTTTTGGTGTTCTCCAACACCATCTGCCGTAATTGCGGCACTTCTAATTCTAATTGTGATACTTCTTCCTTCATGGTCTGTAAATTTTAAACTAAACATGCCGCAAAGATAAAACAAATAATACTTTTTGTCAACACTTTTTAGAAAAAATTTTTATTGCTGAATATCAATAAATTAGATTTTTATATTGAAAATATTTTAACAATTTTTTGTAAATAATGTTTTCAGATTTCGCAGATTCTCGAAAGATTCGCCGCAAAACCGACTCGACCAACCCATCTCTATTCCGTTTGGCCACCCTCCTGAACCGAAAACGACACGCAATTCATGTTGACAAACAACAATAAAAACCCTTCGCATCATCAGTCTCACGCGATGAGGCGATGAGGCGACGAATCAACCGCGTCAGCGGTTGCATGTCTGTAGCCGGATGCGGACGGGGTCCCCATTATTTTGAGAGAAGGTCCGGACACGGGGTTCGCGGCGAGGGAGAATGTTGGAACGAGGGAATTGGGTGCTTCGCCGCGAAACGAGGATATGTTGCGGACGAGCGTGCGTTAGGGATTGAAGTGGAAATGTTTTTGGCAGGGATGCGTTCCCTGGCGAAACAGAGGTTCCGCTTGACGCTTCGCGTCTCGCGGAATGGTAGTGTGTGTTAAGCCAAAAACATTGAAACGGAAAGCCCGACGGCGCGCCTTTCAATGGTTATCGGTTATGGGTTATTGGTTATTGAGGGGGATTCGGGACTTTGGTGGAGAATGGTGCTAGGCGCGCCGGAACGCCCAAATAAAAAAAAGATGCGTGAACCCTGCTATGTCTATAGTCTAAGTCTAAGTTATAGTTATTTTGAGTACTTTTGCCGCGTCGAAAATCAATTTGTGATTTGTGACTTGGACTATAACAAATAACTATAACCAAAACCAAAACCATTATGAGAAAAAACCTATTCATTATGCTCAGCATTATTGGTGCCAGCACTTTAGTCTGGGCGCAACAAAGCAACGTGCCGGAAGCCGCACGGCAGGAGACCATCCAGTACCTCAGCCAGCGCTCCAGCATCCCGAAGCACATCATCGAACGAGGCGTGCAACAGGCGGCCTCATTCTGGACGGAGAAAGACGGCACGGCCAAGGAGTTTGCCAAATTCTGCCAAGAGCATTACTGCAAAGACCTGAACGAGAAAACCGCGCTCTTTGAGCGGCTCTGTCAGGATTTCGAGATCATTTACGGCCATAACAATCGCATTTCTATTGATTTGCAACGGCCTGAACAGGTGACAGGCTACCCCAAGACGATGGTGGACGAGATGTTCAGTGCCTACAACAGCATGGCCCACTTCGAGGAGGACATGTTCGCGAGCAAGGCTGCCTTTGTCATCATGCTGAATTTCCCGCACTTCACCTTGAAGGAGAAGAACAATAACGGGCAGAAATGGTCGGAGCTGGAATGGGGTTTCGTGCGTCTCGGCGACCTCTTCACCTCGCGCATCCCCGCCGACGTGCAGCAGCGGGTCAGCAACGTGGCGGCCGCCGCCAACCAGTACATCGACAACTACAACATCGACATGAAGCAGGTGGGCAGCTACACCAACCAGTTCTACTGGAAGTCGTCCCTGCCCCTCATCTCCCACTGGGGCTTGCGCGACGAGCTGAAAGCGGCCTACGCCGACCCGGTCAACGGTGTGAAGAAGCAGGAGGTGATTTACGACGCGATGACCCGTATCATCGCTTGCGACGTCCCGATTGAGGTTATCAAAAAAGACATTTCTTTCGCTTGGCATCCTTCCACCAACCAACTCATGCTCAATACGATAGAGTATATTTCCGAGGGAAAGGAGAAACCGCTTCGTTACCAATACATCCTTGATTTCTTCCGCGCCGAGAAAGCGGCGGACGAGTACTGCCTCGGCAAGCGCAACTTCATCGAACGCAGATTTGAAGACGATTACGAAATCACCGTGGAGGAGGCCGAAAAACTTTTCACTGACTTGCTCTCCTCGCCGCTCGTCAAACAGGTGGCCAACCTGATTTCCAAACGGTTGGGCAGAAAACTCCAGCCCTTCGACATCTGGTACGACGGCTTCAAGAACCGCAGCAACCTCGACCAAAGCTACTTGGACGACATCGTCCGCAAGAAATACCCGACGAAGGAGGCTTTTGCGCAGGATCTGCCCAACATCATGCAGAAATTAGGATTCCCGAAGGAGACCATCGACTTAGTGTGCAACAACGTACATGTGGACGCTTCTGTGGGTGCGGGCCACGCCATTGAATCCCGGATGAAAGGCGACCCGTGTATGCTGCGCACGCGCATCGGCGAGAACGGCATGGACTACAAGGGTTACAATATCGGGGTGCATGAGTTCGGGCATAATGTGGAGCAGACCATCACGCTCTACAACGTGCCCAACTACTTCCTGAGCGGCGTGCCCAACACCGCCTTCACCGAGGCGCTGGCGTTCGTTTTCCAAGGCAAGGACGTGGAGCTTCTCGGTGTCAAGCAGAACGCTGGCAAGAACAGTGAGGAATTGGAAGCGCTCGACCTGTTCTGGAGCTGCTACGAAATCATGGGTGTCGCGCTCACAGAACTGAAGGTCTGGCAGTGGCTATATGACCATCCGGGCGTTTCCGTCGGCGAGCTCAAAGAGGCGAATCTCCGCATTGCCAAAGAGGTCTGGAACCAGTATTACGCGCCAGTCTTCAAAGTGTCGGACCAGACCATATTAGCGGTCTATTCGCACGCCGTCATCGACCCGCTCTACCTTGCCGCCTACCCCATCGGACATCTTATCGACTACCAGTTAGAGACCTACTTCCGTGACAAGACCATCGGCCCGGAAGTCATCCGCATGTACAAGCAGGGGCGCGTAACCCCGAAACTGTGGATGCAGCGTTCCCTGAACAGCGAACTCTCCGCCCAGCCGCTACTCGACGCCACCGAGAAAGCCCTGAAAGTCGTCAAATAAGTGCGAATGATTATTCGCACCCACTTCTCCCATATCCCGTAATATCTCCTGTGGAATGGCGAAAACATAATTTAAGTTTTGCAAGCTCTTTTTTGTTACAGCTGTTGGCGTTTTTTCGTGATTTTCCGTTGGAGATTCCGCTCTCTCACTACGTTCGCGGCGGAATGGTGCGCACCTCCGTATGAGACCAAGGGAAAGAAGATGGGCGGCGGGGAAATAGCTGCCGTTGCCTGAAGTTTCACGACCGCCGCCCATCTTTTTCCCCCTTTTTCCTTGAATGTGGCGCACCATTCCGTTTGGCCACCCTCCCCTAACGGAAACAACACGCATTTCCGAACCCCACTACATTAACGTTAACGCGAGGCCTTGCACGGCCAAACGGAAACTGGAACTCGCAAGAGCAGGCTCTTTTTGGACACGAATTGTCACGAATTCACCACGAACTAACCATAAATATTTATCGCCTCATCGTTTTTCATCACCTCATCGCAAAAAAGGCGCAGCCTCCGGCCACGCCCTTATTCTGCGTCAACATTGTACATTGTACATTGTACATTGAAAAAAGGTCAAAACCGGTTGGCCTCCTATCGTCGGCCTTCCGATTTTGGATAATGTTCTTTTTAATCGCGGAGGCAGCGGACGGAATATCCGTAGATCTTGCCGCCGCCATACCTGCCCACGTGCGGATTGTCGTAGTGCAGTTCGCGTCCCCACACGATGGAATTGTTTTCTTGAGTAGAAGACCAGAAGTTGGCGTAGTAGCCAGTGCCGACGAACTCGTTGTTCCAGCCGCCTGCCGGAACTGCTGTAATTGTAGTAATATGGCTCGGTTTCGCTCATATTGGAACCGCCATCAGGAATATTCGCGCCATTCGCGTATTTCGTGGTGCGAAGGTTCTCGCGCATCCAGCACTGGTCGCCGATTTGCACCGTGAAGTAATAATTACCTTGCACATCCACCGCTTTGGCCGCTGTACATGACGGCTTCGACACCATGTCAATGCTTAACGCAAATCCTGTTCTAACAACACTCCCGTCTGTTTTGAACCGTATGGTGACAACATTTTCAGAGGTGTAGATGGGTTCTGTGATGGTTCCATTACCACCTAACTTCACTATGGTATTTGCTCCGACAGCACTGGCTCCGTTGTATATAAGAAAAGTAGATTCAATGAATCAACGATGAATAAATTATTGCGTGCACAAGTTGGACAGGAGAGGGCACGCGGGACACAGATACCTCCACAGCCGCGCCGGAACGCCCAAATAAAAAATGAACAACGCTGTGGTGATTACGGATTTCCGAACACCCTTGCGGCGTTTGGAATTTTTATATTTTTGCCCGCATCAATGTCAATAACCTATAACCCATAACCCATAACCATTCCAATGGCAGACAACGAAGTGAAAAAACTGGCTGGACAGACGGTCATCTACGGCGGCAGCACCGTGCTGGCGCGGCTCCTCAACTACCTGCTGGTTCCGATTCACACTTACGTCTTCCCTAACGCGGCGGACTACGGCGTGGTAGGCGAACTCTATGCATGGACGAGCCTCTTCATCGTGATCCTAACCTACGGTATGGAGACCGCCTTCTTCAAGTTTTCGCAGGACGACAACCTCAAAGACCGCGTCTATACCACCGTGGTAGGGTCGCTGTTCGTCACTTCCACCCTTTTCATTGTGCTCTGCTCGGTCTTCGTGCAACCCATTGCAGACTGGCTGCGCTACCCCGACCATCCCGAATACGTGCGCTGGTTCGCCATCATCATTGGTGTGGATGCGCTGACCTCCATCTTTTTCGCACACCTGCGGTTCCTGAACCGTCCCATCCGATTCGCGGCGGTGAAGATCACCAACATTCTCGTCAATGTGCTGCTCAACCTCTTCTTCCTGCTGCTCTGTCCGTGGCTGCTGCAGAAGAACCCCGATTCAGCCTTCGTCAATGCCATCTATAACCCGGAGATCGGGGTCGGCTACATCTTCATCGCCAACCTCGTGGCCAGCGTCGTCACCCTGCTGATGCTCTTCCCTGGCATCCTCAGACAGAAGTTCGTGTTCGACTGGTCGTTGTGGAAGAAGATGTTCCGCTACGCCTTCCCGCTGCTCATCTTTGGCCTCGCCGGCATCGTGAACGAGACGATGGACCGTGTTCTGCTCAAGCGGCTGTCGCTCGCCGACGACCCGCAGGCCTCCGTGGGCATCTATAGCGCCTGCTACAAGATTTCCATCCTGATGACCATCTTCATCCAGGCTTTCAAATATGCTGCCGAGCCTTTCTTCTTCCGCAAAGCTAAAGACCGCGACGCCAAGGAGACTTACGCGCAGGTGATGACCTATTTTGTGCTGGTATGCTCGGTCATCTTCGTCGGCATCATGCTCTACATTGACCTCGTGCAATATTTCGTGGGACCGGGCTACCGCGAGGGTCTGCCGATTGTCCCTATCCTGCTGATGGCCAACCTGTTCCTCGGAATTTTTTACAATCTTTCGATTTGGTACAAGCTTACTGGGCAGACCAAGTTCGGGGCCTACATTGCTATTTTCGGGGCGGCCATCACGCTGGGACTCAACTGGCTGCTGATCCCGCGCATCGACTACATGGGTGCGGCCTGGACCACTTTTGTCTGCTATCTCTCCATGATGGTGGTCTCTTACCTCCTCGGCCAGAAATACTACCATGTGAATTATGACCTCAAGCATATCCTTTTCTATCTGTTCTTCGCCGTAGCCGTCTATGGGCTGAGCATCGGTGTCAACCAACTGTTTGGCATAGAAAAGGTTTGGGTGCGATTGGTGGTGAACACAGTGATCTTAGCCGGATATTTAGGTGTGCTGGCGAAGATGAATTGGGGGGAAATTAAGAAAATGATGGGAAGGTGATTATTCTTTTCTTCGAGCCATGGAACATGTTCTACTGCATTACCTTGAAGTAAATTTCATCACATAATCTCCTTATTCCCATACGCATTTTCAAACTCCGTCCTCGCCATGATGGAGCGGCCTAATGTCGCCTCGTCGGCATATTCCAGTTCCTCGCCCACGCCGATGCCGCGCGCAATGGTGGTGATGGTAGGGACCTTGTCCTGGATATTCTTGTAGATGAAGAAGTTGGTGGTGTCACCCTCCACAGTGGCGGGAAGCGCAAGGATAACCTCCTTCACTGGCTCATTCGCCACACGGTCGAAAAGCTGCTGGATGGTGAGCTGCTGGATGCCGATGCCGTCCATCGGGGAGATAACCCCGCCAAGAACGTGGTAAACCCCCTGGTATTGATGGGTATTCTCAATGGCGATGACATCACGGATGTCCTGCACCACACAGATGACCCCGCTGTCTCGTTTCGGGTTGGCGCAGATATCGCAAATCTCGTGGTCGGAGATGTTATGGCAACGCTTGCAGAAGACCACCTCGCTCTTCAGTTTGTTGATGCGGTCGGTGAGCAGCGTCACGTTGGCTTCGTCCTGCTTGATGAGATGCAGCGCGAGACGCAGCGCAGAGCGTTTCCCGATGCCCGGCAGCTTCGAGATTTCGTTAACAGCGTTTTCTAAATTTTGGGAATACAGGGAAATCATTCTTCTTCGGGATCAAATATGAGAGTGGAAAAACGGTTGAGGTCAAAAATCTCGTTGGCGGTCTCGCAAAGTTCCTCGGCAGTGATTTTCTCCAACGTCTGGATATTTTCGTCCATGTTGCCCACCTCGTCATAGAAAAGGGCAAGATGCCCGGAGGCGAGCAGTTCGTTGAGCTTGCTCTCCTGTGCGAGCGCGAGTTGTCCGATGTACTGTTTCTTTGCGTAATATAGTTGCAATGTGCCTAATTTCTGCCGTTTTAGCTTTTCCAATTCATGTCGCACAAGCTCCAGACAATGGTCGCGTTCGTGAGCATCGCAGCCGAAATAGACCGAGAAGAGACCGCAGTCGGAGAACGGGTTGAAGTAGGATTCAACGGTGTAGGCCAGTCCCTTCTTCTCGCGCACGCTCATGTTGAGGCGCGTGTTCTGCCCCTGACCACCTAAGATGTTGTTGAGCAGCATAAATGGAATGCGCTTGGGATGGCGGATGTCGTAAGCAGGCGCGCCTGTGAGCACGTTAGTCTGCGAAGTACTCTTGCACACACGGCGGGTCTGCGGACAATAGTCGCGGAAAGTCACACGTTTGCGGCAGCCTTGTCTCATTCTGCCATTTCCGAAGTGTTTCTCACAGAGGCGCACCAATTTTTTCGTGCTGATATTGCCCACGGAAGCCAATACCACATTCTCCAAGGTATAGTTCTTGACGATGAAGTCCATAATATCCTCGCGGTGAATATTTTGCACACTCTCCTTAGTGCCGAGAATGGACTTGCCCATATCGTGCCCGTGGAACACTAACGACTCGAAATCATCAAAAATCAACTCCGATGGACTGTCGTTATAGTAGTTGATTTCTTCGAAAATGACGGTTTTCTCCTTCTCTAACTCCCTTTGGGGAAATATAGCGTGGAAAAAGATGTCAGCGAGAAGCTCGACGGCGCGGGGATAATCGGGGGAGAGGAAAGAGGCGTAGAAGTCCGTCTCCTCCTTGGAGGTGCTGGCATTGAGGTCGCCGCCCACACTCTCCATGCGGTTGATGACACGGTAGGCGTTCCGCTTTTCAGTTCCTTTGAAGATGGTATGCTCCACAAAATGCGCCAATCCCGGATGTTGTCCGGGTTCATCGCGCGTACCGGCATCGATGAGGATGCCGAAATGGGAAATGGGGGACGCGGTGGGGATGTGCAGCAGCCTGAGACCGTTCCGCAGTCTTATAACACGGTGCGGCATGGATCTACTGTGACAGTTTGGATAGTATTGATAATATCTTCATTGTAAGGCACTTGAACACGGATGTAGTTGTCCGTGAAGCCAGAGAGCATATCGTCAACCACCTGGGATTCCACCAGCACGGGGCGTTCCTGACCGGCACACTGCTCATAGAAGGCGCGTTTCTTCTCGTTGGATAGGTTGATGAGCCGCTGGGTGCGCTCCTCTTTGACTTCCTCGGAAATCTGATTCTCCATGATGTTGGCAGCGGTACGGGGACGGCGCGAGTAGCTAAAGACATGCATGTAGCTGATGGGTTGTTCGGAAAGGAAGTTGTAGGTCTCCTCGAACTCCTCGTCGGTCTCGCCTGGGAAACCGGTGATGACATCGCAGGCGACGCAGGCATCCGGCATCAACTTCTTGATTTTCTGCACCTTCTCTGCATATTGAGCTGTAGTGTAACGGCGACGCATCTCACTGAGAATGCGGTCGCAGCCCGACTGCAGCGGCAGGTGGAAGTGCGGCATCAGGATATCGTTCTTGGCCACCAACTTGATAATGTCGTCGGTGAGCAACTCGGGTTCGAGAGAGGAAATGCGCACGCGCTCGATAGCTTTCTGTTTGACGATGGCCTTGAGCAGCTTGGTGAAATCCTCGTTGGTGCCGCGCCCGAAGTCGCCAATGTTCACACCGGTGAGGTTAACCTCATGCACGCCTTGATCTGCAATCTCTTTGATGTTCTTAAGCACGCCCTCGATAGTGTCGCTACGGCTCTTGCCGCGGGCAATCCACACGGTGCAGTATGTGCAGTGGGTGTTGCAGCCGTCCTGAATTTTGAGGAACGAGCGAGTGCGGTCGTGAATAGAGTATGTGGCGAAGAAGTTGGGGGTCGGTTTCACCTCGCGGGTCACAACGTAATCGACCACGCTCATCTTGTTGCTGCTGCCGAAGACCTTGTCCACGCCTGCCCAGCGTTCGAGCAGTTCGGGTTTGAGCGCACCGTAGCAGCCGATGAGCATGATGGCCGCCAACGGATTCTCGCGATGGAGTTTGGAAACCAAATTGCGAGTCTTCTTCTCGGCAGAGCCAGTCACTGCACAGGTGTTTACGATGACAATTTCAGGGACACCGCCCTGTGTCCATCCGCGCTTCTCCAGCTCTGCGGCAATCGCCGAAGACTCGCTGAAATTCAGCTTGCATCCTAATGTGTGAATTACAAAGTTTTTCATTATGACTGTTTTTACTATTTTCCCTTAAAAAAAAAACATTCACTATTCACCGCCTATTGTTCATTATTCACAGCCAAAACACACTAATCATCAATCATTTACACCTTGTTTAGAGGCAAATAGCGAGCAAAAAATCAAGCGTGCAAAGATACAATTTTTTTCTGAAGGGCGGGAAATGAATTTTTGTTACATGACATATTCAACCGTCCCCTTGAAAAAGAGGCGGAAAACATTGCGTTTTCGCAAATCATCTTTACTAAAATCTCTCCACTGAATTAGATACCTTACCGCACCCTCCTTTGACTCCCGCCGTAGAGACGCAAAATTTTGCGTCTCTACGATGTACCGTCAGCGCACCTTCACCCTGACTCCCGCCGAATGTGACTGGAACTCCGGCGCGTACATGCACTCGATGTGCGTGATGCCGTTGCTGAAGTCGCCGGACTGCGTGGCAAAGAGAGTGTATTCGAAAACATATTTGCCCTTCGGCATCCAGTCGATGAAGAAGTGGGTGGCGGCGTCTTTGGTGGACTCGTAATACCACAACCCATTCTGGTATTTGTACTGCGAGAAGACGTTGACGGGCTCGAAGGTGGCGGCCCGCATGTCCTTGAGATGCACGAACTCCATATCGCGGTCGGCGGTGATGACCACCCGCACGCGCACCTTGTCGCCCTTCTGCAAAGGCTGATTGGTTGTGATGGCCTTCAGAACCTCGCCCTTATCGGTATTCTCCACCTTGAAAAGCTTTTTCTCAATGATCAGGTTCTTGTCGTCACTGCGGGTAATCTTGTCGAGATTCTCGAAATACTGCCAATAGAGGCCACCCCACGCGGGACCGTCGGTGCCCTTCTCTATGCGAACATTGGCCTTGTCGGCGGTGATTTCCTCTCCCGTCCAAGCCTTCTTGAAGTAGCCGGTGCCCGCTTCGGTCTGCACGGTCTCATCCGGCAGACGAACGTTCCCCACGGTGACCGCCACGGTCTTGTCGTCGGCTACGAGCGTCTTGTTCAGCAACAGTGCATAGATGGCTTCCGTGGTCGATTTCGTGGTGCTCCAATGCTGGGTCTGCTTCTGTTTGAGGAGCCACAACTGCATCTGCGCTAACGACTCCTCGTCCTCCGGCGTGATGGTGTGGAACGCTTCGATCAGCATCGCCTGTCGTTCCACGGGCTGCTCGTACCAGAACCATCCCCCACCTTGCTTTTTCCAGAACATGCCCATCTCCTCATTGTGCTGGGCCATGCTCTTCAGGTAGGCTATTATCTCCTTAGCTACTTTCTGGTCGCCGTTGCGCCATGCTGTCAGCGCAATCATCGCCTGCGTGTAATAGGACTCTGACTTCCAACCGCTTAACAGCACCTTGTAGCAGGTGTCGTATGCGGCTTTGTGTTTGGCGGAAACTTTGTCTTTGTAGAAGCTGCGGGCGTAGAGGTAGTGCGTCTCATCGACGTAGGTGTAGTGGTATTTCTTGCGGTCGAGGTAGCGCTGGTACATCTGCTCGTCCATGTAGGAGACGGCGTTGCGGAGCGTGCTGTTGGCCACGTCGGTGCTGACGCCGAGGGCTTTGAGGTGGCCGAAGCCCGCCACAATGTGCCGCGTGATGAAGTCGCAGCTCTTCCCGCCGGAGAACCACGGCCAGCCGCCGTCGCCGTTCTGCGCCTGCTGCAGTTTCCGCAGCGTGGAAGCTTCCTCCTTGGACATCCGCTTGAAGTCGAACATAGCGGCCAGTGCCTGCTTGTTGGCTCCTTCGCGCTGCGCGTCAAGCACCCACGGAGTCTCTTCTAATACAACCTGCTTCAGCTCCTGATTCTTCTCCAAGGCTGAGCAAAAAGCATCGGGACTCTCCACCTGCCAGCGGTTGAAAACTTCCTCGATGACGGGGTTGGCCTTCAGTATGTGCGTGGCGAGGGCGTTGGCGTAGTAGCGGCTGAAACGCTGTTCGTTGCACTCGTGCGGGTATTCCATCATGTAGGGCATCGCCTGGATGGCGTACCACACGGGATTGGGCGTGCATTCCACCGTCAAACGGTAATGTTTGAGGGTTTTGTTGGCTGTCACACCGAACGCATCCCGCAATTTGTTGAACGTAAACGTCTTCGCGCCCTTTCCCGAAATGTAAAACGGCATCGTTTCCGTCACCATCATGCGGTTGGTGAGCACAGGGAGGGTCTTCTCCTCACCATCGCCGGCCACATCCTTCGGGTCAGTATTGTGCGCGATGATTCGGTAGGTGACGGCGGGAACATCCTCAGGCACCACGATACGGAAACGGATTTCGGAGGAGGTGCCGGCGGGGATGTCGTATTGTTGGGTGCCGTCCGTTGTAGAGACGCGCCATGGCACGTCTCTACGGTCCGAATCCGTAATGATCATCGAAATCGGTTGGTTATTCACCGCGTTGAACATCTGCAACGTCACATACCCGCTAATGTTCCGGCCGCTCATGTTCACCACCTTGGCGGAGAAGTCCATGGTGTCGCCCTCGCGGAGGAAGCGCGGCGCGTTGGGCACGATCATCACGTCTTTTGCAGTCTGTACAAGTTTCTCGAAACGGCCGTATTGGAAGGCGGGATTGTGGGCCACACCCTGCATCTTCCATTTGGTGAGCGCGTCGGGCATGGTGAAGCTGATATAGACATCGCCGCGCTCATCAGTGCGCAACTGCGGATAGAAGAAGGCTGTTTCCGCAAAGTTGGTGCGGACCTGCTCGGCTGGTTCTTCTGCACCACTTCCTGTAGCTTTAGCGGCCATAGGAGCGGATTCAACCTCATCGGCAACCATAGCCAACTCCACAACAGCTTCGTCTTCAGAAAATTCAACATCAAACGAACCATTGCTCTGCACCCGCACACCGTCAACAATTGTTTTAGCACCATCACTCCGATTGCCACGCACGCTCATCATCTTGCCAAAACCATAGTTGCGCGTGCAGGCGACCGGGTAGAACTGAAGCCAATTTTTAATTAATTCGGGAGAATAGTAGAGATATATGCTACGATTGTTGTATTGGCTGAAACTTCTTCCCCAAGAGAGCTTCTCGAAGTACCCACGCGCCCCATTCCACGGGGAAAAGAAGCTAATACTGTGATAATTACTGCTTCCTAAAGCATCCAGGGCCATATCGTACATCGAACAGAGAAGCTCGGCGGAGACAGGTTTCCCGCTTTTGTCAGTCAGGCGAACCTGATACTCCTCCTGGCTGCCCGGCACCGTCTTGTCGCGGAACCGCAAGAACTCGAAACGGATGTCCTTCTGCTCATCGGTGACTGAAACCGTATAGGACTCATCTTCTATCTGATTGTGGTTAAGACAAAGAAGATGAATACATATACCACCCAGGTCTGCTGCGGTCACCGGATAGGTAATGGCATGAGTGTTGCCATGCAACGTGACCCACTCCGCACACATTTTTTCGTTATGTGAATATATCTCAAAAAGGACATGCGCCTCGGGCAGCACGCTGCCGATTGTGACGGTCAGGGTTTCCCCCACATTGACGGAATTGTCTATAGACGTCCAAAGTTGTCTATAGGCACTGCATCTCGTACTTTCCTCACGAAAGATATGCACATAATTTTCTGACTCTATGCGATTTCCGTTAGCATCTTCCGTGTTGAACACCACCTTGTAATAGCCGTCGGACAAGTTGTTGAAATCCGGAAAGGCGAAATAGGCGGCAGTGTCCTTACTCACGTTAACCGTGCCTTTCTTCAAAGAGGCAGCCGGCCAGTTCTGTTGCTGATTCTCCTCATGGAATGCAAGCCATGGAAAATTCTGATGTATCTGGTTCGTATCCGTAATCACAATATCCGCCTTCGCATCCAATTCATACATATATATGTCGGGCGTTTGCAAACGGAAGATTTCGTAGCCGACCGTGCCACTCTGCGGCTTCCCAGCCGTATTCGTCAGCGAGATTTTATATTGGTTATCGTTCTTTCCGACCGCAATTTCACCCGGTATATAACAAGACAGCAACAAGTTACGACTGCTGACGTACACCACTGTACGACCGCTGTGGGTCTCGCCGTTAATGTCGGTGACATCGACTCTGACCTCGTAGCGGTAAAGCGGCGTGTAGCGACGCAACGTCATGTCCTCCTCAGTGGGGAAGGTGATGCGGAAGTTGCCGTCATCATCGGTTTCCAACGTACCATACGCCACGGTGCGCGGCTCATAGGTGGGACACCACCAATAGCTGCGCCACCACGGGAACGAGGCGTTACGAGTCACGCGGTAGCTCACCGATGCATGGTCGAGGGGATAGCCCGCCAACGCCATGGCACTGCCTTTCACCGTCACCTCCTGCCCGATAGAGAAAGTCTCCTCGGGGGTCTCAATCTCCACCTCGAAAGCCGGCAGCTTGTATTCCTCCACAGAAATCGAATGGCTGAACGAATGGTCGTCCACATAGGCATATATGTAATATGTGCCAGTCAAGCCACCCTCGGGCAACGTAAACTCACCCGCAATAGAGCCGAACTCATTGGTTCTCAACTCAATTTCCTCAACCTGTTGGAAATTCACATCCTTCAGAATGACCTTGACAAGGGTGTCAGCTAACAATCGGGAGTCCTTATTTCTATTTACGAATTCGAAAATCCCCTTAAAATGGACGGTTTGGGTAGGACGATACAGCGAGCGGTCCGTAAAAAGGTGAGCATAAATCTGATCTCCTTGTTTCGCACGGTCGTGCTGCCACCATCTGAACCCTCCATGAGACAACGTCTGCCCCTGCCAAGAGACCGTGAAGCCGTTACTTCTTCCATACTCGTCTTTCCGCAAACGACCAAACTGACAGAATCCGTCTCTGTCAGTAGTGCGGGTTATAGTTTGCTTGTCCTTATGCATCGTCACCTTGGCGTTGAATAACGGCTCGCCCGTTTGTCTGTGTAAAGCCAAGACCTCCAAACCGTACTCGGTATTGCGTGGCAGTATCTCAATGTCGCTTATCTGGAACAAAGTACACTCACGAGGAGTACTCTTATCCCACTGCGAAGAAGGCTTGTCGGAAACCAACAACCAGTAGGCTCCCGCCGGCAGTTCAGGTAACAGGTATAAACCGCTATGCCTCATCAAATCCTGATTGTCCGGAAGTTCCACCACATCCTCGTAAACGGGCTTCTCGCTGATCACATACATCATAGCCTCATCATTTATCATCCCCTTTGAAGCAGAAGTAGCTTTCACGACCTTTACATGTAACTGTTTACAGTTCGTATATGCGAAACGCCATAGAGTAGCCGACCCAGTAGGGGAAATCGAGTTCTCTCCCGAAAGAGCGGAAACTGCAATGGTTCGTTCGTGCAGCTCTTTAACCGTACGACTGACAGATTCTTCATAGAAGGACTTGCCCGAAGAGTTGAGCGCAACTTTCAGCCAGGACTCCGCCTTGATCAAATCGTCATGATAAGGGTTCTCTATATTCTTTCCTTCAAAACCTGATTGGTTATCGTTACGTTCCAAATACAAACAGCCTATCTTGTACGCAATCAGACCATAACCTGCCATTTGTTCGCATTCTTTCGCCCATTTCTCCAAAAATGGGATATACCAGTCCAAAGAATTGTCGGGCGCAAGACCTTGACCGCGCATGAAATCGTAACGTTCAATGGTCAACATGATGAAATCCTTTTCCTGATTACGAGCCAGATGATGGCGCGTAAGCCCCTGATATACAGACAACACATTCTGTAGTGTAGAAGATGCGTCTGTGATGGTCAAAGGCATTTTCAGGAAACGGTCGTTGTCCCAGAGGTCACTGACAGGAAGCGACCGGTCAGGAGCCTCGTTATCCAAATCCGAAACTAAGTGCTCGATAGCACGGTAGGCCAAAACCTCATACAACGTTTTGACCTGCAACTGTTTTTCCATTTTCTGAAGCAGGAGCGAATAGGATTTCGCATCCACTGCCTGCAACGCTTTGGCATTCTTCAATGACAGCAGGTACTCTTCTCGAGCGCGACGCTTGAAAGTGCGAATATCCCACTCTTTGAAGTCTGCGGGAGTCTCGCCCGCGACTTCCGTACGGTCACGAAGGAGGAAACGGCTTCCGTCGCAATAATCCGACAGGAACTGCCCCAGGCAGCTGTGCCATATCGCATTGGCCACGGGGTCGCGTTTCGTGGCGGCGAGCTGCTCGTTGAGGATGCGGTACGCGGAGTCCGCGCCTTCATCGTATTTTTCGCAAAGATGCTGGATCTCGTTCCATTTCCAGTCAATTTCCGAAGGATCCTGCGTCTGCCCGGAGGCAACTAGAATTGTTGTGAATATCATAAAGGTGAGAGTATATTTTTTCATAATATTGGGATTAGCTATTCAGCCGTCAAAAATACAAAAAAATAGTATTTTTGCATTTCAGAAAAAAACATATATATGGAATATAGCATCATTATAGAAAAGAACCCTTCAACAGGCTGGTATTGTGGTCAATGCGTTCAGTTACCAGAGGCTTTAAGCCAAGGGGAAAGTCTTGACGAGCTGATGAAAAACATGAAAGAGGCCATTCTTCTTGCAATAGAATGCCGTAAAGAAAACTTAAAAGAGCTATATCAAGGACGAAAAGTATTTCGAAGAAGATTGACCGTGAACGCATGAAAAAAGAAAAATTTCTCAAACATCTCAGAACCTTCCATTGCTACCCGACAGGCCGTCAAAGAGGCAGCCATGCACAATTCAAGAACATGGACAATGGTTACACAACTATAGTTCCAATGCACAATAACATTGACGATCTTCTCGTGAAAAAGATATGCAAACAGCTCGGAATACCTTCCGCTGGGACTAATTAGTTTTCCTTTTCAAATATTGAGAAAAGACCTTCAATCTTTCTCTATATAGAGCACGACGTTTTGTAAAAAAGAGATGGTGCTGAGGCATTATGACAAGCTCCACTCTGCGCCGTCTTTCGTGTCTTTCACCACGATGCCGGCGGCGTTGAGATCGTCACGGATCTTGTCCGAAAGCGCCCAGTTCTTCTCGGCTTTGGCGGTCTTGCGCATCTCCAAAACGAGCTGCATGGCCTTCTCCAGTGCATCGTGCTCGCGGGTGTCGCCCTGTGCCAATTCGGGTTTGATGCCCAAAATGTCGAAGAAGAAGGTGCGGAAGGTGGTCTTCAACAACTCAATATCTTCGGCGGTAAGCGTGGCATGGCCGTCTTTCACAGCGTTGATAATACGCACTGCGTCAAACAGTTCCGCAATTACCTTCGGGGTATTGAAGTCATCGTTCATCGCCTCGTAACAGCGTTCCTGCAAAGCGGCGATGTCCTCGGTGGAGGTGTTTCCGGCCTTCAAACTGTCAAGATGGCGTTCGGCGGCGTAGAGTTTCTCCAAACCTTTCTCGGCAGACTGCAAGGCGGCGTTGCTGAAATCGACCGTGCCGCGGTAAGAGGCCTGCAACACGAAATAGCGGATGGTCATCGGCGAGTAAGCCTTCTCCAATTTGGGATGGTTGCCGGTGAAGAACTCATTGAGAGTGATGAAGTTACCCAACGACTTGCCCATCTTCTGCCCCTCGATGGTGATCATATTGTTGTGCATCCAGTATTTGACGGAACTTTTGCCATTGGCAACGGTGCTCTGGCACACCTCCGACTCGTGGTGCGGGAACAGCAGGTCCATACCGCCACCATGGATGTCGAACTGCTCGCCCAAGTACTTGGTGCTCATGGCTGTACATTCGATGTGCCAGCCCGGGAAACCGACACTCCACGGGGAGTTCCAACGCATGATGTGCTCCGGCGCAGCCTTCTTCCAGAGGGCGAAGTCAGCAGGGTTGCGCTTCTCGCTCTGCCCGTCCAGCTCGCGGGTGTTGGCGATGAGTTCGGACAGCACACGGCCTGAAAGCTTGCCGTAGCCGAAATCCTTGTCGAACTTCTCCACATCAAAATAAACAGAGCCTTCCGACACGTACGCATAACCCTTTTCCAGAATCTTCTGCACCATCTCAATCTGCTCGATGATATGGCCAGAAGCGCGAGGCTCGATGGACGGTCCCTTCACGTTGAGGGCATCCATAGCCTTATGGTAGCTGTCCATGTAGTATTGCGCCACCTCCATAGGCTCGAGCTGCTCCAAACGGGCTTTTTTAGCAATTTTGTCCTCACCCTCGTCGGCATCGTGCTCCAGATGGCCCACATCGGTGATGTTACGCACGTAGCGAACCTTATAGCCGATGTGTGTGAGGTAGCGGAACACCACGTCGAATGTCACCGCCGGACGCGCATGACCCAAATGTGGCTCGCCATACACCGTCGGACCGCAGACATACAACCCTACATGATCGGGTGTAATTGGCTTGAACAACTCTTTTCTTTTGCTTAATGTGTTGAATAAAAATACTTTACCTTTATTATCGGTGTTTTTCATATCGTAAAAACTTCGTTCAAAATCAAGGTGCAAACATACATAATATTTTCGGATTTCATGTCGATTACGCCAAAGAATGTTTTCTTTAACGCTCAACAACCCCAAAAAGTCCCCTTCCTTGCCCCTTTACCGCCCTTTTACCAACGAAAACAGGGAGTCCCAACGACTCCCCTTAACTGCTAACTACTAACTGCTAACTACTTCAGTATCACTCTCACGCCAACGTACCCCATAATTCCCGTAATCGGCTTATACACCATCGTGGCGTCGAAATATTCGCCGAAGGGGTTCTCGGCCTGCACAATCGGGTCTTTCTGCTTGACGTTGAGGAGGTTCTCCGCGCCGGCGTAGATTTCCCACTTGCGAAACTTCTTGGTAATCTGCGCGGCGAGCAGACAGTAGGGTTTCGACACGTCAGGACGGCGGTACGGCTCAGGGTTGCTCTGCGTGTTAGGCAGCGGCATCGGACCGTAAATCTGGCAGTTAATGTTAAATTTCCACTTGTCGTATGGTGTGCTGTAATTGAGATTGACGAGCGCCTTGTGCGGACTCATCATGTCCTTTTGGCGCATCACGCCGTTGCGCATATAGCGTACATCGTTATAGCGGTAGGCCAACAGAATCTCGAAACGCTGCAACGGTTTGAGGGTTAATTCAACCTGCGCGGAATGCGAACGGGATCGGTTGTGATAACCGTTGTATTCGCCGTTCAAGGCATAATAATGCACCGCATGGACATCCTGATCCAAATCCACAATCATCTGCTGCACAAAGTGCGTGTAGAAGTAATCGACTGCCAATGAAGCTTTTCCACCCGGCATATTGAACTGCCACACCGCGCTCGCACCAGCGTTCCAAGCCTCCTCAGGACTGGAATGTCCGTCAAAATGGAGCGTGCGCGATGAGAGCATCAGAGACTGGTTCTCGGCGAAGAAATGGGCATTGCGGTAGCCTTTTCCCGCAGAGGCGCGGAAGGACAAATCCTTGGTAACTTGCCATTTGAGATGCACTCGCGGTGTCCAGAAGAGCTGGTTGACACTTGACCACAACGAGGAATACTGTTTGTCGCGTACCATATTGTAATCCAAGCGCATACCAGCCATCACCACCAATTTCGGGTCTATGATATAGG
>JAEEGL017113130.1_pt1 | contig 19118 bp, 20 predicted proteins | sample 9134231 | NCBI WGS metagenome assembly JAEEGL01 (sample SAMN16246548, study PRJNA631951) | gut metagenome | biome: gut microbiome; feature: rumen; material: fiber-attached | host: Bos | place: Iran: Karaj | collected 2018-10 | reverse complement strand
TATTATAACTAATATAGCTATTAAAACTATGTATTTTACTATATCCAAAATAATCACCTATTTAATTATACTACATTTTTTGATTTTTGAAAACAAAAAAGAAAAAAGATGATAAATCATCTAAAAATTCCAAATATCTTCTTTATTTTCTTCTTTATTTTCATCCTTATTTTCTTCTTTTATTTCTTCAACAGGTTCTTCAACTGTTTCAATTACTTCTTCAGTTGGTTCAACTACTTCTTCTACTTGATCACCAAAAGGAGCATTTAAATCTTCACCAGTTGCATATTCATCTAATGATGAAGTAGTATCAGTACTTCCACTTGAAGCATATTCATCTAATGATGCAGTTTCTGAATCACCAAAAGGTACATTTAAATCTTCTTCTTTAGGTTCAACTACTTCTTCTTTTGTTTCAGGTTCAATATCATCTGCTACAAAAGGAATATCCATATCTTCTGTAATTACTTCTTTTTTCTTTTTATCCTTCTTTTCTTCTTTAAAAACTGGTTCTTCTTCTTTTTTAACTTCTTCTTTTACTTCTTTTTTAGCTCCAAAACCTTTTTTATCTGCATAGTATCCTATTAATACTAATATTAATAAAACACCACCAGCTATAAACCAAATTGAATTATTTGATATAAATTCTAACATTTATTTTCCTCCTTATTCTATATATATGATAACACTTTTAATAATATTTTACAAGTTATTTTTCTAAATAATCTTCACCCTTGAAAGGTTCAGTTCTAAGTAAATCATTATAATCTTGTTGTCTTAATACTTCATAAACCATAATAGCAACAGAATTTGATAAATTTAAAGCTCTAATTTTATCATTCATTGGTATTCTAAGACATCTATCTAAATGATTTTTTAATATTTCTTTTGGTATTCCAGTACTTTCTTTACCAAAAACTAAATAAATATTTTTACTTGAATCACTATAATCAAAAGATGAATGAGGCTTTTTACCATATCGTGTTAAATAATAAAATTCACCTTCATTTTGTGATAAAAATTCATCATAATCATGATAAACTTTATAATCACAATTTTCTATATAGTTAACTCCACTTCTTTTAATATGTGCTTCATCTAATCTAAAACCTAATGGTTCTATTAAATGTAATTTACATCCAGTTCCAGCACATGTTCTCATAATATTACCTGTATTACCTGGTATTTCAGGTTCATATAAAACTATATTTATCATTTTAAAAACCCATTTCTATTTAAAAAATCACTTATATTTGAAAAATTATCGGATTCTATAATATATCCATCCTTAAAATAAACTAATTTAGGTAAATTTTTAATTCCATATTTATTTTCAAATTGTTTTATTTCTTTTTTATCTAAATACATATATATTACTTCTATATTATTAGAATCAAAATATTCTTTTTCTTTATCTACTTTTTTATTATTAGTTACATATAATAAAAACTCATTATTTTCATCTATATAGTTTTCTAATTCACTATATTTTAGTTGTGGTTTTACATCAAAAGAAGAATTATACTTTTTAAATATAAATATAACTATAACTAATATTAATAAAAATAATAATATAAATTTAATATATTTTTTCATTATAAATAACCATCGCCTTTATTATCTAATTCTTCTTTAGTTACTACTGGTAAAACAATACCTTCATCTTCACAAAAATCAGCAAATTTAATTCTAAAAGCATCTAATTCTTTTATAATACTATCTGGATAAATTCTTTTACTACTTTTGATAGCATTATAAACATCTAGTATATCAACTTCTTTTTTATTTTCAATTAAAGCCATTGAGAAAGCTTGTGATAAAACTGATAAAGAAACATCTGGATACATAGCAGCAAGTCCATAAACTCTTTTATATTCACTAGTTGCTGAAACTATTGATTCACATAATAGTTCAGTTACATATCCATTATATTTCATTTTAATACCTGTTTTATGCTCTATTCTAGGAATAGAACCTAATAATATTTGAACTGTAGTTTTTTCATCTGGTTCAGCAATATCAATTCTATCAAATCTTCTTAAGAAAGCTCTATCTTTTATTATATAAGTTTGATATTCCATATCAGTAGTAGCGCCTATTACTTTAATATCTCCTCTATCCAAAGCAGGTTTTAAAATATTAGCAAGGTCCATACTTGATTCTTCAGTATTACCTATTAATGTATGAATTTCATCAATAAATAATATTGTTTTTGTCATTTTCTTTAATTCATCTACTAATACTGAAACAGATAATTCTTCTTTACCATTTATATTAATAGTACCAACCAAAGAAGTTGAATTAATTTTAATAATTCTATAACCTTTTAAAGCATCAGGAACAGTATTATTAATTATTTCATATGCTAATCCTTCTACTACAGCTGTTTTACCAATACCTGGCTTACCTATTAATAAGGCTGATTTATCTGGAGTTAATAAAACTACCATCATTTTTCTAATCTCACTATCTCTAGCAATAGCTGGATTTGTTATATATGTTTTAGCTGTTAAATCCTCTCCATATGTATTTAATACTGAAAATTCGTTCATATTTATTCTCCATTCTTATTCTATTATATAATATTTGAAAATAAAAAAAAAGAGTTTTTACTCTTTTAATATACAATTATTTGATCAGGCATAAAAATTAAGTTATCATTTTTAATTATTATTTCATAACCATTATAACCTAATTTATTAATTATATCTTTTATTTTTTCATTTTCTTTTGTTATATAAAAATTAACACCTTTTTTTGGTACTAATAATTGTTGATTAGGATATATATAATCATTTTCATTTAAACCATTTAATAACAATAATTCTTTATATGGAATATTATATTTAGTTGAAATACTATAAATACTATCTCCCTTTTCAACAACATAAATATCAAATAAAGTATTTTCAGTTGGTACTGTTATAATTTCTCCTTCAGTAAAATTAATATTATTGTTTAATCTAATTAATTCATCTATATCACAATCAACCTTTTTAGATATAGTTTCTAAATTATCATTTTCTTCTATTTTATAAGCTCTATACATAACTCACCTCATCATATTATATGTATTTATATTATTAATGTTAATTATTTGATCATACTATTAAAGGGTGATTATATGTTACTTTTATGTTTAAAAATATTTGGAGCACGAATATTAGATGTTTCATTAGGTACAATTAGAACAGTATTTACAGTTAAAGGTAAAAGTTTAATATCAGCTTTAATAAGTTTTATAGAAGTTTTAATATGGTTTTTAGTAGTTAAAGAAGCATTAAATACTGATGAAGTGAATTTTTTGATTCCAATATCATATTCACTTGGATATGCATGTGGTACATATATAGGAAGTATATTATCAAAAGTATTAGTTAAAAGTAATTTAAACGTAAATGTAATTACTAATAATTATTCATTAGTTAATATTTTAAGAAAAAAAGGATTTGCTGTATCTGTACTTGATATTAAAGGAAAAGATAGTGATAAATATATGTTAATAATTGCAATTAATAACAATAAAAAGGATTATTTAATTAGTTCTATTAAAGATATTGATAATAACGCTTTTATCTATATGAATGAAACAGTTTTTATTCAAAATGGATTTATAAAATAGTTTATACTATTTTTTTATTTATGTTATAATTAAAATGGTGGTGATATATGAAAAAAATAATTGATGTTTTCAAACAAAAAAACATGGCATGTGGTTATCTATATTTTTATATTCATTTTGTAACAGAAGTAGCTTGTTTTTACTTTTTATCAAAAGTTACAAACGGATCTAAAATAGTTTGGTTAATACCGTTTATTTATGATGGACTAGCATTTGTACCCCAAAGTTTAATAGGATATATAAATGATTTACACCCTAAACTTAAAACCGGTTTGATTGGTACAATATTATTAGTAATATCATATATTATTTATTTGTTATTTAATCAAATTATTTTATCTCTTATAATATTATGTTTAGGTAATGCTTTTATCCATATAAGTGGTGCTGAAAATACACTTAAAAATAGTAATGGAAAATTATCACATCCAGCTATATTTGTAGGTGGTGGATCATTTGGAGTTATTACAGGAAAATTACTTTATGATACCATTGATCCAATAGTTATAATATTATTAATACTAACTATGATACCATTTATATTACTTGCAGAAACTTATAATGATTATAATAAAAAAGAAACCAATTATAATTATATAAATACTAAAATACCTTTAAATTTAATTGTATTTTTAACAGTATTTATAGTTATAGTTAGAGGTTATATGGGTTATGGTATACCAACTAGTTGGAATAAAACAACTTTACAAACAATTATTTTATTCTTCTCTATGGGAATTGGTAAATGTTTAGGTGGCATCCTATCAGATGCATATGGAATTAAAAAAATAAGTACACTTAGTACATTAATTGCTATACCATTCTTATGTTTTGGTAATAATATTATGATTATATCATTAATAGGAGTTATGATGTTTTCTATGACAATGTCAATTACTCTTGCTATACTTTCAAGTGTATATAAAAATAGACCTGGTTTAGCTTTTGGTTTTACAACTATCGGTTTATTCCTAGGTACCGCTCCTATATTTTTTATTAAAATAACTCAAACACTAAATATTATATTTATAATATCTTTATCTATATTATGTTGTATAATACTAAATATTTTATTAAAGGACGGTGATAAATGTGAGTCTAACATTTAATGATATATTTATAAAAAATAATGAATTACTGTTCTTTATATATTTAGGTGTTATTATACTAATGATTTTAATAACTATAATTATAGGATATAAAGAGAATAAAAAATGAGATTATCTGAATTACCATATTATATGGTTAAATGTTTATTATTAACAATATTAATAGAAACATTTATAGCGTTTTTATTAGGATATAGAAAAAAAGATTTATTAAATATTGTATTAGTTAATATAGTTACTAACCCTATAGTAGTAACTATACCTGTTTATTTTAATGTTAAACATGGTGTATTTGAAAGAAATATATCACTTGCTATATTAGAAATAACTACTCTATTTACAGAAGGATTTATTTATTTTAAGTGTTTAGAAAGAAGAAAAATAAATCCATTTCTATTATCACTGTTACTAAATCTTGCATCCTATTTATTAGGTGTATTTATAAATTGAAAGGAAGTATTTTATGAAAAAATTATTTTATTTATTAATAGGTATTATTATTTTAATACCATCTACAATTAAAGCAGATATGGCTTCACCAATGGTTATTACTTATAAAGCATCAGTTAATAATCCTAACGGTGTTGAAGATTATGAATTCAAAGATGGAGAATATGTTAAATCAGGTAAAACAATACCATTTGGAACTATATTTGAAATAAGTGAAGAAGATGGTGACTATATATGTAACGATAAATATTGTGCTAAATATAGTGATTTAGTTTCTATTGAAAAAAATTATAAATTGAAACCAGAAGAAATTGGTGAAGAAACTACATTAATAACTATTAAAGAAACAAATATTAAATCTGGTCCAGCTCAAGCTTATGAAACAATTGGTAAAATTAAATCAAATGAAACTATTAAAGGTAAAAGTGTAATTGCTAATAATGAAGCTGAAGGCGGCGGTACACCATGGTATTATGTGGAATATAAAGGTATAAAAGGTTATGTTTCAGAATTAGATGATACATTGACAAATAAATATTATAATTCAACTATAATGGCTACAGAAGATATTGATTTATTTGATTTAAATAAAAATAAAGTTAAAACATTTAAAGCTTTTGAAACATTAGATGTTAAATTTTGTTTCTTAAGTCCTTGGTCAAAATATATATATATTGAAACAAATGATTTCAAAGGATATGTTGATCAATGGTACGTAGCTTTTAAAGGTACTGATATTGGTAATATTGAAAGTGAAGAAGATACAAAATTTTTAGATACTCCTATTGAATACACAACAACTGATGAAATTAAAATATATGAAAAAGCTAATAAATATGATTCTAAAGTCATAACTACTATACCAAAAGGAACTACATTTGCTAGTGAATATTATATAGTTGACAATGAAGATATATATGTTTATTACGAAAAAGACAATATAAAAGGATTTGCTCAAACAAATAACTATGAATGTAGTGATGATGGTTTTAGTTGCACATTAAATAAAGAAACAAATAGTATTGTTCCAGTAGAAGAACCTAAAAAAGAGGAAGTTAAAGAAGAAACAAAAGAAACTAAACAAACTGAAACAGTAAAACCTAAAAATAAAACTAATACTACTCTATTTATTTGTATAGGTGCTGGTATTATTCTATCAATAACAGCAATCGTAATAATAATTTTAATAAATAAAAAGAAAAAACAAAAAGAACTTTAGAAAAAACTAAAGTTTTTTTATTTTTTTATTTACAATTAATATTTAATATACTATAATTTAATCAAAAGAAAGGGAGTGTATTATGAAAAAGATTTTTTATTTATTAATTGGTTTATTATTAATATTACCTACTATGGTTAAAGCTGATATGTCATCACCTACAGTTTTACAATATAAAGTAACTGTAAACAATCCAAATGGAATTGATGAATATAAAGAAGTTGAAGTAAATGATTATGAGTATAAATATGAGAAAACTGGCAAAAAAATACCATATGGAACTACTTTTATTACTTTTGATGATGGAGATGATACAAAAGGATTCATAAAAGGTCCTGAAGATTATGAATATGTAAATATAAAAGATTTGGTTGCTGTTGAAAAAGAATTCAAACTTGATAAAAAATATTTAGGTGATGAAATAGAAAAATATGTAATTAAAGAAACTGAAATTAAATCTGGTCCAGCTAAAGCATATGAAACAATTGGAAAAATTAAAGCTGGTGAAACTATTAAAATTAGATCAATGATTCTTGATGAAAAAAATTATTTTGAATCTGCAGAATACAAAAAAGGTAAAACTGAAGATGAAATCAATGATGAACAATATGCAGATGATTTTAATCCTTGGTATTATGTTGAATACAATGGTATTAAAGGTTATGTTTCAGTATTAGAAGAATCATTAGCAGTACCTAATTTAAAAGACCAAACAATTATCTTCTTAGGAGATACTGATATTTATGATTTAAATAGTGATAAAGTAATTAAAAAATTTAAAACTTTTGATAAAATTACAGGTAAAGCAAGTGGATTAAATCAATGGACAGATAAAGCTTATATTGAATCTTCTAATTTCAAAGGATATACTACTTTAGGCTCTATCGCAGTTAAATGGGACAATAAAACATTTATAATTCTTGAAGATACTAATGTATATAGTACTAGAGATTATTATTTAAAAGATTCAAATGGTAAATTAATTTGGGATAAAGATAATAATGAATATAAAGAAGATGAATCTCTAATTGTTACTACATTAAAACCAGGAACAACATTAATTGCAGAATATTTTAGTGGTGATACTGAAGATGGTAGATGGTATGAAGTATACTATGAAAAAGATGGAATTAAAGGATACTTAGAATTGTATGATGCATATAGTTATGATTTTAAAAATAAAAAATTTGAACAAAATTCAATACAATATCAAGAAAAGAAAACATTTATAACACCTAAAAAGACAAATTTATATGAATCTCCAAATTTAGATTCTAAAGTTATCTCAACAATACCTGCTAATACATCTATTACAAGTGAATTATATGGTTCTAATTTTGTATACTATGAAAAAGATGGTGTTAAAGGTTGGATAATAGATGATTACATTATTGGAGATTATGGTACACAAAAATTTATTATTGATAATGATATGAATATATATGATTCATTAGATTCAGATAGAAAAGTAATAACTACAATACCTGCTAATACAGAATTTAAAAGCAAATACTTTGATTCTATAAATAAAATCTCTTATTATGAAAAAGATAATGTTAAAGGTTGGATAGATTATAGTAAGAGTAATAATATTCAAAAAGAAGAACAAAATAAACAAGAAAATGATAAACCAAAAGAAGAAACAATAATTAAAAAGAAAAATAACAATATAATATATATTTGTATAGGTGCTGGTGTAGTTTTATCAATCACTGCAGTTGTAACAATAATATTAATAAATAAAAAGAAAAAACAAAAAGAACTTTAATTTAAAGTTCTTTTATTGTTCTTTATAATTTTTACAAACTTCATCTAATTCTTTTATAAATTCATCAGCTTCTTCAAATGTTTTTAATTTGGCACCAGAAGCATATATATGACCTCCCCCACCAAAATGAGAAGCAGTTTCATTTATAATTGGTCCTCTAGATCTAATAGATGATCTAATATTTCCATTTGCTATATCTTCAGTAAATATAACCCAAACTATTATTTCATCAATATAATTAAAATTAGTTACTAAATTACCAGATGTAGCAGCATCTACATCATATTCTTTTAACATTTCATCTGTAACTTTCATATAAGCTAAACCATTTTCAGTTACAGTCATATTAGTACTTATAAAACTTTGAAATTTAATTTCCTTTAAAGGTCTTAAATACATTATTTCATATAATTTAGTAAAATCTATTTTAGTATCTTTAATTAATCTAGAAACTAAATTAAATGTTTTAGGTGTTGTATAGTAATATAAGAATCTATTAGTATCAGATACAATACCTATATATAATTTTTCTGCTGCTTCTTTAGTTAATTCAAATTTAGTATTATAAACTAATTCTAAAACTAACTGTGAAGCACTTGAAGCAGAATCATCAATCCATTCTATATCACATGTTTTATCAACAAAAGGATGATGATCTATCTTTATACTTGATTTAAATCTAGTATAATCTACACCATCAATTCTTTTTTTATCTGGTGTATCAAGTACAATTAATAATGAATCATTATACATTTCTTCTTCAAATTTATCTAATACACCAATATATTTAAATTTAGATGCAGGCGAACCTACAGCATAAACATTTTTATTTGGAAATTTATTTTTAATAATATCTTTTAATCCTAATTGACTACCTAAAGCATCAGGATCAGCACCTATATGTCTTACTAAAACTATAGTATTATATTTTTTAATTTCCTTATATATTCTTTTATATAAATTCATAATTCTTTTCTTTCTATTTTACAAAGTTATATGTATCTCTTATAATCATTACTTCTTCATCAGTTGGTAAAACATAAACATCTACTTTAGATTTTTTATCACTAATTTTACCTTCTTTATATTCTTTAAATCCAGCAACTTTACTATTGAAATCTTTATTTAAAGTAATACCTAATGGAGCTAATTGATCTATAACTAAATCTCTTACTATGATACCATTTTCACCAACACCAGCTGTAAAGATAATAGCATCTACTACTCCACCTAATTCTAAGTAGTATTCAGCTATATATTTAGCTATTCTATCACAATACATTTGGAATGCAAGTGTAGCTCTTTCATCGCCTTCTAAATATAATTTTTCAACGTCTCTATTATCACTAAATCCAGCTATACCTAAAAGACCACTATTTTTATTTAAATCATTTGTTACTTCACTAACAGTCTTACCTGTTTCTTTACAAACATATTCTATTATAGATGGATCAATAGCACCACTTCTTGTACCCATCATTAAACCATCTAGTGGTGTTAAACCCATAGTTGTATCATAACATTTTCCTTCTTTAACACAAGAAATACTTGCTCCTGAACCAATATGACAAATAATTAAATTTACTTCTTTTTTACCTAATTTGTTTTGCATAGTCTCAGTAATATATTTATGACTAGTACCATGGAAACCATATTTTCTTACTTTATAATTCATATACCATTCCATTGGAACTGGATACATATAATTTTTCTTTGGCATTGTTTGATGGAAAGCTGTATCAAATACTGCTACCATTGGAACATTTGGTAATGCTTCTCTCATTGATTCAATACCAGCTAAATTTCCTGGATGATGTAGTGGACCTAATTTAGTTAAGTCTTTAATATCTTGTACAACTTCATCAGTTATAATAACTGAACTTGAGTATTTTTCTCCACCATGTAATACTCTATGACCTACTGCTTTAATTTCATCTAATGATTCAATTACTTTATTTTGGAATAATTCATCGATTAAAACTTTTACTGCTTCAGTATGATCTTTTATAAATTTTTCACTTCTTATTTTTTCACCATTAATTTTTACATTCCAAAAACTATCTGGTAGTCCTATTTTTTCAATATAACCATTTATTAAAACTTTTTCTTCTGGCATTTCATAAAGTTGGAACTTTAATGAAGATGACCCTGCATTAACTGCTAATACTTTCATTCTATCACTCCCACATTTAATTATATAATATTTTAAAAAAAATAAAAAGAGTTTTTAAAAAACTCTTAATATTTCTTATCCTTTTTTTCTATAAATTTATATAGATCTTGTACTATACTATCATGTTTTGGATTAGATAAATTATTAGATATAAACTTATCTATTTCATTATCAATTTTTTCTATATTTGAAGCAATTGGTCGAAATTTTGTATAGTCTTGATTATGACCAGTTTTATATCCTATACCTAAAATAGCTGTTACATTTTTATGTCTATAATATGTTAATCTATAATCTTTTGCTACATGTATTCTTTTAAAATCTACACCATATTTATCTTTAATATTTCCTATCATATCTTGTGATGAAGTAACTTCTTTTTTTGATAGATCTGATTCAATAATTCTTAACATTGATTTTTTTACATATGGTTGTAACATTGGAATATCATCATCACAAAAACCAGTAAATAATATCTTATAATCACCATTTTTTAAAAATAATAAATTATCAATATCTTTTTCATTTTGAAGATCTTCAAAATAATCAATATAATCAAATGGTGTATGATCTTCAATTTCTTCTTTTTCAAAAACATCAAAATATTCAAACATTATTTTTGATTCTTCAATAATATTAAAAATAATAAATAATTCTAATTGTTCTTGTAAATCATCTTTTTGATAGTTCTCAATAAAATATCTTATTCTCTCAACAGGTTCTTGATTAAATTCACGATAATTACTAAAAATTACATTAGTTTTAATATATTTTTCTATTGTTTCCTTATAATTATTTAATAAATTTGTAATAAAACTAATACTCTTATATATTTTTGGATAATTACTAAAATCTTTTAAATTTATTTCTTTATATTTACCTATTAAAATATTTAATTCATTTAATATATAATTATTATCTTTCACTAGTTTTAACCTTTCCATCTTTTTTTAATTTATAAATTAAATTACTTTTTTCTCTAACAGGTAAATCACTTGATAAAAATAATTTATCCAATTCAAATGAAATATCATCTATATCTTCATTATTATATATTTTATTTAATATTTCTACTTCTCTTGTTAATCTATCTTTTAATATTGATGTATTATCAGTATCTTTAATTTTATTATTTAAATAATTTAAGTCATCAATTATATCTTTTTTATTTATTTTATTTACATTTTCAATATTTTGTTTACACACTTCATATGCATATTTTGATAATATTTTTATATCTAAATCAGTTAAAATATCTTTATTTTTATTTATATATTCTTTAATAAATTTATATGTTTTATTTTCCATAAGACCACCCAATTTAATTATACATCATTTATTAATAATTGCAAATCTATAAAAAGAGTTTTTAAAAAACTCTTTTATTTTATATATTTCCTCTTCCTTTTGAATGATGAGTATAATTAATAGCATCACTTGGATTGATAGTAATTGGCATATTATTTATATTACTTTCACTATCTTTTAAATTAATATTTACATAAGTAATAATATTTCCTTTATTATCTATACCAATCTCTTCTGGTTTTTCATTTGAATAGTTTTCAAATTTGTTTTTAGTATTATAAATATTATTTTGAATTTCACCATTTAATAATGCACTATATTCATCACCTGATATATTAGCTTGATTTAACATTTGAACAAATACAGGATGACTACCATTTTCTATATCAATATTATAAACTTTAAAGTTAGTTTTATCATTAATTGTTAATATTTTTCCGTTTAATGATACTTCAATGTTTGTTTCTTCGCTATTTTGTTTATTATTTAATAATTCACCTGCTAAATATTTAGCATATTCAGTACTAAATCTTAATTTAGCGTCTTCTTCTTCTAAAGTAGCATCTTTTATATCAATATTAAGTACATCTTTTTCTGATTGACTAACTCCTATTTTTACATAACCTTCTAATTTATCTTTTTCATTTAAATATTGGTATCCATCAAATATTGTAGTTAAACTTCTTTGATAAATAATTTCAGCTTCTTTATTATTAAAATCATCTTCAACCATTTTACGAACTTGAGAAGATATAAATTCTGGATCTTTATTTTCTTTTAAAATATAACCATTTGGTGCGACTATTGTTTTCTTACCTTCATAATTTTTTACAATAGGTAAAATAGTTACATAGTCATGACCATCTATATTGACAACATCTGACTTCATTGCGTCATCATCATATACTTGGCTAACACATTGATATCCTAAAACATCATTATTTATTTCATGTACATTTGCAAGTAATTTTCTTACTTCTGGATCAGAATACATTGATTTATCATATTTTTTCATATATAGTCTATCTAAATCATTTTCTAGTGATCTAGCATTTCCTAATTCTTGACTCTTAGCATCTAATTCTTCATAATTACTTAAATATCTATTATTATATAATGCACTAAAATTATTTAATAATTGATATTGATCTATTTCATCTTTATAAATATCCATTAATTCTTCTTTTAAATAATCCATATTATTATTATAATAATATTTTTTTAAACTATCTATACTTACAATTTTTGTTAAAATATTGAAATATGTTGATAAATAATCATCTTTTTCTATATATTCATCATTTAAATATTTTGTCATTGACTCATATAAACCAGCATAATTAGTTGCTTTTTGAGTAACATGACGAATTTCATGTGAAAGAATATCTCTAAACATTTCTGTTTTAGTTTCATCACAAAAAATATTTGTTCCTAAACCATATATTGTAATTCTATTATTCATTGGATCATATTCACCTGATTTTTCTGAACCAACTTCATCAGTAACTACATCTAAACTTTTTAATCTTTCAGTTAATAAATCTGTATCAATATAATCTAAATCTTTAGCTAATTTAAATGAATTACCTTTTATTTCTTTTTTTATTTCATCACTTAAATTATTATTTTCACCTAAAGCAGAAGAAATAATTGGATACAACTCTTGATTATTTAAATTATTTATAACTTGATCATATGATAAATAAGTGATTTTTTCTTCCAAAACATAATTGTCACCAGTTAAATATTCTTCAGAAAGAATGATTGACTTTTCTCCTGTTATACTATCAGTTTTTTCATATTTATAAAGATAATATTTTTCTTCAGGTGCTGTTTCTGCTACTTCTTTTTTTTCTTCAGGTGCTGTTTTTGCTGATTCTTCATAAACTTTAGTAGCTAATTTATTAGCAGTTTCAGTTAATTTTTCTTTTTTAGTTTTTGCTATAGCAGTTTCATTTTCCTCAACAACTTTAACTTCCTCTTTAGTATCTATATTTTCTTTACCTATATAAGTTAATTCAATATCATCTACTACATGTTCTATTTGTTCTCCAACTTCTACTTTTGGTGTTTTATCACTTTGTTTTGAAGCACAACCAACTAACATAGTTGATGTTAAAAATACAACTAAAGCTTTTCCACCATAATTTATAATTCTTTTAATAAAATTATCATCTAAATTACCTTTTTTATCAGAACTATACATTATATTATCTTGGTAATTATATAGTTTATTAAAATATTTATATTCTTCTTTACTTATCTCACTACCGTCTATATTTAAGAATATATTAAAATCATTTGTTTTATCATAAAAATGTTTAAATTCTTTACCTTTATATTCAACATTAGGTAATTCTACTCTATTATTTGTTACTTTTATTTTATTAAATACATATTTAACAATATTAAATTCTTCTTGATTTAAATCAAATGAAATATCATTACCATCTTGTTTACATGGAATATATTTATTATCATCCTTAAATATTATAAATTCCTTTTCTCCATCTTTAAAATTTAAAACTATCTCTCTCACAGAATCCCTACTTTCTATATATAGAATAACATATATATAAATACTATTCAACAGTGTTTGTAAATTGAGTGTAAAAGAAAAAAGAGTTTTAAACTCTTTATTTTTTTAGTTGCTTTATCATATTTTCATTATTTATTTTAGTTATTGTTTTTTCTTCAATATCTACATTATAAGTTCTAGATTCACCAATTATTTTTAAATTATTATCATTTAATTCATAATTAATTTCTTCATATTCTTTTCCATATTTTTTATTAAGTCTATTTAAATGTAAATATCTAATTAGATTTTCATTATCATCTATATCAATGAATTTCCAATATTGATCATTATAATATACATATTCAGTATCTTTAGTTATTTTGCTTTCATCAATTTGAACAATAAAATTAATTGAATCTTTACAATAACTATAAATCTTTAAATTTTCATCAATATCAATTGTCTTAAGTGAACTAATACAATCATTTAATTCTGTAATATATTTTAATTCATTTTTTATTTCTTTTCTCTTCTCTTTAGTTAAATTATCCATTACATCTCTTTTAACAGGTACAAAATAGTAACATTCAGAGTAATATAAATTATTATTTACATCATATTTAGCAACCAAACATTTTGATATATGATTTTCATAATAAAATGCTTTTGATTCATTATGACTTTCTTTATATTTAGAATTAAAATACATTTTTGATTGTTCTATTAATAATGATCCATTTTCAGCAATAATAGGACTTAATTTTTCTTTATAATTTTGAACTGTACTTAATAAAAATTCTTTATTTCCATACATAGATCCACCAGTTTTTGCTTTACAATATTTATTAACTATATTGTATAATTTAAATGCCTCATTTGAATTACAATAATTGTAATCAAATACACTATTTACATAAATATTAAAGTATTCTAAGAAATCATAAAACATAGCTTCATCATCAATTATATTCATTAAACCTTCTTTTATTTTAGAAATATCTCCAGTAAAATTATAAACTCTAAATGGTTCTGACCCAATTAATTCCATTAATAAATAGATAATTGGTTTACCATTATTATAAGAACCTGAGTAAGATCTAAAATCATCTTTAACTCTTATTCCTTCATATTCATTAACAAATATATCATTTAAAGGTTCAACTATTCCTGTTACTAATTTATGTGATTGTACAACATGGAATAATTCATGTATAAGTGTTGTATGATCTGCATCTTTAATAGAAGTTGTACTATATAAAGTAATATTACTTCCATCAAACTTACCAGCTATATTTCTACTTTTACATATTCCTTTTTTATAAATAATATCTAAGTTTTCAAATCTTTCTTTGACTAACTCATAGTCAATTACATCAATATTATCATAAATAATATCAAATTTATCTAAAATAAATTCTTTTTCATCTTTTTTTAATTTTTTGTTATTATTGATTGCTTTCTTTAAATTTTCAATCTTTTGATATAATGATAATTCATCATAATCCTCTTCAATAACTTCAACAACCTCACTATTTATTTCTTTGCCATAAACTGTAGTTAAATTAGATAATGGTGAGATTAAAGATGTTGATAAAACTAATGCTGCTACTGTTGTTTTACCAATTTTAACTAATCTTTTAATATAATTAGTATCATTTTCACTAGAACCAATATACATAATATCATCTTGATAATTATATAAATTATTAAAATATCTCAATTCTTCTTTTGTTATATCAGTTCCATCAATATTTAAAAACAAATTCCAATTATTTGTTTTATCATAGAAATGTTGATATTTTTTAACACCATATTCAACATCGGATAATCTAATTTTATTATCAGTTGTTTTTATTTTGTTAAAAACTGAATTAACAATATCTAATTCTTCCTTTCCTAATTTAAATGAAATATTATTCATTTCATTTTTGCATGGAATAAATTTTCCATCTTCTTCATATATAATGTATTCAATATCATTATATACAAATTTAATCATAATTTTTTTCATATTTTTCCCCTCTTTCACGAGATATTCTAACACGATATATATATGTTGTAAAGTCATAATTTGGAATACCTATTATTCCTTATAGGAATATATACAAATTAAAAAAATAGTATTCAAATACTATTTTTTAATTAATACTTTAGGTATATCTTGTTTATATTCCATTACTCTTTTTGATATTGAAGTTTCAAAAAAATCTCTTAATGCTTTAAAATAATAAGCTTCAAAAGGTCCAGTTAGTGGAAACCTTGCTGAATTTAATTTTTTATATAATTCAAAATCCTTATTTTTTTCTTCTATAACTTCATTTAATAATTTTTCATTCATTATAATTCACTTCCTTTTTTTATATCTATTACGACATATTCAGAAATACAACCAGTTTTAAATTTAAAAGCCCAATTACTTATTCCTGAACTAATAATATAATTTGTATTATCTTTCTTACTTAAACCATAATATCCATCATTTATACCTAATAAAACAGATATTTTTCCAATTGGTATAAACTGTCCACCATGTGTATGACCAGATAAAACTAAATCAACTTTATTTTCTTGATTTTTAAAATCAGTTGGTTGGTGATCTAAGGTAATAATATACTTATTTTTATCAATATTTTTAACTAATTCATCCATACTTAATCTATTACTTATATGTTTATCTTTTCTACCTATTAAAACAATGTCATCAGTTATATTAAATATGTCATCTTCTAATATAATTACATTATTTTTACTTAACTCTTCTTTTATATTAGATTCATTATAACTTCTTCTATTAAAATAACCATTATCATGATTACCATATACAAAATATACACCATATTTTGTATTTAATAAACCTAATGCTTTTGTTCCATCTATAAAGTCTTTATAACTAGTATCATCATCAATAAAATCACCAGTAATAACTACTATATCAGGTTTTAAATCATTTATTTTTAAAACATATTTTTCTAAATCTTTACCACTCATAGTTGTACCTAAATGACTATCACTTATTTGAACTATTTTAAAATCAGATTCAATCTTATTTGTAAATAAAGTATAATTAGTTTGTTTTATATTATTAACATTATAATAACCATATATCATATAAATAGTAGTTATTAAAACTGATATTATTAAAGTAATATTATATTTAATTTGTATATTTTTTATTTTTTTAATTATAAAATATATACAATTTATAAATATATCTATAAAAAATAAATGAATAATTACTATCATAGTATTAACCATATTTATAAACATAAAAATACCAACAATAATTAATTCTAATAAAATAATTAATTTTTTATATTTTATTTTTTGAATAAAATAACTTTTATTTACTTTATTTAATAAATAAAAAACCATTAACCCAAATAATAATATAAATATTATTAATATTAAATAAAGCATAAATCACCTACTTCTTAAATATTTTTTTCTTTTCTTTTATTGGTAAATCAAATATTATTTCGTTATTTTTAAATTTATAAATATCTCTAATAGAATTTAATTTATGATATTTCATTTTACATAAAACTGTAATTTTTTTATAATTTAAAACCTTTTCTAATTCACTAAAACCATTATATTTATCAGATATATTTTCAAGTTCATTACCTATATTTTCAATACATTTTTGTATTTCAATATATTTCATATTTTTATATTCATCATAATTCACAATAAAACTTATTTTCTTAAAATATTCTATTATTTCTTTATCATCGAATTCAATAAAATTATATTTATTAACTTTATCAATAGAATTTACTTTTTTAAAACATTCTTCTAGTAATTTTTTAGGGCACTTAAAAGAAATATAAGGAAGTACTTTTACCATAAAATTAATATCACTTAATTGTATATAAATTTTATTTTTTCTAATTATTTTCATATATATCACCCCTTTTTATAATATGTAAATAATCTTATATATCAACCAAATTTTAAAATAATTTTACTATTTTTTTATTTTTTTAATTATTAAAGGTATTATAAATACAATATTAAATGATATAAAATATAATACTAACATTAATATAGGATTTAATATTTGTAAATTATTACTAGTTAATTTAGAAGCAATATCTTCAAATATAGGAACACCACCTAAATTTAAATATAACATAAAATCAAAGTTATAAATAAAATCTATAGGAATTATAATCAATGAAATAATTAAATGAAATATAAATCCTTTAATTAAAGTTTTATAATTAATATCCACATAATTAGTGACTATTACAAGTAAACCAATAAATACCATTAGAAAGTGCCATAACATTGAATAAAATGCTCCAAAAGTTAAAATAGGATAATATTTTAAAGCATTTAAAAATAATAAATTAGCTATACCACCTACTATACAACCAGTTGCTAACCAACTAGATGAATAATCTTTTATTTTACCTTTACAAAATGAAGATAAAATACCAGCTAACATTATAATTGAACAAGAATCAAATGGTAATAATCCTGTATTAAATGATCCATCATGTTTTAAATCATATGTCGTTTCCCATACTGTTTTAACAATATAAATAATTATTAAAAATATACTTGTAAATTTAATTATTTTATTTACTTTTTCTTTATTTAATTTTCTTAGTAAAATTAATAATATAATTAGTAATACTATTGATATAATTAAATATATATATTGCCCTATTGAACCAAAATCTTGTCCATTATATCCTTCTATATTATATTTATAATCAAAGAAATTATAACTACCTTTAAACATATTATCACCTATTATTAACTAAATTTTAACACATTTATTTTTATTAATCTACTTTATTTAAAAAAAAGAAAGATTATTTTTTATAATTTTTTATAAAGTGTTTTTACAACTTCATTAATTATATTTTCTTTTTCTTTTTCTTTCTTTTCATTAATATATTTACTATATTCACTTAAAAATGCATTTAAACCTTCTTTT
>JAEEGL015969596.1_pt1 | contig 19118 bp, 10 predicted proteins | sample 9134231 | NCBI WGS metagenome assembly JAEEGL01 (sample SAMN16246548, study PRJNA631951) | gut metagenome | biome: gut microbiome; feature: rumen; material: fiber-attached | host: Bos | place: Iran: Karaj | collected 2018-10 | reverse complement strand
CTTCCACTTCGGTGTCTTTTATTATGAACAACTGCGCCGCCGGAAAAAAAAGTTGACGGAGACGGCGGCAAGTTGTATAATAGTTGCGTTATTTTTCCTGCGCCCCCTTCGTCTATCGGCTAGGACATCAGGTTCTCATCCTGGTAAGAGCGGTTCGATTCCGCTAGGGGGTGCCATTTTTTTTGCATGGAAGGCTTTCTCGACAGAAGCGAGGCGCTGCTCGGAAGGGCGGCCATGGAATCGCTCGCGGCGGCGCGGGTCGCGGTCTTCGGCACGGGCGGCGTCGGCAGCTGGTGCGCGGAGGCGCTCGTCCGAACCGGCGTCGGCAGCGTGACGCTCGTCGACGACGACGTGGTCGCGCCGTCAAATGCGAACCGGCAGCTCCCCGCCACGGCCCGGACGATCGGCCAGCCCAAGGTCGAGGTTCTTGCGCGCCGCTTCGCGGAAATCAACCCCGACGCGGAGACGGTCGCCCTGCGGACGCGCTACACCGCCGACAACCCGGTCTTTTCCGCCGCCTTCTTCGCGCGCCTCACCTGCGTGGTTGACGCCATCGACTCGGTCGCCGAAAAGGCGGCGCTCATCCGCGCCGCGACGGCCGCCGGCGTGCCGGTCTTCTCGTCGATGGGCGCCGCGCTGCGGACCGACCCCACGGCCGTGCGCGTCTCGCCCTTTGAAAAGGTGGGGGGCGACGGACTCGCCAAGGCGCTCCGCCGGAGATTCCGCGAGGACGGCTTCGGGCCGGCGCCGGAATTTCTCTGCGCCCATTCGCTCGAACGGCCGCGGAGCCTCCCCGTGCGCGGCTCGCTGATGCCCGTCACCGCCGCCTTCGGCATGGCGCTGGCGTCGCTGGCGATCGCCTGCGCCGCGAAGACTGAAGGCTAGATGCTGTCGAGCTGCCCCTGGTACTCGCTGCGGCGGATCTTCAGCGCGGCCGTCCGCTTCAGCGGCTCGAAGCGGACGTCGATCTTGCGCGGGTGCTTGTAGGTCGCCAGGTCGCCGCACTGCGTCTGGACGATGGCCCGCACCTCCGAGGCGATTTCGGCCTCCGTCGGGCGCGTGCCGTCCGGGCGCTTGAACGCATCGGCGTTCGGCACGATGATGGCCCCGACCTTCTCCCCGATCTCGTGCGACTCGTGGTAGCCGAGGACGAGCACGTCCAAAAGCCGCGTGTCGCGCGCCAGACACTTCTCGACTTCCTCCGGGTAGATGTTCTTGCCCTCCCGGTTGACGATCAGCGCCTTCTTGCGGCCGCGGATCGTGATGAAGCCGTCGGCGTCCATCGACGCGAGGTCGCCGGTGTGGAGCCAGCCCCCCTCCAGCGCCTCGGCGGTGTCGGCGGGACGGTTCAGGTAGCCCTTCATGACGATCGGCCCCCGGATGACAAGTTCGCCGACGCCCTGCGCGTCGGGCGCGTCGATGCGCGCCTCGATGTTGGGCAGCGCGGGGCCGATGGTGCCGATCTTGGCCTTTTCAGGGAGGCTGACCGAGACGACCGGTGACGCCTCCGTCAGGCCGTAGCCCTCCAGGACGAAGACGCCGAAGCGGCGCATCGTGACGATCGCGTCGACCGGGCACGGCGCGCCGCCGGTGATGACGATGCGGAGCCGCCTGCCGAGCGACCGCAGGATCAGGTGCTTCACAAGGCCGCGCAGGTGGAAGGCCTGGAGAAGGAGCAGCGCACGGTTCGTGCGCAGCGCGCCGTCGATCTTCGAGGCGAACTTCTCGACGAGAAGCGGCACGGCCATCAGGATCGTCGGCGAGAAGATCTTCATGTCCTCGGCCACAGTGCGGAGCGACCGGACGAACTGGAGCCGGGCCCCCGCCATCATGGCGATGAGGAAGTTCGCCGTGAACGAGAAGGCGTGGAAAAGCGGCAGGACGACGAGGAACCTGTCCGTCGGCTTGAAGATGGGAATCGCCTCCTTGACGCAGCCCTCGGCGTCGGCGTAGAAGTTGCCGTGGGTCAGCATCGCGCCTTTCGGGTGGCCGGTGGTGCCGGAGGTGTAGATGATGGCGCAGACGTCGTCGGAGCGGACTTCCGTGTTGGCGTAGACGCCTTCCGGCGAACGGGCGCGCTTGCGGTCCACGTCGACACGCGCGGCGATGGCGACGCAGTTGCGGCCGCACAGCGTCTCGGGCGCCTCGCTGGCCTCGCAGTGGTGCAGGAAGACCGTGCGCATGCGCGGGAGGTCTGGCAGGACCGTCTCGAGCAAGGGCAGGTGCGCGGGGTCGGTCACGATGGCGCAGCACTCGGAGTCGCGCAGGATGTAGGAGACCTCGGCGGCCCGCAGCTTCGGATCCATCGGCACGACCGTTATCGCCGTGCCGCAGAGGGCGAGGTAGGTTTCGACCCACTCATGGCAGTTGTCGAGGAGCAGGGCCACGCGGCTCGCGCGCGGGGATAGGCCGGCCACGGAGAAGAGTTCCGCCAGGCGGCGGACGGCGGTGTCGAGGTCCGAGTAGCTGATGGTCTTCCGTTCGCCGTCGGAAAGGTATTCCATCGCCACGGCGCCGGGCGACGCCGCGACGGCGTCGTCGAAGATCTTGCGAATCGAGTTTTCTTTTTCCATGGTCGGAGCGGGTGGAGGGTGGTTGGGGATTGGCGCGTGACGCGCCCGCAAAAAAGGCCGCGGAACGGCAACCGTTTCGCGGCCTTTCCATCACGCCCGTTGGGCGGCTATTCCTCCTCTTCCTCGTCGGCGACGTTGTCGGCGAGGATGGAGTCCAGCGGCTTCGAGTGGAAGCCCCTGTCCGTCAGGTTCCACAAAAGCCAGTTGGCGAAGAACAGGCTGTCGTTCGCCTCGGAGATCTGGCGCGCCGCCATTTCGCGGGCGGAGGCCGTCTCGAAGGAGTCGACCGGCTCGCGCGCGTCGACGAAGGCGAGAACCGCGCCGTCGCGGACGTAGGCGGGCTTTGCGAGCGTGCCGGTCTTGGCGGCGACGACGACCGGGACGACCTCGCGCGGTTCGGGGACGGCATCGGGCATCGCGGCCGTGGCGGAGAAGACGATGCCGGTCGAGGCGGTGAGCGAGAGCCCGGCGCAGGCATCGGCGAAGTCCTTGCCGTCGGCGATGGCGGCGGAGATCTTCCCGGCGGTCTCCTCGGCGGCGTCCTCGAAGAGTTTCTTGCGCTTCTCGGCGAGAACCGCCGGACGCAGCGTGTCGGTCAGCGACTCGCATGTCGGCGTGTAGGCCGCGGCGTTGGTCACGATGCGCATGAGATAGACGTTGCGGCGGCCGCGCGCGATGCCGTAGGCGGAGTCGGCGCGGTTCATGTCGAGTTCGCCGGCCGCGTCGCGGAACTCGTTGATGGCGGCGGCCTCTACGCCCGGGATGTAGCCGGCGTCGAAGGCGAAGAGCGGCGTGTCGCGCGGCTCGAAGCCGCGGGCCTTGGAGCGCCACGTGAAGGACTCGAGGTCGTTGGTCGCGAGGGTGTCCATGAAGGCGGCGAGATTGGTGACGGCGATGTGCACCGCCTCGGCGGCGACGAGCTCGTCGAGAATCTGGGGCCGCGCCTCCTCGAGGGTCAGCTGCTCGACGCCGTTCGTGCCCTGGCGGGTGTAGGCGGAGGGGTCGGAGACGTAGATGTCGTCGGCGTCGGCGACGAGTTCGTCCCTGTCAACGGCGGCGGTGAAGTTGGTGACCGGAAGGGAGATGTAGCGGACCTGGACGCGCTCGGGAAGCGCATAGGTCGCCTTGTTGGCCTCATAGTGCTCGCGGAGCGCGTCGTCGCCGATCTCGATTTCGGCCTCGGCGAACGCATTGGAGAGCGTGGCGTAGCGGAAGGTGAAGCGGTCGGTGTAGCGGCCGACCTCCTCGTCGATCGCCATCTTGGAGGCCGCCGAGCCGGCGGTCACGGCGCCGCGCAGCTTGGAGAGCAGCAGATACTCGGACTGCATCCGCTCGAAGGTGCGGGGCGAAGCCGACAGGGCGGAGGAGACCACCTGCTCGTAGCGGGCCTTGTCGAAGACGCCGTTGACCTGGAAGTCGGGGATGGAGGCAATCAGGTCGGAAAGCTCGCGCGCGCCGACGCTCAGCCCCATTTCGGCTGCTGCGCGCATCGCCGCCACATGGGCGAAGATCTGCGTCTCGGTGGCGGCGGGCGGAAGGTCGCGCGACATGTTGGAGATGACGCGGCGGGCGATTTCGTATTCCTCGTAGGTGACCGGCACGCCGCCGATCTCGCCCATGTTGCGCGCGTCGTCGTAGGAGGCCCCGGCGTCGCGTCCGCCCCTGCAGGAGTCAACCGAAAGGAAGGCGACGGCGATGATTACCGCGAAGATGATCCAGAGGATCTTGCTTCGGATCATGCGGTTGAAGTGGTAGATGAACATTTTGTCCTTGGTCCTGTTTTCGTGTGCTGGTGTTTCCCCCTGCCGCCGGGCCGCGCCCGGCCAGGGGCGCTAGAAGAGGAAGTCGTAGAGCCCCTCGTCGGCCGCCGCATCCGACTGCTTGGTCTCCTGCGCCGCGGGAGCGGCGTCGCCCGAGGAGTCGTTCGCGGGGGTGTCGTCGGCGCCGCCGAAGGGGTCGTCGGCGGCCGCCGCCGGGGTGGCGGAGGCAAAGGCCGAATCGGCGCTGCCGAGTTCGTTGGTGGAGGCCTCGAACAAGATAGTCGAGCGGCTGGCCACGTTGGCCGAGCCCACGGCAAAGGCGAAGCTCTCCCGGCCCTTGCCCGACGGCGTGGTGGCGAAGACCGAGACGATCCGGCGCCCGCCTATCGGGGCGGCCTCGCGCCAGAACTTGAGGGCCGACTTCGTGCTCATCTTGATCGGCTGGATCTCCTCGTTCTCGTCGACCGGCTTGTCCGGATCGGGATCGACGCCCGTGTTCACGTAGACCTGGTAGTCGCCAAGGAGGTCCGTGATGATCGTATAGGATTCGTCGGCCAGCGTGAGGATGTTGGCGCCGAAGCCGTTCTTGAGAATGGGGATGATGAACTGCGGCCCGACGAACTTCATCTGGCTCATCGGCTCCGCGCGCAGTTCGACCGAGCTGTAGGCCTGGGCCTTCGGCGTGGCCGGGACGGCCTTGACGTCGATCTTGCAGTTGCCGTTCAGCGCGACGACCGTGCCGACCGGGGTCTTCACCATGACCGTGCCGGCGGGGGTGTTGACGCCGATGCGCGTCACGACGAGACCGGTCTTGACATCGACCACGCGCGCGCCCGCTTCAGTCAATACGACCTCGACTTCGGTGCCCGGCAGAAGCCGTACGCCGTCGTTCTCGGTGAAGCGCAGGGCCATGGAGGACGCCTCCTTGCTCTTCTTCTCCAGGTCGCACCGGACCACGGAGCCAAACGGGTAGGCCTTGTCCTTCTTGGCAGGCTCAAACGCAGAGGCGCCCGCTGGGCGAACAAGACAGTCGCCGATCGGGTTGATCACCTTGAACAGCCGGTTATACGGTTCGGCGAAAGCCGATACCGCGACAATCGCGACCGCCGCGACCGCCGCCAGTCTCAATGATTTGTCCATAAAGTGAAATTCCATAGCCTTTCGCCGCATTGCGCGAACGTGAACTATGATATAAAACTTGGCGCTTGGAGTCAAGCGAAATTTTCCGGGGCTTTTTCAAAAGTTGCCGACAGCCATCCAATCTGCCCACCACACCCCCTCCCAAAGATCGTCTCGACAGAGCCGTTCCCTTCATCCACCATGTCCCCGCCTTTCATGATTCCGCACCGTATTCTTGTTTTTCTTGATGAAATGTGATATGATTTACATCATGAAATCTAAAACCAGAAGCACACGCCATTCGGCGACGTCACCCCGACGGATATCGTCCGACTCCCCAGCGCGCGAGCGCCGCGCCGAGGCCCGTGCGAGTCTTGCCCGTGCGCGGGAACGCGAGGAACTCTTCGGCGAAGCCTTCGACTTTCTTTCAGCGCGCGACTGCTTGCGCGTCCTTGTTTGCGTCGGCGGAATGGAAGCCTATGCCGCCGGTGCGGCAGGCTGGATGCTCGATCCCCGTCCATGGTGCAAGCCGATGTCGGCTTTCACTCTTGCCGTTGGCGCAGGCATTATCGCCCTTGCGCAGACTGGCGTTGCAATGTCACTCTGGGCCGTGGCGAGGTTCCTCTTCTGCTTCCGTCGTACGGCTCGCCGTCCGATCTACTACCCGCAAGAGCGGCGGCGCCGCGAACGGCTTGCGGCGGAACGCCGGAAGGTGCGCGAGCGCTTCACTGCGTCGCCGCGCCCGACGCCGCGGGAGCTGTTGGCGCAGTACGCCCGGGCGCGGGAGTCGGAGCGCGAGGCGCTCCGCTTCGGCTCGCTGATGTGCGACCTGGAGGCCCACTGCGACAACTCGCTCGTGCGAAACGCGGACGGCGAGATCGTCGGGCGCAACCCGGGGGTGCGCGGCTGGCTCCGCGCAAACTGCCGGGAGCTGGCGGCTCACTATTCGCGGGCGATGCACTACAAGGCGCTGGCGGAGAAGTTCCGCCAGGCCGCCGGCGCGGCAGACCCCGTCCCGGCAGCCTGGCTCGCGGACGACGCAGGGGAGGCCGTGCGGGGCTTCCTCGGCAGGGGCCGGAGCCGCAGGCTCACCGTGCGCATCGCAAAGGTGAACGGCGACCGGAGGGGCCGCCGCGTCTCCCGCACCTTCGAGGTCGACGGCGACGGACTCGAGGCCGCCTGGCGGAAGGCCCGCAAAATCCTCGACGAGGCCGAGACAAGAACACGGCGCGGAATCACAATGGAAAAAACGGAATTAACATTGAGATTCGGGCAAGAAGGCGGTTCAAGAACACGGTGCGGAACAGTTTCTGGAAAGAGGGTGGAAATTGAGAAAAAGAAAAATGGAACAAGTGCAAGAATACGGCGCGGAAGCGTGGCAAGGTTGGAGGAGGTGCTGGACGAGAGGCTGGCGCCGGAGTTCGCACCTTCTGGATGGATGATGGCGGACAGGGCACCTCCAAGGGCAAGGCCGAGGGAGGCGTAATATCGACGACGTGAAATCGTCTGACAAAAATTTGACACGGCAAATTGCAAGTCAAATGAGACGATTTTTTGATTGCATTGCGGAGAGATGCGGGCAGGAGATGAACGGTTTGCATGGCATGGGTTCCTTTCGGCGAGGTTTAGGCGGTCTTGATGGAGGCGGCGGACTCGTTGGCGGAGGGGCCGCCGAGGATGAGGCGGTGGATTGATTTGATGGTTTCCTGTAGGCTGGCGATTTCGGCCCGGGAGTACCTGGAGAAGTCGGTTCCCTTGGGGTGCCACCTGCGGACGAGCCGGTTGGCGCTCTCGACCGAATCCTTCCCATACGAGGCGTAGGCCCTGGCGTAGTAGACCTTGCAGCGGGTGATGCGCTCGATCGCCCCGGGGTCGAGGAACTCGCATCCGTTGTCAGAGGTGATTGACCTGACTTCGCCCAGCGCCCCGCTTCGGACGAGCCTCCCGAGCGCCCTTTTGACGGCCTTTCGGCTGAGCCTGCCTATCGGGGCGATGAAGTACTTGCGGGACATGCGGTCGATGAGGACGAGCAGCCCGCCCCGACCGCAGTATCTGCCGGTCGGCGAATGTCAGGTGCCGCCCCGGAACATGGTGTATGCTATAATCTTTCATGGCGTCCCTCCCGTGTCTCAGGTTTTTTGCTGAAATTATGATACCACGGCGCGGGGCGCTTTTTCTCTTCTCCTTCCCAGCAGTGGGCCGCCCGGCCGGGCGGTCCACTGCCGCACCCGCCACGGCCTTCTCCCTCTTGTGCCTTCCTTGCCCTTTCCTTTCCCCTTTCAAATTCGTTCCATTTAATAATGCAATTTCCCCTTTTCCTTTTGCGGATAGTCCATGTTGTTTTTTGTTGGGGGATGGTGTATCCTTGTATTAGAGGAGAATCGTATGGAAGCTAGACAAAGGGCTGTTTTTGTAGCCATTCTCTGCGCAACTGCGTTCATCGTCCAGGGAGCCACAATTGTCGTTGCCCCGACGGGAGGCAACTACACCTCTCTCGAGGCGGCCGTCTCCGCCGCCGGCGACGGAGACGAGATCATTATCGAAGATGGCACCTACACCCGCACCGGGACGGACATGTTCGAGATCGCCAAGGGGGTTGCGATCCGCTCGCGCAACGGGCGCGGGAGCGTCACCATCGTAGGCAGCGGCACCGGCAACCGCTCTGGCTTCAAGCTCAACCACGCCGACGCCTCGATCGAGGGCGTCACCTTCCGCAGCTACAAGACATCTGTCACGACCACCGGTTCGCCAATCGTCCTCGACATCGCGGCTGGCGTCGTCTCGGACTGCGCCGTCTCGAACACCACGGCCAACAGCGCCACCGCCGTGAAGGTCTCGGGCGGGACGTTCCGCCGCAGCACGGTATCTGGCTGCAACCAGGACTACGGCGGAGTCGACCGCCGTGGCACCGGCGTCTTCGTCTCGGCCGGTCGCGTCGAGGACTGCGAGATCTTCGGCAACACCGGCAATGTCGGCGTCGCGCTCGCCATCGAGGGCGACGGCGCCGTCGTCACGGGCTGCTCCATCCACGGCAACTACAGCCATGGGCAGATTGTCACCGACAAGGGCCTCACCCGGAACACCTACGGAACCGTGTACATGACAAAGGGACTCCTCGAGGACTCCCGCGTCTTCTCCAACACCAACGCCTTCTCCGCCGGCATCTACCTCGCGGGCGGCGCGGTCGGCGGCTGCAAAGTCTACGGCAACTACGCCTACTTCGACAGCGTCGGCGGCGTCTATGCCAAGGCGGGGACGATTACAGACACCGACATCATGTTCAACGGCGCCGCGACCGAGGTTGGCTGCGAGCTGACGATGGCTGGCGGCACGGCCACCGGACTCAACGTCTTCCACGGCTGGATGCCCCCATGCGCCTCGTTCGTCTCGCTCTCCGGCTCCGCGTCGCTAACCGGCTCCGCCCTTCCTGTCGCAACGGCGGGCAACGCGGCTTTCGACCCATCGGCCTACGACTTTGCGGCGATGGAGGCCTTCAACGTGCCGGACGGCAGCACCCTCTCCGCCCGTGCCGTCGCCGACGCCTACGCCGGCCTCGCGCCTCTGGCCGTGACCTTCTCGTCGTCCGTCGCCGGCGCGGCATCGCCATCCTTCGCCTGGGACTTCGGCGACGGCGCGACGTCCTCTGCCGCCAACCCTGGCGAACATGTGTTCACCTCCCCCGGCCTCTACACGGTGACGCTCACCGTCACCGACGGCGGCGACTCCGCCGTCTCGACGCTGAAGGTCTATGCCGGGTCGGCCGTCGCCTACGCCGATCCCGACGGCGGCGACATCTACCCCTACGACACGCCTGAAAAGGCCGCCGTCTCGATTCAGGCCGCCGTCGACGCCGTCTATGCGGACGACGCAACGCAGGGGACTGTCCACCTCGCCGGCAAGACCTTCTCCTGGCTCGCCGGGGCGCGGAAGGACCGCCTTTCCCCAATGGTGGCCGTTAGGCGGAACGTCCGGCTTTCCGGCCCGGAGGGCGGTTTCGCGCGCATCAATTCCGCGAGCAGCCGACAGGGGATGCTCCTCCACCACCCTTCGGCCCGCGTGGAGCGCGTCTGGCTCTACAACGGGCGCTTCGAGACCAGCCGGATGTTCCACTCGGCGAACCTCATCATGCTGGGCGGCCTCTTCACCGACGGCGTAATTTCAAACGGCTTCGCGACCTATTCGGGCAACGCCTCCGTGCTGGGCGGCACCCTTAGCCGAACGGTCGTCACCAAGGGCGATCTCACCGTCTCCGGCGTCGATCGCCCCGCTGGCGGCGTCAACGTCGCCAACTCGGGCGTCGTCGAGGGTTGCGACATCGTCGACAACAAGGGCGGCTACGGCGCGGGCGTATTCATCGCCGGCGGCTCCACGGCCATCGTCTCGAACTGCCTCATCCGCGCCAACCACGGCTCAAGCCAAGGCGGCGCCGGCGCGACGCTCATCTCCGGCCTCCTCACCTGCTCGACAATCGTCTCCAACACCTCGCCCAAGGCGGCGGGCGGCGTCCTCGTGCGCGGCGGCACGCTCCGCAACTGCATTGTCGCCTTCAACGGCGCCAACGGCGCCTCCGCGGGCCTCAACAGCAACGGCGGCGGGGGCGGCATCGGGCTCATGTCGGGCAACGTGCAGAACTGCACCGTCTTCGGCAACGCGGCGGCTTCGGCGCCGGCCGGCCACGGCCTCTACATGACGGGCGGCACGATCGTCAACACGATCGTCTACGGCAACCGGCTCGGCGAGCGCGAAATCGAAAAGACCGCCGGGACGATCCGGCGCTGCGCCGTCTCGCCATCCGACGACGGTCTCGACGCCACCAACGTCGTCGGGGATCCCGGTCTCGCCAACCCCAACGCCGGCGACTTCCGCCTCCTCTACGGCGCCCCCGCCGTCGATGCGGGCGAGACGATCGCGGCAGTCGGGGGCGACATCGTCGGCACGGCCCGCCCCGCGGGCGAGGCGTTCGACATCGGCGCCTACGAGATGGACTTCTCCGGACAGCTCGTCTGCTCCTTCTCGGCCGACGTCGTCTCCGGCCGCGACAACCTCTCCGCGACCCTGACGGCGCAAGTATCCGGCGGCACGGCGCCCTACCGCTACGCCTGGACCGTCGGCGGCGCGACGACCGAGACAGCCTCGCCCTCCTTCCCGATAACCGTCGGCTACGGCCGCCACGACGTGACGCTGACGGTCACGGACGCGGGTGGGCTCTCCGTCTCCGTCACCCGCGCGGGCTATCTCGAAGTCAAAGGCGCGGTCGCCTACGTCTCGGAGACGGGCGACAACACCTGGCCCTACGCCAGCTGGGAGCATGCGGCGCGCGTGCCGCAGGACGCCGTCGACGCCGTCTTCCACGACGCCACGACCGACGGCGTCGTCTATGTCGCGGACGGCACCTACTCGGCGCGCGATTCCAGTGACCTCTACGCCGTCAACATCGCACTGCCCGTCAGACTCGTCGGCACCAACGCAACCTGCAAGGCCGTCCTCACCGGCAACGCCCTCCAGGGTCTCCGCGCGGCGAATCTCAACAACCCGCGCGCCTTCGTCACGGGCATCACCTTCGACAACTTCAAGGAGGGGCTCCTCAGTTCGGGGCAGTCCGCCGGCGTCTGGGTCTACGACGGCACGGTGTCGAACTGCGTCCTCTCCCGTTGCAACGCAACCTCGGCCGGAGGCTTCACCCTCTATGGCGGCCTCGTCACCGACTGCGTCGTGACCAATTGCGACGGAGGCACCCACTCCGGCGGCGACCGCCATGGCGGCGGCGCGTCGCTGCTCGGCGCGGCGACCCTACGGCGGACGCTCGTCACGAAATGCCGCGCCGGCCACGGCGGCGGCATCTACGTCAACAACTCCAAGGCCGTCGTCCAGGACTGCGAACTATCCGGAAACACCACTACCTCCGGGGGCACGATCTGCCTCAAGGCCGGGCTTGTCGAGCGCTGCGTCGTCCGGGACTGCGCCCTCGGCGGCACCTCGACCACCGACTCCGACTGCTTCGGCGGCGGGGCCTACGTGACCGGCTCCGGCTCCACGCTGCGCAACTGCCTCTTCGTCGGCAATTCCTCAAAGAACAAAACCGGAACCGGCACGGGCCTCTACGTCACCTCCTCCGGACGCGCCTACAACAACACCGCCTGGGCCAACAGCGGCAATACCGCCGCCGTCACCAACGACGCCGTCAACGCCGGCGGCACCCTCGCCAACACGGCCGCCGGCACGCTCTCCACCTCCTCCGGCACTTCGACGGGCAACGCCGTCGTCGGTGCATCTGCCTTCAGGGACGCCGCCGGCGGCGACTTCCGCCCGCGCCGGACGTCCGCCCTCTTCAATGCCGGCGACAGCTCCTTCTGGAGCGGCCAGGCCGACGCGACCGACCTTGCCGGAAACCAGCGCATCCGCAACGGCGCCGTCGATGCCGGCGCCTACGAGTTCGGCAATCTGCCCAGCCTCTTCAGACTCCACTAACCCATACCTTCGACACCATGCAAACCCTCTTCCCTTTCACCCTTTCGTACGAACCACTCACAGGCGTGGCCGACATGTCCGGCCTCCTTGACGCCCCGGCCGGCCGCCATGGCCGCGTCCGCGTCGCAGACGACCATTTTGTCACAGACGCAGGGCGCATCCGCCTCAACGCCGTGAACCTCACGGGGCCGGCGAACTTCCCGTCACACCCCTTTGCCGAAAGAATGGCGGCGCGGCTGGCGTCTCTCGGCGTCAATTGCGTCCGCCTCCACTTCATGGACTGCCAGAAGGGCTACGGCTCCTTCATGCAGGAGCGCCAGCCGTGCCTGCTCAAGGATGGCGACGACCCGCTCGCATACGCAATCGACGAGGCTCAGTTCGAGAAGCTCGACTACCTCGTGGCGCAATTCAAGAAGCGCGGCGTCTACGTCAACGTCAATCTCCATGTCGCGCGCTTGATGGCCTACCTGCTCGAAGGGCGAACCAGTCTCAAGGGGGCGACCTGGTTCGCCCGCGAACTTGTCGAGTCCGAGAAGCAGTGGGCGCGCGACTTCCTCGGCCACTTCAACCCGTACACCGGAATGACCTGGGCCGAAGATCCCGTCGTGGCGGTGGTCGAGCTCAACAACGAGGACGCGCTCCTCTGCCGCTTCCAGACCGACGCCTACAAGGGCAGGCCAATGCCCTGCGGCGAGGAGCTGGCGACCGGTTTTGGCGGGCCGCTGCCCGGCGCCGGCGGGATGACGCCCGAATTCCTCCGCTTCCTGCTCGACACCGAGGAGGGCTACGTCGCCGAGATGACGGCCCTCATCCACGGCGAAATCGGCTGCGCGGCGCCCGTCGCCGCCACCCAGGTCACCTACACGCCGCTCTGGCCCCAGCTCGCCGCCGACTACCTCGACGCCCACGAATACTGGTGCCACCCGTGGCCCGTCAACGCGGAATGGAAGATACGCGACGCGCCGATGTCCAACCAGCCCGAGGCGAACTGCATCGCCTGGCTCACGTCGCGCGCCGCCGCCGGCATGCCTTACACCGTGAGCGAATACAACACGCCGTACCCGAACCGCCACGGCGCCGAGGGGCAGCTCCTGCTCCACGCCTATGGCGCCTTCCAGGACTGGGACGGTCTTTTTGCCTACTCCTACGACAACCGCGCCGACGGTGAACCCGACCATGTCGAGTACTTTTTCTCGCTCGTTGCGCGCACGGACGTCCTTGCCCATTTCCCGGCCTGCGCGGCCCTCTTCCTGCGCGGCGACGTCTCGACGGCACGCGCCGTTGTCGCCGTCGGAGCCACACGCGAGGGCTGGATTCAACGCTACGTGGCGGCCTGGAATCGGGACATCGGCACCGCCAAGCCCTATGATGACATCCCCGAAACAACGGGCGGGGCGCTCCCCTACCCCCTCGGCCTCCTTTGCGGAACGCGCATGGACACCACGGGGACGCCTATTTCTCCCGGAGACTGCGCCGCCCGTGTCGCCGACGCCGTGAAGACGCGCATCTGGAAGTCCGACACGGGCGAACTGGTCTGGGATGCCTCGAATGAAGGGGCCGGCTACGTCACCGTCGCGGCGGCCAACGCAAAGGTCTTCACGGGTTTCGTGCGCGGCCGCGCCTTCGACCTCGGAGACGGCGTGTCGCTGGAGATCGGGCCGACGGAAGGCGACTGTGCGACCGTATCGCTTGTCTCGCGCGACGCGACCGGCTTCGGCGCCGACGGCCTGCCGGCGCGGATCCTCCTCGCCGCCACCGGCCTCGCCCACAATTCAGGGGCGCGGTTTACGGACGAAGGCGAAGCCCCTGGCGGCGGGCGCTGCATCTCGTCGCGCGGCGCGGACTGGGGCGGCGGACCCTTCCTCGTCGAGGGCGTTCCGGCGAAAGTGACGCTCCCGGCGCCAGCCGAAAGGACGACCGCATGGGCGCTGGACGGCGCGGGGCGGAGGATGCGGGAGATTCCCGTTTCGCGTGGTGAAGACGGCCGCGCCGTCGTCTCCATCGGGCCCGAGCACAAGACCGTCTGGTACGAAATCGCCGTGTCCGGTGACGGCCGTCCAGCTGTTGCGTGAGGGCGGTTATCTCCTGCAGAAGTCGACCAGGAAGTCGGCAATCAGGTCCGCATACTCGTCGGGCGACTCCATGCAAAGGTGTTCGTCCGGGGTGTGGGCGCCGCGCGCGTCAACGCCGATTATCAGCATGGGGAGCCGGAGTCTCTGGATATGGCGCGCATCGGTGGAGGTGTTGAAGTGGAAGAACCTGCAGCCTCGGTCCGGCCATTTGCGTTGCATGCGTCCGAGGAAGTCGTTTAGGTACGGCGCGGTCTCGTCGAGAATCACCGCCTCGCCCTTGCGCAGGCAGCGCGGCTCGCGGCCGAATTTCTCCCGAAGCAGGCTTTCAATCGCTTCAAAACCGCCTGGGCGTGCGCAGAGGACCGTGACCACCAGCTCGGCGTGCTCGCGCGTCCCGTTAACGCGCACCAGCGTCATCGTGTCGCGCCAGGAGCCATCCTCGCTTTCGGGGATTTCGGCGGCGACGGCCTCGTATGCATGGACGAGATCGCGCACGGCGTTGGGCGGAGGGCCTTTCAGCATGCCCATGTGGTAGGGCGGGGCGCTCGCCTCGAAGGAATAGCTTGCCAGCCCTTTATGCCATGTGGTGATTGCAAACTGCTCCGAATCCAGAACCAGGGCGATCTTCCCCGCGCCGTAGCTGCGCGAGAGCATTTCGGCCGTCGTGGCGCCTCCGGCCTCTTCGTCCGTGGCGAAGATGGCGCCTGTTGACACTTGTCCCGCCAGGCGCTCCATGAGGTGGAGCGCAAGGGCGACATGTTCCTTGCAGTCGCTTGCGCCCCTGCCGAAGAGCTTTCCGCCCTCGACCCTCGGCTCGAAGAGGGCGGGGGATTGCGCGGGAACCACGTCCAGATGCGCCGAAAGGAGCGCGTCTGGACGCCTCCCCGCCACATTTGCGACCCATAGCGCGTCGCGACCGTCTGCGCAGGTTTCGACCTCGCAATGCAACCCGCGCGACTCCGCATATTGGCGGGTGAACGCCACCGCGCGGTTGACCTCCGCCACATCCGAGGTGACGGAGGGGATCCGAATCAAATCTTTGAGAAATTCAAAGTCCACGCCCTTCCCGAAGCTCTGCCCGGCGACTTCCATGCCATGCTCCCTTTAAAAAGATGCCAAGGTCATTGCGCGGCGAGAAGCGCGGAGAAGGGTATGACGGCGTCGAAGAAGCCGTCCGCCTCGACGGAAGCGGCCAGATCGCCTTCAAAGACTAGCGCCGTCCTGAGCGAAACGCCTTCCGGGCGTGGCAGACTCGCGCACTTCTCACGCACTTCATCGATGATCTCACGCCCGATGTGCGCCCGCCTCTTGATCTCGACAAGGCACATCGACATCCGGCTCTGCACAAGCAGGTCGATCTGGCAACCCTTTGTCCCGGTCGATGCCGAACCGCGCCGCGCCCATGGCGCGGCAGATGTGACCATGACCTTGTCCATGTGGAGGGCCTTCAGCAACTCGCGGAGATTGTTGACGACGAGGTTCTCGAACTGGAGCCCCATTATCGAATCCCAGCCGGTGAACTGGTCCAGGCCGCTGAACGCGAACGCCCCGCGATCAATTGAGTCTCTGGACGGTTCGATGTATTTGAGGTAGAAGCGGGAATAGTTGTCGCGCAGCCGGTAGCGGCGTTCGCGGACCTCGGCCCCGGTTCCCGGATTCCTGCCGGTGTCTGAAGATACCATGCCGGACTCCTCCAGCTGCCCGATGGCATGGGTGATGTTGCCTCCCTTGGCGATGCCCAGGATGCCGGCAATTTCCGTCAGGCTCCTTGGCCCGTCAACCAGGCACCGTAGAACTTCGCCGGAGAACTTCGGCTGCCGCGTGATTGCATCCTTGAACATCTCGTCAAAGTCCGTGAGCAGTGGGGCGTTGGGGAGGAAGCACATGCGGCGGATGTTCTCCATTGCGGTAAGCCCCGGATCGACTTCCTCCAAATAGCGGGGGACTCCGCCCGTCACCGACAGGATGTCGGCAATCTCGCGCGTCGCCGTCCTGTCCGCGGCCTCTCCCCAGAATTTCATGCATTCGCAAAGCGGGAGTTCCGGCACGACAATGTCCAGCGACCGGCGGCCAAAAAAGGCCCCGCTTTCCAGGATGTTCTCCTTGATCCAGACAGACACGCTTCCGCAAACAACAAAAATCAGCCGGTCGTGCTTCTTGAGGTAGTTGTCCCACGCGATCTTGAGTGTTGCCGCGAAGAGCGGGTCACCGTGTGCCATCCAGGATGCCTCGTCAAGGAGGACAACGGTTCGCTGCTGCCCGTCGATTTCCTTTGATAGACGGATGAAGGCGTGGAGCCACGATGCCGGCCGCGACGACTCCGCGCCGGTTTGCGCCGCCAGTTGCGAGGCGAAGGAATCAAGTTCATCCTCTTTTGTCGTGCCAGCCTGTGGCTTCAGCCCTTCCAGCTTGATGAAGCGGGCTTTGGACTGCAAGGCGAATCGCTCTATGAGCGTGCTTTTGCCAATCCGGCGTCGTCCACGGCATGTCACGAGCGACGACACCCTCTTGCCCCACAGGTCGCGTAGCTGCGCCAGCAGTTCCGTTCGTCCAAAAAACTTCATGGTCGATTCCTTTCATAATGTCATGCGCGATGCCAGACCCATCCCGTCGCCGACATTTCACGGCAAATATTATATCACCTATTCGCTGAAAATGCAAATAGGTGATATTATTCCACGGGGAAATTTTTATCACCTATTTCGTGTTTTTGGTAATAGGTGATAATGCTGGAGGGGCAGGCCGGCACGGCGGGCGGCCCTATGGGGCAAGCGGGCAAGGCACCATGCTGCTGCCCTGCCCGGAGTGCCCGCCCCGCCTTGAGGAGGGGACCTACTCCGTGAAACGCTCCTCCAGGTATTGCCGGTGGAGGCCCTGGACGATGTCGCGGAGGGAAATCCAGCGGAGGAGGCCCTTCGTGAAGACTTCGTTGACTTCGTCGTCGGTCATGTCCTCCTTGACGCGCGCGGCGTAGCCCTTGAGCTCCTGCTCAAGCGGGCGGAGGCACTTCTCGTAGAAGTCCGGGTCGCCGACGGCGGGGTCCTTCCAGTAGTCGAAGAGGTTCATCGTGGCCGACGGCTGGAACGAGATGTTCGCGTAGGAGCGGAAGGTCGCGTAGATGAGGCGGCGGCGGATGGCCGCCAGCTGTTCGGGCGTGAGGTTGAAGCGGAGGCTGCCCCAGGCGGACGCGGAGTGGACGCCCTGGCTACCACCCCAGCTATAGCGTCCGAAGGGCTGCGTCGCAAGGCAGTCGAAGCGCCATTCGCCGCCCGGCACCGGGAGCTTGCCGGCAAAGGGCTCCCAGGCGTAGAAGAGGTGGATCGTGTAGTCGGTGTCGGTGAAGTAGGTCTCCGCCGTGAAGGTGGATTTTGCCTTCTTGCCGGGCAGGTCGAGCCGCCGCTGGTTGAGGTTGTCGTAGGTGGTGTGGAAGGTGTACTCGATGCCGCGCGGGCCGACGCCGATGCAGGTGTAGGGCTGGCCGACGCCGGCGGCCAGGTAGGTCTCGCACGTGCCCGGGTTGCCGAAGCCGCGCTCGATGGCGCGCGCCTGGTCGGTCTCGAGGCGCAGGAAGATGTGGAGGCCCCGGACGTCGCACGCGGCGGTCATCTCCATGAAGGAGAAGGGCTTCCCGTCCTTGTCGAGGGCGACATCTCGCCTGACGCCCGTGGCGACGTCGGTCTCGAGAAACTGGAGCGAACCCTGGAACTTGATGTCGCAGTGGTGCTTCTCGAGTTTCGGCCAGAGCTTCCGCCAGTCGTCGGCCGACCGGATCGGCCTGTCGGTGAAGGCCACGTTGCAGACGCGCGGGGGCGTCGACACGATGAGCGCGTCGTGGCGAGCCGCGAACGACTCGGCGAGGTCGGTGCGCCCCCATTCGCAGCAGACGCCGGCGATGGCGGCGAAGAGGTTGGCGCGCGCGCTGGCGGGCTGCCCGGAACCCTCGACGATGCCGTCGGCATTGCCGCCGGCGAGGATGTCGGCGGCGGCGCGGAGCCAGAGGCGGTTTGCGTCGGAGAAGGTCGCCTTTTCGTCGGCGGCCCACTTGGCGGCGAGGGCGGCACCCTCCTTGGCGCGTCCGCAGGCCCCGAGGGCGGCGACGCGGGCGAGGCGCACCGACTCGGTGTTCATGAAGGGCGCGGCGGCAAAGATGTCGCCCAGCTCGGAGAAACGGGCGTTGTCGCCCTGGAGGAAGATGTCGGTGACGATCTTGGCATCCCACCAGAACAGCGGCGACAACCGGGAGAAGTCGGTGCCGCGCAGGGAGTCGATCGCCTTGCGCGCGTCGTCGTCGTGCGCCGGAAGGAAGAATGAGCAGGCGACATGGAAGCGCCGTGCGGGCGGATTGGTCGCGCAGACGACATAGTCCAGCGCACGGCGGCGTACGTCGGCGTAGCCGGGGAGGAGGTCGGTGACGCCGGAGTAGCTGCGCTTGAAGTCGAGCCTGTAGTCGGCGTAGTAGTCGAACTCGTCGAACGGGACGTTCGCGGCGCGCCAGATGGTCGGAAGGACGTTCTCGTGGCCGAAGTCGCGCGCGAGGCCGGAGGCCTTGGCCGCGGTTTCCGCCGGCAGGAAGGGCATCGCCTCCTTCATCAGGACGGCCATCGCGTCGTCGAAGCGGTCCTGCCAGCGGAAGACGTCGGCCAGGATGAACAGGGCGCGCGCCTGGAGGTCCTTGGGCGTGGCGGCTCCGTCACCGGCCGTCGTGATCGCGATGGCGTCGCGCGCGACCTTCTCGGCCTCGGCGTGGCGCTCCTCGCCCGCGAGGTAGCGGGCGAGCTTCGCGGCGGCGGCGATCTTTGTGGCAGGTGGCAGTTCCCTGTCGGCGAGGAGGGCGCGGGCGTTGGGTTCGACGTGGATGTTGGCGAGGCCGGGATTCCAGAGCGTGACCGAGGTCCAGGCCGGCGTGAAGCAGAGGTCGAGGATCTTCAGCCGCACGTAGGCCGCGTCGGTCGCGTTCGTGGCGAAGTCGGGCTCGGCGAGGAGCGCGGAGAGCCTGTCGATGCGGTTCGAGAAGGTGCTCTTCGAGTTGGCGAACGACTTCAGAAGGGCGTCGACGCGCTGCTGCGGCTTCAGCGGGGGCGCGGGCTTGGCGGCCTCGGGCTTGGCCGCGGGGGCGGCGGCCGTGG
>JAEEGL015229229.1_pt1 | contig 19118 bp, 6 predicted proteins | sample 9134231 | NCBI WGS metagenome assembly JAEEGL01 (sample SAMN16246548, study PRJNA631951) | gut metagenome | biome: gut microbiome; feature: rumen; material: fiber-attached | host: Bos | place: Iran: Karaj | collected 2018-10 | reverse complement strand
GATGGACTTTTCCGCATTATCCTTACACAGCCGTATGTCCGTTGTCTACGCCTTGCCACAAAGGAAGAAATAGATGAACTTGTGGCAGAAAAAGGGTTTCGTGACAATAGGGCAGGACAAGGAGTGAACTATATTTCCGACCGCATTGTGTTGGAAGATATGCACCCAGCTAATGTGTTTATAGATGAAGTGACTTGTCTTCCAATTTGTATTGACTGCATCGTGAAGTTCGTTAAATAGGTCTTTTCATTTCCTAGATGATATCATGTTCCGCCTAACGAGTATAAAGACTTGAAATCACAAATTGTGACATCAAGATTTTGGCGAAGAAATGGTTTGCGTTTGGAAGGATGGAGATTGGGATGGAAAACTTGAAGCAGAAAATGTGATTGTTGCACGGTAGGGTTTTAATGAGCATTGATAACACAAGGAATATGCTTAAGAGCTAACTATAAAACAAAATGAAATGAATCAGATAGAAAAAGACTATTTTAATGAACTGATTGAAGACAGAATGGAAAGTTCCCGCGCTATCAAGAAAAAAAGCATGAGGGGTATAGAGGAAACTGTTGTTCAAAAGTACAGCGAGAAAGCGCATTTCATTTATGAACTTCTGCAAAATGCTGATGACTGCAATGCCAGTGAAGTGCATTTTGAATTGACCCATGAAGGTTTACGTTTTTGGCATAATGGGAGTGAGCATTTTTCCATCATTTCACCCTCTTTAGAAAATGATGAGAACTACACAGGACCTAATGGCCATATCAACGCTATTGTGGCTATCGGAAATTCCGCAAAGGGAGGTGCACAAGAATATAAGATTGGAAAATTCGGTGTTGGATTTAAGGCGGTGTTTCAATATACCTCTACACCGTACATATATGATGACAACTTTTACTTTTACATTAAGGACTTGATTGTACCTGTTATGCTTGGTTTTGACGATGACAAAAGAAAGCTGGGTGAGACCTTGTTTTGGTTCCCATTTAATAAAGATGGTATGAGCGAAGAACAAGCGTATAATGAGATTTCGGAAAAATTGCAGAATCTGAAATTCCCTCTGTTGTTTCTTAACCATCTGAAAAATCTGTATTGGGCGGTTGAAGGACTGAATGGAGAATATAACCAGAGAGAAGAAACACTTGTTGGGTTTGACGCTGAAGTTAGAAAAGTCAAACAACTGTTTACATCCAGCGTGCCAGGTAGGTCAAGGATTGAAAAGTTAATCCTGTTCTCAAAGAATGAGGACACAACATGCCTGAAATATAGTGTGGGGTTCATGTTGAATGATGATGAGGATTCAATTGTACCCATGCTGGTGCCTGTTATGTGTTATTTCCCTACGGCAAAAAGTAGTGGGCTCAATTTCATCGTTCATGCACCTTTCCAGCTTATTGACAATAGAGAGGGGCTGAGCGATAATGCGTGGAATAAAGGCTTGATTAAGAAGCTGGCGGAATTAGCGGCTGAAAGTCTGCTACCACTATGCAGTTTGCACTTGGTGCATGATAACATTTTTGAAATAGTTCCTTACCGTTCAACATTTGGTTTTGACTATCACTTTTATAATGAGTTTGAAAAAGTCTTGAAGTCACAACCTGTTATTCCGTGTCAAGATGGTGAATATGTGTCTGCTGGACATGCGTACTGGCCATCATCTAAAACAGTGACCGAATTTTTACCACAGGAGCAATTGAGGTCATTGGTTAAAGACGAGGAAGCGAGGTGGGTGTTCGTAAAGAACAATTATAAAACCTTGGCACAAAACAATAAAGAGTTGGCGGTATATTTAGACCGTATTGTTAAAGATGAAGTTGAAAGTTGGCAGACTGTTGACGGCCATTATACAAAAGTTGGAAGAAACAGGAAACATAGACTTGATGAGTCGGCTGTTTTTGCCATGTTTGATTCTTCGTTTATTGAGACACAGCCTTTGTCTTGGCTGCATTTGTTCTATAAATATTTGCTGGAGGTGGAGTCTTCAAGGAAAGAGGTCAAGACAAAGCCGATTTTCTTAAATACGAATAGGAAAGCGGTTGCTGCTTTTAAGTATGATCGTTCAAGTAGGTCCTTTGAAAAAATATTGTTTATAGATACAATAGAAGGTTCAACATTGCCGACATTACTTCCTGAACTGTTGGAGAACGAAACAACAAGAGAATTCGTTAAGGAGTTTGGAATAGGCAAACCGAGTTTGAGGGATGAAATATATAACGATATACTTCCTATGTATGAAGGTAACCTTAGTCTTTATACAGCGCCACATTTTAAGAAATTTTACGAGTATTATAAGATATGCCCAAATAACGAAAAAGAGAGTTATATCGGTTTGATAAAGGATAAGGCTTTTATCAATGCTGTTGATATAACGAAAGGAGGATGGCCTGATGGAAAAGTATATCGATGTCAAGCAAATGAAGTGTATTTCCCTTCAGATGAGTTACTTGATTATTTTATGAATAGCAATTCATCGGTTTACTTTTTAGATGAAGAAAGTATTGAGGAATTATATGATATTGAGGGAAAAGAGAATATTGATAATTTTTTGACCGAGCTTGGTGTTTGCAGACATCTTAGGTTGATTCAAAAAAATTGTTTTTATTGTTCAGACAAGGAATACATGAAAGAGCTTTATGACAAGCATGGTATTTCTTTGAGAAGCCAAAAGATTGTGGATTATTCATTCCCGATGTTTAACGATAGGATGGCGGCAATGACTAAGGAATCGTCGTTGGAGATATGGAATTCGGTGCTGTGCGTAATTGAGAATGATAAGAATTTTCCATTCGCCTTGTTTGGTAGGCATGGAAAATATAATAGGTTTATTTCTGGGTTGTTGTGGTGCCTTATCAACAGACCTTGGCTCTATTCAAAGAATGGTGGCAAATTTATTCCAAGTCAGCTCATGGTAACTGAACTTGATGAGCAATATGATACGACAAGCTCGCAGGCAATTAGTTTGATTTCGCTTTTAAAAATTAAAACTGAATTGATGACTGCCGATGACGCTATGGAAGAGGCAAGAAAGTTATGCACAGACGAAGAGATTGTCAGAATGCTAAAAGAACTGATTCGAGAAAAACAGAGTCTGAATACAGATGGGGCGAAGGATGCTGCTGCTTTGGATAGAGAATACGAAGTGAAAAGAGAATCGATGGAAAGCAGTGAGGAGCGAGAGGAAGAAAATGTCCATGAGGAAGGTTCTGATGAAGGAAATGAAGATCAGGGCATTTCGTATGATTTCGACAAGGAGAAGATGGAAGAAGAATTAAGACAGCGTCTAGAGGCAGAGACAAAACTGAAAGGCAATAGGAAAGAATTGGTAGAGGCAATCAATTCTTGTCAGCGATATTCCTATGATTGGTTTAGGTTCTACATTGCTTTGATGGCAACATACTCTGAAAAGCTCTCCTCGGATAACAAAGCAACAGTGTCGTTCATGTCCATTGAGCCAGAGAAAAACAGTGACCGATTCTTCTTATTGGATGGTGCTAGCAAATACATCCCTGAAGGTATTTCTGAATCCGATGGCGCAATTATTAAGTTGTGGTATAATGGTGAGGATGCTTCTGACAATATCATTCTAGATGGTGTTTCAAGGGTTGGCCAGAAACTTCAAATTCTGACGAGAGACTCGATGCCACAAACAATTATTGAGAAGATGGCGAGCGTTACGAGAATTGAATTCCAATATACTCCAGTTATCAATTTGAATAATCGTTTACTGAACGCATTTGGCAATAAAGACAAAGTCAATATTGATCCTTGGACGGACATTAAAGAAGCCTTGCCCTCGATTCATTATATTTACGGGCCTCCAGGTACAGGTAAAACTTGGACAATAGGGAGAACCATTGAGAAAATCACACTGGGCAACAAGGCACATATCTTGGTGCTGACTCCAACAAATACTGCAGCTGACGAAGTTTGTAAGAAACTGCTTGATAAAGGAAGGAGTGTTGATGCTGTGCGGTTGAGTGGCGTGACGAGTTACGAATTACAGGAAATGGGAGGCTTTTATGCCGACAATTTATCTGTTAGTGAGTTGGATCAAATCTCAGTAGTAGCATCTACTATCCATAGACTGCCATATTTTGAACTGACAGGAGGAGATGGGGAAAATAGCCGTAAATTATTTGAGTATAAATGGGATTATGTTGTTTTCGATGAATCGTCTATGATAGGATTGCACTACATTGTTTTTGCAATTATGGCAATAAATAAAACTAATCCTGATGCCAAATTTATTGTGGCAGGAGACCCGATGCAAATACCGCCAGTCATTGAGATAAATGATGACGAACTGGAGAATTTTGACGTGCAGGACGAAAACATCTATAAGATGATGGGTGTTTCAAGTTTTGACAACACTCAAAGAGAAATCCGCTTTTTCGATAGCATCGAGAATTTGGACACTCAACATCGCAGTGTTCCAGTAATAGGACAGATGTATAGCGATTTGTCTTATTCGTCAAAGCTGAAACATTCCCGGGACGAGAAAACACAAAAGGAATTACCGAGTGTGTTTAGGACTATTATGAAAACGCCAGTGACGTTTATCGATATGCCTTTGGTAAAAACTGTGGATGCATATAGGATTTTCAAGCTTCATGGAAGTAGCTATCATTTCTATTCTGCGATAATAGTGATGGAACTTCTAAAGCAGTTTGATATTGAAAACAGCAAGGAACAGAAACTGGAATGGAGCGTAGGTTTGATTTCGCCATATAAAGCACAGGCAATCTTGATGGATAAGTTGGTGTCATCCTATGGTTTTTCATCCATGTTAAAAGTGGTGTCTGATACAGTTCATGGATTCCAAGGAGGACAGTGTGATATTGTTTTCTTTGTTTGCAATCCGAATAGTTATGGTATGATGAACAGAAACAACAAGTTGAGAGATAAATGCTTGATGTATAAGCAATACATCTATAATGTGGCAATAAGCAGAGCGCAGGATTATCTTGTGGTAGTACATCCATTTAGTTGGATTAAAAACAATCCTTTTATCAACAAGATTACTGGAGCTTATGCAAGGCATAATGGCCGTTGTGAATATTTGCCTTATAATGAAATAGAGCAAAAACTGTTTGGGACTAGAGATTATATCAAGGACAATAGCTATGTTACCAGCCATGATTCAGTGAATGTCTATAATACTACTCTTGGGAAAAAGTATATTCTAAAATATGGGACTGATTCACTTGATGTTCAGGTGATGGGTGCGAAGTTGAAAGAAATACCTTAATAACCCTATTCGGGCGAATTTGCAATTCGCCCGCAGCGAGTATAAGAATTTGTAATTCGAAAACTACAAACAAAGATAAGAAGATAATAGGATGAACTTGACAAGAGTATTGTACTTCACGACTTCAACGGTGATTGATTGGGTTGACATCTTCACGCGACCAAGTTATAGGCACGTTATTGTTGATTCACTTTCCTATTGCCAATCTCATAAGGGATTGAATATCTATGCTTGGGTGTTGATGTCGAATCACCTTCACATGATTGTCGATACCAATGACGGCACTACAGTGGGTGATGTGTTGCGTGATTTCAAGAAGTTCACGAATAAGAAGATATTAAAGGCATTGGAACAGGACGAACACGAAAGCCGCCGCGAATGGCTTCTTGACAGGTTTTGGTTTGCGGGGGCAAATGATAAACGCATCAAGAACTACAGGTTTTGGCAAGAAGGAAATTATGTCGAGGAAATATATACTATGGAATTTCTGATGCAGAAGTTGAACTACATTCACCAAAATCCTGTCAGAGCCGAAATTGTGGCAAAACCAGAGGATTATTTATATAGTTCAGCGTTGAATTATGCGGGCGAAAAAGGATTGTTGAATGTTGAGTTGATAAGTTGAACTATGATGAATCGGATTACAAATCCTTATACTCGACACAGCCGCATTACAAATGCGGATGAACCCCAATCGCATTTGGCCTTTAGTTTGGACGAATTTGCAATTCGGCCACAGTGAGAAACGAATTTGCAATTCGGAAATCAAAAACAAAGAGGAATGAGATGAAAAAGCCTGTAATACATAGAAAAGCTAAAATAGCTCTAATCACCCTGGTAGGCCTTTTCCTCGCCTTCCTCTGCATCCCTGCCCCGCGCTTCGACAAGCCGTACTCCACGGTGCTGACGGCGCGTGACGGCGAACTGCTCGGCGCAAAGATCGCCGACGACGGACAATGGCGTTTTCCCGCCACCAACAACTACTCCCCGAAATACATCGCCTGCCTGCTGGAGTATGAAGACCGCTGGTTTTTCTTCCATCCGGGTTTCAACCCCGTGTCGTTCGTCAAGTCGTTCATCGACAACATGAAGGCAGGGGAGGTGGTGCGTGGAGGCAGCACCCTCTCGATGCAGGTGGTGCGCATGTCGCGCGACAACCCGCCTCGAACCTACGGCGAGAAGTTGTGGGAGGTCATCTTGGCCGTGCGCCTCGAGCTGCACTATTCCAAGCGGTCCATCCTTAACATGTATGCCGCCAATGCGCCCTTCGGCGGCAACGTGGTGGGCATCGACGCGGCGGCATGGCGTTATTTTCACACCACGCCCGACGACCTCTCATGGGGTGAGGCTGCCACTCTCGCTGTGCTGCCCAACTCGCCGGCCTTGATCCATCCCGGCCGCTCGCGCGAGCGTCTGGCGCAGAAACGCGATGAGTTGTTGCAACGCCTGCCGCAGTCCAAGACCTATATCCCCAAGCGGTTCAACGCCCCGAGACTCTCTGAAGAAGACGCCGAGCTGGCTATGATGGAAAGCATCCCCGCCAAGCCCTACGACATGCCGATGCTGGCCTACCATTACCTCAGCGACCAGGACAAACGCCACCACGGCGAGCAGATCGCGTCGACCATCGACTGCAACCTGCAACGTTCCATTATAGACATCATGCACCGCCACCATGAGGCCAATGTGATGAACGTCATCGACAACGCGGCCGTGTATGTCGTGGATTACCTCAACGACGAACTTGTCGCCTACGTGGGCAACAACAGCGACGCCGAAGACGCCGCCATGGTCGACATGGTGAAGGCGCAACGCTCCACAGGCAGCATACTGAAGCCTTTCCTCTTCGCCGCCATGCTCGACGAAGGCACCCTGCTGCCCGAGATGGTGTTGCCCGACATCCCCATGAGCCTCTCGGGCTTCACGCCGAAGAACTACAGCGGCGAGTACTGGGGCGCGGTGCTTGCCGACAAAGCCTTGCAGAACTCGCTCAACGCGCCCTTCGTGCATCTGCTGCGTGAATATGGCCAGCCGAGGTTCCATGCCTTGCTGAAGCAGCTGCCGCTGAATGGCATCGTCTTCGATGCGGAGCACTACGGCTTGGCGCTCATCGTGGGTGGGGGAGAGGCCTCGCTCTACGACATCACCAACGCCTACGCCAAGATGGGACGCAAGTTGGCGGTGTACGTGAACGAGAGCTATGATAGGAAAGTCGATGAGAAGGAGTCCCCCTTCTCGGCCGAGGCCATCGCCGAGACCTTCCATGTGATGCTCGGCCTCACGCGTCCCACGAGTCAGATAGGGTGGGGAGGCTTCGCCTCGTCGGCGCAGGTGGCCTGGAAGACGGGCACCAGCCATGGCTTTAAAGACGCCTGGGCGGTGGGCCTCACCGACCGTTACGTGGTAGGCGTCTGGGTGGGCAACTCCGACGGCGAGGGCCGACCGGGACTGACCGGTGTGGGCGTGGCGGCGCCGTTGCTCCTCGACGTCGTCGGCAAGCTCAACGACAGCTACCGTTATCCCGCCAACACCTCGGAGAGCGTCGAGATAGAGGTGTGTGCCGAGTCAGGCTATCCCAAGTCGGAGTATTGCCAAAACACCAAGAAAATCCGTGTCTGCAACGTGGAAAACCAGACGGGCGTGTGTCCCTATCATAAAAAGGTGTTTCTTGACGAGACGCGGCAGTATCAGGTGCGCCCCGACTGCTATCCTGTCGACCAGAAGAATTATGAGGTGTACTATGTGTTGCCGCCCGTGATGGAGTGGTTCTACAAGAAACACTCGCCCTTGTTCCGTCCCTTGCCGGCCTTCTATCCCGGCTGTGGCACGGCGCATCCCGACGAGGTGATGGCCTTCGTCTATCCCAGGAGCGACGCCAAGGTGAGCATCCCCGTCGGCATCCGTGGCGACCGCCAGCAGGTGGTCTTCGAGATCGCCCACCGCAACCCGCAGAAGACCATCTATTGGACTTTGAACGACCAGTTTTTGGGCCAGACCCGCCTCAATCACCAGATGCCCATCGACGTGGAGAAAGGCGAATACCGCCTCCGTTGCGTGGATGAGGACGGGGTGGAGCTGAACAGGCGGATAGTGGTGCAGTGATAAAATTCGTATCTTTGCAGCCGGGACGGAAAAACTTTCGAAACATGAATTCGGGGAGGCAGGGTGTTTTATTATGTAGCGGATTTGTCTATAAAAGTGTTTCGTATTTTGAAACAGTTGGTTTGATGGATGATGTTGGCTTTTCTTTGCTATTATATTGAAAAACAGATAATTGTGAATTAGTAATGGAAAACTTTCATATTGGCAAGTTGATTCAAGCCGTGCTAAAGGCTCAGGGGCGCACCGTCACATGGTTTGCCAAGAACATCCATTGTGACCGTACAAATGTGTATAAAATCTTCCAGAACAGTCATATAGATTCCGAATTGCTAGGACGTATTTCTAATGTATTGGGCCATAATTTCTTTCAAGATATGGCCGATTATTTCGAGGAAACGAGCCGCCTTGGCTCTGCCTCGAAATAAAAATTCATGAAATATGTAGCGATATTTTCTACATTTATGTTGATTATTGTTGTACATTAGTATCTCGTTTATTAGCGAGAGAATGTCGATTTTTGCACCTTATATATAGGGGAATTTGTACCCCTTGGTAAATTATTCGTAAAAAAAAGTGAATCAAGGTGTTAGATGCTTATTTGGTTTCAAAGTTGGTCGTGTCTCACAAGAGCATGACCACAACCAGGCTTGTCTGCATGACCAAATGGGCAGTATAGATTTGAGCAAAGTGATGAAAATGCATAGATGTATTATATTACTGACTCTGTTGCTAGCTTTGTTGAGCTGTGGAAATAAGGCTTGGGCAGCCTACAATGATGCTCCTACTATAAGCACTTCCGGCTCTTCGACGTACTCTTCCATTGCCACAACGATTAATAGCTGGAAGAGTGCTTGGACGCCGCCTGCAAACGCTAGTAGCACAACCAGTGCTTTTGCACATCGTTCCGCCATCATCGACCAGGTGGAAGCTACAATCCTTGCAGCAGGCAAAGCTACAATTACCGACAGCGAATATGATGTACTGGCCGATGCACTTTATTTTTGGCTTCATAAGGTTTCTACGGAAGGTCTCCCCACCAACCATAATCCTGCTGGAGTGTATAATAGCAACAGAGGCGGTTGGTATATCAGCAGTATTGATATTGGAGTGGAGGGCGTTTTTTTCGGCTATACAGCTGGTGGCACTGATTACACAAGCAGCCAGTGCGTTTGGGAGTTGATGAAGACAGATGTGTTGATTTCTGCTGCTGGGCCCATGTTGGGACCTAATACAAGATTGGTCCTCTTTACCAACCAAAGCAGCTCAAGAATCTACCGAAGCACCACTACCGGTCATAATCCTGGCAATGTCATGTTCAGCACGAACGGGGTCAACTCCAAGCTGATCATCATGGGAAGAAAGAACCACAAGATTAGTATTGACGGTGGTCAGGGTTGGTCGGATCCCACTTCCTACACGCAGGTGAAAGGCCGTACCACTACCACGGCTAAAGGTCAGGAGGTGGTGGTCAATAGCGGTGCGCTGCTGGCGGCCTATACCACGTTTGAAAAGAATGCCACGGTTTACGATAAAGGCGTTTATGTTTACAAGACAAAAGGGGATAATAACACCGTAGTAGATCACGAAGTTAAAGATTATAATGGCGGTGCCATTTCCATGCATGGCACTTTGAAGGCTTGCGCTTTTTATAATTCAAGCATCAAAAACAACCACTTGGGATTAGGAAACGCTGATGGTAGCACGGCGGATTTTGGCGGCGGCTTGGCCATCACGGGTGTTTCGGGTGCCTCGGCCATGACTGGCGGCGTTTGGTTCAATAAATGCACCATTATGGGCAACTGTTGTCAGTATGGCCATGGTGGTGGAGTTGCCTCGTATTTGGATGGCGGCGACGGCTCCGCTAACGACAAGCTGGTGTTTCGCGACACAGATTTCAAATACAATTGTCAGGTTTCCCCCGAAGAGAAACACGGGGGCGGCCTTTGGCATCGCGACACCCAAAGGAAGTGTCAGATTTACAACTCCAAGTTTATCGGGAACTACGCCCATGGCCTGACAGCAGGCGGTGGTGGCATTTCCAACGAAGGCCACCTGGAGTTGGAGAGCTGCACTTTCGATGGCAACATGGCCGACAACAGCTTTGGCGGCGGCATATACGCACGCCCCTATACAGGCGACTATGTGCTCTCTGTATCGGTTAAAGGATGCACCTTCAATAACAACCAGTGTACACGGACCGCCGACATGGAGAGTGCCAACTGCGAGTTGGACCGTGGTTCTGGTGGAGCCATCATGGTGGCCCTGGTGACAGTTCACGATTGTACGGCCAACCTTGTCATTGACGGTACGAGTAGTTTCACAAACAACCATGCTGACCGCAACGGAGGTGCAATCGCCATGACCGTATCATCCACTTTCCAAGACGACTTGGACCTACCCACTCCTACTGCCACCATTGATGCCAACCTGGAGTTGAAAAATGCCACCATTAGCGGCAACACATGCGGCAAAAGCGGCGTTAGCTGGGCTCCGGCGGATAGCCGTCATGGCTACGGTGGAGCCATTTACCTCTCATATTTCAATCTGAAAGTCACAGGCTCCAACACCGATGTGCAGGCCTATAATAACAGCGCCCTGGAATATGGCGGCACCGTAGGTATCTACAAGGGTAACGTCACGATGAGTAGCGGCACTTTCGGCCTTACTGGCAAGCCTAACAGCGCCCCTTACGGAGGCGGCTTTTATGTCAACCAAGGCTCGGTGAGTTTGAGTGGCGGCGTCATTGCCTGCAACACGGCCTCGCAAGACGGCGGCGGCGTGTATGTCAATAACGGCACCTTTAACATGACGGGAGGAACCATTGGCGGCGCCAGCACTACCGACGGCAACAGTGCTACCAGTGGCGACGGCGGTGGCTTCTATATCTCAGGAAGCTCATCGTCAGTCGACATCAGCGGCGGCGAGATCAAATACAACAAGGCCACATCAGGCAACGGCGGTGGTTTCTATGTGAGCACCGCAGCAGCCACCGAGACGAAGATTCGGAATACGGCTAAAGTGATTGGCAACCAAGCCAAAAACGGTGGCGGCGCCTATATTAATGTGGGTAAGCTTAACGTGAACGGTGCCAGCGTTCAAGTCAATAGCAACCAGGCTTCTACCGACGGCGGTGGCTTATATGCTAAGGGGGCCATCACCGTCACCAGCGCAGAAGTGAAAGGCAATAGGGCCTCTGGCGACGGCGGCGCCATCTATGCCGACGCAGGCAGCAGCAACACCATCCTGATTCAAACCAGCGCCGCCATCGGTGGCACGGGAACCGACGAGCCTAACACCGCCACCAACGGTGCGGGCATCTATGCCCATAGCGGCACGGTGACGGTGCAATCTGACGCCACGGTCACCGGCAACATCGCCACAGGCAACGGCGGCGGCGTCTTCGCCAACGGCGGCACGGTCAATCTGAGCTCAACCACGGCAAGCACCGCGGTGTTGGCCCACAACAGCGCAAATCTGGGCGGCGGTGTGTTTGCCGACGGCACCGGCCAAGTGAATATCACCAAAGGATATGTGGAACACAACACAGCAACCGACGGCGGTGCCATCTATGCCAACGGCGGCACCGTGAAGGTAGAATACGCCAATGCCAACGACGGTAGCGTCAGGTATAACTCGGCCTCCAACAGAGGCGGGGCACTCTTCATCTCCTCAACGGGACGCCTCAACCTTTACGGCAAGACCACTATCGAGAAGAACCACGTTCCGTTTGGCTGCCTGGGCGGCGGTGTCTATCTGGAAGGCACGGTGCAGGCGGGCAACTCGTCAGCCGACGTCATCACGGTGGCCACCAACTATGCCGACGACGAGGAGCCTTCGTCCTACAGCCCTGTCCCATCAGACGTGCGCAACAATATATACCTGCCCGACCCCAACGACGACGTGACGGGTACTCCCGACACCTGGCCAGGCGTCATCTCCGTCGTCAACAACGGATTGAACCTCGACAACTCAAGCATTGGCTTCAGCGTGCCGCATAACTTCATCCCCGTTATCTACTGCAAGACGGCGTCATACCTGTCGGGCGGCACACCCAATATCATGGCCAAAACAGCCATCTTCGAGGACAGCGAACGCTACACCAAGTATTACTCTACTACCGCACCCTACGACGACAACTTCATCTATCTTTCGGCCGACACCTGGGTGCAGGCCGTGACAAGCCAGCCTGCTGGCTTCTCGTTGGACAACATCGACTCGCCCGAAGACCTCGCCTGGCTCATTTCCTATGTCAACAACCTCAACGGCGTGACGGGCGACAACCAAAACGTCAACGTCACCCTTACCGCCGACATCGACATGAAGGCGCACAGTTGGGTGCCTATCGGTATGAACGCCACTGACAAGCCCAGGGTCTTCAAAGGCACCTTCAACGGCAACGGATATACCATTTCCAATATCTACTGTAGCTGCTTGGGACAGTCCTCCAGCGGCACCGGCACAGGCTTGGGCTTGATTGGCGTGGCTGAAAACGCCACCATCCACGACGTGTTCCTCAAAGGCGTCGAACTGCAGGTGGCCAACCAAAACACCGGCACGTATTCCTTGGGTGCCATCGCCAACGAGACTAAAGGCAGCACGAGCATCTACAACTGCATCGCCGCCTCCAAGATGGAATCCAGCTATACCAATACCAAGATGGGCGGACTTGTGGGCACACTCACCAGCGGCACCATCCACTCCTCTGCCGCCACGCCCGTGATGGTAGGCTACCAGATGGGTGGCATCGCCTCCACCAACAGCGGCGACATCATCAACAGCTTTGCCAACGCGCAGTTTACTGAGCAGCATGGCAACAGCGCCTATGTGGGCTGCCTGGTTGCCGTCAACAACGGCCGGGTGGAGAACTGCTATGCCAGAGTGCTTGGCACCGTGCCTACCGGAAAATTCGGCTACCTCGTAGGCAACAACACGAGTGCGACCGGCAAAGGTCTCTACTATTGCTATGCGCCCAACGCGACCTATGTTTCCACTGCATCGGGGACAACGGCGGGCAACCAAACCGGACTCAGCACCTTCGGTATCACCGTTACACCTTATTTATATAAGCATGCCGACAACCAAGTTGCAGCAGTATCAGGCAACCCATATATCACCAACGGCAATCTGGACAGAAACGGCCTGAAAGGCCTGCTTGCCACCCTCAACAATTGGGTGAATGACGGTCATGGCAGCTATGCGTCATGGATGCGTACTTGCGCCAGCCCTATCAACGGCGACTATCCGCTCTTTGAGTATGGGGACTACGATTGCGTGGCCTCGCCCAACAATATCGCCATTGAATACGGCAAGGTGTTCAACGATAAGTTCAGTGATTATGTCGAAGCCACCACGGGCACCATCTATCTCTATAAAACTCCTGCCGTGCTGAATGCCAGTAGCGACGCTCAAGCCAACGTGAACGTGAGCAACGACGACACCAACACCAAACTCTACATCCATGAGGATGTCGCCCTGAAGCCCGCAAGCTCCGGTTCGAAAGCCGTCGGCGACATCCAAGCCTATGTGGGCATCACCTTGGACAACTCTGCCGGCGCCGGCGGCGCCACCCCGAGCTTCGGCGGCGAAGACGCCATCGACTGGCACTTCTTCTCGAGCGCCTTGGCCGACGCGCCGATAGGACTGACGTACGGCGACGACGACCAGTACAACCAATACGTGTACCCCGCGTGGCATGCCGAATTTACCGATGCCGACGGCTATTTCCCGACCAACCTCAACGACGTCGTCAGCGGCGACGACTACTACAACCATTGGGATTTGTTCGCTTACTATGAGCCTGAGTACCATTGGATTAACCTGAAGCGCAATAGCGCCAGCCACTGGCACGAGGACTGGCCCGACTGCCATATCATCTACACCAACGAAACCATATTTGAGCCAGGCCATGGCTATCTTGTAGCCTTGAAAGAAGAAGGCTACCTGCAAGGCTATGGTACGCTCAACTCACACTCGACCTCAAATCCGTTGCGTGTCGACCTTGACTATACCTCAGGCGTTTGTTGGACGACCCGCGATGGCCACAATCTCTTGGGCAACCCTTATCAGAGTTACCTCGACTTCGATGCCTTTGCCACCTACAACACGCCTCTTTGGAAGGACAACGACAAAACCAAGGCCTACTACATCATCATAGATGAAGACCAGCAAGACTATGTGCAATATGCCTATGGATCGTCAGCGAATCCGTTTGGAGCCGGACGTTATCTGCATCCGCACCAAGGCTTTATGGTGATTGTGAAAGAGGAGGGTTTGAAGGCCAACTTCGACAACAGGATGCGCTTTACCACGGTGACGGGTGACTTCCGCGACGGGCAGCCGCGCTATCCTTTGGTGAACCTGTTTGCCATCGACGGCCACGGCAACCGCGACATGGTGACGGTGGAATTGGGCCGTCCCGACAAAGGCGGTGCTCCCAAACAGCAGGCCTTACGTACCTCCACCGGCAGCTTGTGGTGCCGTTACGAGGACGAGGACTACGCCATCGTGTTTACGCAACCCGGCCTCGACGCGGCCAACATCCGCTTCGCGAGCGACGAGGACGGCGAGTACACGATGACATGGAGCACCCATAACGGCGAGTTCAGCTACCTGCACCTTATAGATAATATGACGGGCGCCGACATCGACTGCCTGAGCCAGAGCGAATACACCTTCAGCGCACGTGAATCCGACTACAAGAGCCGCTTCCGTCTGGTGTTCGACTACACCGGCCTCGAAGAGAACGAAGACGGCTCTTCGACAAGCACAGGGGCCGAAACTTTCGCCTACTATGCTAACGGCGAGATTCATCTGACGGGAACGCCCGACGGGAAGGCCCGGCTGCAAATCATCGACATGACTGGACGCACCATCGTCAGTAGAGACGGTGTGCACACCGTCTCTACCAACACGATGGCGCCAGGCGTGTACGTGTTGCGCCTGACTGACGGCAACGGGACAAGGATACAGAAAATCATTTTGGACTAAAGACACATGAAAAAGATACTGCTCATATTCACCCTATTCCTCACCTTGGCAGCACCGATGCGCGCCCAGGTGTTCATCATGGAGGAAGACGAGAACGACAGACTCGGCAACGTCTTTGGCAACGGCGAGTGGAACAACATCATTGTCCACGGCAGCCCCGACGACCAGACCAACTGGGTGCCCTTGGGCGAAGGCTTACTGATGCTTACGGCCTTTGGGGGTGCCTATTTATTGGGAAAGAAGAAATCAAGGAAAACAAACAATAATAAATAAAAGTCAAACATTTTAATCAGTACGAATCAATGAAAGTGATTACTAAATTGAGAGGGGTGCTCATCTTGCTGTTGCTGGGATGGGCAAGTGTAGCACAAGCAGCTTATCCGAGTGCTCCCACACTAAACACCTCAGGCTCTGCGGCGTACACGTCCATCGCCACGGCTATCAATAGCTGGAAGAATGCATGGTCGCCCGATAGAGGTGCTTATAATAACCGCTCCACGATTATCGATAACGTGGAAGCCACCTTATTGGCAGCGGGTAAAGCAACGATTACGGACACCGAATATGATGTTTTGGCCGATGGCCTCTATTGGTGGCTTCATCAGGTGGCAGTAGAAGGTTCAGCTGCTGGAGACGCACGTGGCGGCTGGTATATCACTGGCATCGGTATTCCCGAAGACTTTTTTTGTAACGGTAATCCTTATAATTGTGTTTGGGAACTAACAAATTCCACAGTAGAGATAGGTCTATTTGGGATTGCGACTAATGGTTACGGTCCTATGTTAGGCGACAATGTTCGCATGGTGCTTGTCACTAATCTTTCTGAATCCACGATTGTCAGAAACTCAGAGAGATGCAATGTCATGTTCAGCACCAATGGTGAGAACTCCAAACTCCTCATTTTGGGAAGAAAGAACCACACCATCGCCCTAGATGGCGGCAAAAACTTTGCCGAACCGACGTCTTATAGTGATGTCTTGGCCCGTTTCGAGCAATTCACCAGCACCAATGGTAACGAGGTCGTGGTGAATGACGGTAGCCTTTTGACGGCATATACCACCTTCCGAAATAATGTGGCCACCAATGCCTATTGCACATACAGGGAGTACTCAACGGTTCCCAGCCAATATGACGCCAACAATGTGCAAATCGGTGGCACTCAGGTCGGGCCTAACTCTCCTAAGGATATTAGCGATGGTGGAGCCGTTTGCATCATTGGCAAGGTGAACCAAATCGCCCTTTATCAGACCCAAATCAAGAACAACGCCCTCAGTAAGAACCATATTGGTAAGTTTGGTGGCGGCATCAGCTTGAGATATATTACGTCCATCGTTGATGGCGTCTATATGAACAAATGCTCTATCAAGGGCAACTACACCCTGGGGCACGGTGGCGGCTTGTCGGGCTACTTCGACGGGGGCGATTCCTCCGAGAAGATGATTGCCAGAAACACGGAGTTTGCCTACAACTGCCAAGGCGGTGACGACGAACGCCATGGCGGCGGCATCTTCTACCGCGACACGGGCCGTGAGTTCGAGCTTTACGACTGCACGTTCACCAACAACTACGCCCATGGTGCCACCGCGGGTGGTGCCGGTATCTCCACCGAGGGCCATGTGCTGCTGAAGAACTGTACATTCAACCGCAACTACTCCGACAACGCCTTCGGCGGAGCCATCTACACGCGTCCCGTATTCGACGGCTCCTATACCTCCAAAGTGGTTGACTTGAAGATTGACGGCTGCACGTTCACCAACAACCAATGCGTGTGGACGCACACCAACGACTCGGTCAACGTCTCCATGTCGTCGTCGAACATCGAGAGAGGCTCGGGCGGCGCCATCATGGTGGACATCTTCCACGGCACCAGCGATGCTGATTCCACTATTTACGACATCAGTGTCGACATCTACGGCAACTCCGTGTTCACCAACAACACGGCCGACCGTAACGGCGGCGCCATCGCCGTGGTGATGATGGGCGACATGAAGCTGTGGGCCCCCACCCATACCGACCAAATCATCTCCAACCTGAAGATCACCTCTGCCACCATCAACGGCAACCATGTCACCGACAAGACTGTTCCCGCCTACACCTATACCGATGCGGGTGGACAAACGGTCACGGGCGTGACGAAAAACGGCGGTGCCATCTACCTGGCCCACACGACGCTGACGATGAGTGGCGGCACGGTGGGTTCATCAAGCAGCCCCAACTACGCCACTTTGGGTGGCGGTGCCTATGTCAACGACGCCAACATGTACATGACGGGCGGCAAGATCCAGTACAACAACGCCTCGACCCTTGGCGGCGGCTTCTACCTTGAGAATGGTAACTTCTATATCTCGGGCGGCTCGACCTATGTGAACAACAACACCGCCACGCAAAACGGCGGCGGCGGCTATGTCAACAGCGGCTATGTGCACCAGGACGGCGGCCAGATCTTCGACAACGTCGCAGTCAACGGCGCGGGCATGTACGTCAACGGCGGCAAGTATTACCTTGAGAACGGCTACATACACGGCAACGACGCCTCGAACTACGGCGGCGGCGTGTACATGAACGGCGGCAGCTTCTACCACTACAGCGGCGAGGTGGGCAGGTCGTACGAGAACCCCAACACGGCGGTTAACGGCGCCGGTGTCTACATGAACGGTGGTAACTACTCCATGTCGGGCGGCTACATCAACGGCAACGCTGCCACTGCCAACGGCGGCGGCGTGTACATGAACACGGGTGACTTCATCCTGAGGGGCGGCACCATCGGCTACGGCTCCACCACATTCCGCAACACGGCGGTCGACGGCGCGGGTGTCTACATGAACGGGGGCACGTTCCGGATGAAGGCCGGCTACCTGCGCGGCAACTACGCGACGCGCAACGGCGGCGGCGTGTACTCGGTCGGCGGCACCTGCGAGGTGACGGGCGGCAGGGTAGGCGCCAACGCGAACTACCACAACGAGGCGGTGAACGGCGGCGGCATCTACTCGGCGGGCGGCGTGGTGACCCTCGACAACGACAGCACCGACGTGTACGTCAATTACAACAAGGCGACCAACGGCGGCGGCATCTACACGACGTCGGGCGGCAGCATCACTATCGACAAGACGGTGTCGGGCCGAGCGGTGGAGCTTCGCGGCAACGAGGCCACGAACTACGGCGGCGGCGTGTTCGCCGGCGGTGCCATCACCATCAGCGGCGGCAACGTCCTGCTCAACAAGAGCGTGGCGCGCGGCGGCGGCGTGTACGTTGACGGCGGCACCTTCAACTTCGACGACGGCGTCATCGGCGGCACGGCCTCGGAGGGCAACGCCACGACGGGCAGCGGCTCGACGGGCGGCGGCCTGTTCATGAACAGCGGCACGGCCAACATCATGGGGGGCACCATCAGCGGCAACCGCACCGACGCGGCAGGCATGGGCGGCGGCGTGTACATGAACGGCGGCACGTGCATCCTGTCGAACGGCGCCACCGTGGGCGGCGCGAGCGACGCCTACGCCAACAGCGCGATGCACGGCGGCGGCATCTACTCGGCCGCTGGGACCATCACGGTGAAGGGCGGCAAGATACAGCGCAACACGGCCGTGGCGGGCGGCGGCATCTACACCAACGGCTCGGAGGGCGTGGTCAACATGGAGAAGCAGACGGCGAAGGCCGAGGCGCTGAGCTACATCGAGTACAACACGGCCGAGGAGGGCGGCGGCATCTACGCGAACCGCGGCGTGGTCAACTTCTCGGACGGGTACATCCAGTACAACTACGCGAGCAACGCGGGCGGCGG
>JAEEGL010604175.1_pt1 | contig 19118 bp, 18 predicted proteins | sample 9134231 | NCBI WGS metagenome assembly JAEEGL01 (sample SAMN16246548, study PRJNA631951) | gut metagenome | biome: gut microbiome; feature: rumen; material: fiber-attached | host: Bos | place: Iran: Karaj | collected 2018-10 | reverse complement strand
ATGACCGGCGTGATGTGGCCCTGGCTGACGAAGAGCATGTCCTCGCCCTCACCGCTCATGGTGAAGTTCTTCGGGTCGAAGTCCATAAGGTTGAAGTTCATGGCCACGAACCAGTCGGCGGTGCCGAGCGAGCCGCCCGGGTGTCCGCTCTTGGCGTTGGTGGTCATACGGAGAATGTCGCGGCGCACCTGCGTCGCAATCTGCTGGAGTTCTTGTGTTGTTTTCATTATATTGGATTTTTTATTTGTCTTAATCCCCACACTGGCGTGCGAGGTTATTGAGAGAGCGTGCCTCCGGCACGCGTTGACTTTTCTTATTTATTTCTTTAGTTTGAAGACATATTGACGTGAGTTCTGGTCGACGGCGTAGAGTTCGTCGCCGTGGCGGGTGACGCTGACGGCCCAGGTGTTCTCGCCCTCGTCGTGGACGGTGCCGGTGCCGCGGTCGCCCTTCATGGTGACATGGCCCCACACGCGGCCGCGCGAGTCGTCGGTCTCCACGTAGATGGTCTCGGCTTCGTTGTTCTTCTTGGCGGGCTTGGCGGTAGGCGTAGCGCTTGTGGCGGGCTTGGCCTGTTTGCTCTTGCTTTCGAAATAGCTCTCCTCAACTGGAGTGCCGTCCCACGGCACAACTTCGAGTTCCACGGTGTCGGTAAACCCTTGGATGGTGATTGTCGGTTGAGGTTGTTGCTCGGCGGCGGCGCCGTTGGCGTTGTTGCGGGCCTGGCCCGAGCAGCCTGCCAGAAGTGCTACGGCGGCTGCAGCTGTAAGGATATTGTTTATCTTCATGGTGTGTGTGTTTATTAACGGTTCCAGATATTCCAGTTGAATTGCCTCTCGGCCTCGTCGGGTAGGGTGGGGAAGAGGTCGCGTCCGAGGATGGCTTCGACGTCGTCGACAGGCACGGCATAGCTGCGTGGCGACCCCTTCTGGCGGTTGTTCTCCACAACGAAGGCTACGGTCTGCCAGCCGTTGGATGTGTTCACGGCCAAGGCTTTGAAGAAGCGGTCGGGCACATGCACGCAGTTGGGGCCTATATGGCGATGCGCGACAGAGTCGAACATCGGTCCGCATACCACCAGCACGCTGCCGTGACGGCGAGCCATGCGACGTGTGAGTTCTTCGATTTTGCGCCATGCTTGGCTGTTCATCACGTGGTCCTGGGGACAGATGTTGGTGAAGAGGTAGCTTTCTGCCAGAGCCTGCTCGCTCCATTTCATGTCGGCACGCGGCGCCATGTGGCCCTTGTCCCACCCTGAGTTGGAGTAGTCCTCGCGCGTGGCTTTGGGAAAATCCACCGATGTGTCCCAGCTGAACGGGTACTGCCCGTTGCACTGTCCGCTGGTTTCGTCGGAAGTGAGCTCCCATGCTACCCAGTCAGGACATAGTGTCGTGTGGTTGTATGATGCCGTATAGCCAGCGTGTCGTACGATGTCCTCGTCTGACGTATAGGCAGGCAGTTCGGCTCCGCTGGCAGACACCGGTTGGGCCAAAACATCGCCCTGCTGGCTGTAACCACAAGCTACAAACAGCAATACTGCCGTCAGCATCAGGATGATACGGTTTCTTAGCAGTTGCATTTTATAATTGATTTCTGTCTGCAAAGATACGAAAAAATATCCAATGCCTCCAAATTAAATATCCACAGCCTGTTAAATGTTAAATATAACATGACATATACTTGATTACCAATATGCTGCGTAGGAGATGCTGTTGTAATCCGCTGTAAGACAGTATTTAGACCGTATCCCCTCCGTATCATGTCCGTATCATGTCCGTATTCCCTCCGAGAAAATGCGGAGAGGATACGCAGCGGGTACGTATGAGATAAGGTGCTGCAACACTGTCTGTTCTGTGCTTACTTGTGGAAAATGTCACGAAAAAATGATTTTTGTGCGGAAAAAATATTATCTTTGTATTATCCCAAGAAAGTGTTGGGATTATGTAAAGATTTGAAACAGAGTATAAAATAAACTACAGTATGGCACTGAAAAGAGTAATGGTCCTCACTGGCGGCGGCGACTGCCCGGGATTGAACGCCGTGATTCGCGGCATCGTGAAGCGTGCTTCCCAGACGAACGACTGGGAGGTGATTGGCTGCATCGAGTCGTTCAACGGCGTGCTGCGTGAACCTACGGAGATTCAACTGCTTGACGAGAAGACCGTTGAAGGACTTCAGATACAGGGTGGTACGATTCTTGGTACCACCAACAAGGGCGGCCCTTTTGCATGGCCGGTGAAGCAGGCCGACGGCACTTGGACCACGGTGGACCGCAGTGACGAGATGCTGCGCAAATTGCAGTACATGGGCGTCGACGCCGTCATAAACATCGGCGGCGACGGCAGCCAGCGCATCAGTCTCGGTCTTGCCAAGAAGGGGCTGAAGATTGTGGGTGTTCCCAAGACCATCGACAACGACTTGTCGTTGACCGACTACACCTTCGGCTTCCAGACGGCAGTGCAGATATGCACCGATGCCATTGACAAGCTCGTGACCACTGCCGCGTCGCACAACCGCGTGTTCATCATGGAGGTGATGGGTCGCGACGCGGGCTGGATAGCGCTCCACAGCGCCATCGCCGGCGGCGCCGACGTGTGTCTCATTCCCGAGATACCGTACGACATAGAGAAGATCAAAGCCAAGATAGAGCAGCGCTACAACAAGCGCCGCGGCTACTGCATCATCGTCGTTGCCGAGGGCGCCATGCCCAAGGGCGGCACGGTGACGGGCACCGAGACCGGCGAGGTGGGCTATCAGCACGTGAAGCTGGGCGGCGTTGGCGAGCAGCTGGCTGCCGACCTCAAGTCCGCCGGTGTCGAGCACGACATACGCTACACCATCCTCGGCCATCTGCAGCGTGGCGGCACTCCCATTGCCTTCGACCGCGTGCTTGCCACCGAATTCGGTGTCCGCGCCATGGAGTTCGTCATCGAGGGCCGCTTCGGCCAGATGGTAGCCTACCATCACCCCGATGTGGTCGGCATACCACTCGAAGAGGCAGTCCGCGAGCAGAACCTCGTGGCACCAGACAGCCGACTGGTGCATACCGCCAAAGGCGTGGGTATAGTGTTTGGAGACTGACCGCCGTGGCGGTACTGCAGGCAGGGTGGGTTAGAACATGTAACCCATCTTGATGTAGAGGTTGCTGAACTTGCCGTTGTCCTGTTTGTCGATGGCCGTGGCCCAGTCGACGCTGAGGACGAAGTTGTCGTTCATGGCCACTTTGAGGCCGAGTCCGCCGCCGAGGTGGGGACGATAGACTCCATGGTCGCCGAAGAATCCGTCGTCGGCGGTAGGACCGCTGAGGTGTGGGTCTTGGCATACAGGGCGGTAGGGCTGCACCACCATGCCGGCGTCGAGGAAGGGTACAAGACCCAGGTAGAACATGTTCTTCCCGACCTTCAGGCTTGCCACACGTGTGCGCAGCTCGACGTTGACGAAGGCCACGCCGGGGGCCAGTATGCGGTTGCGCATGATGCCGCGCACCGAGTTGGCGCCGCCAAGTCCCTCATACACCACGCGCTGCATATAGAGCTGGTTGAGGTAGGTGTTGAGGTAGAAGGGGCAGTCGCCGGCGAGGTTGATTTGCGAGCCTAAGCGGTAGGCGAAGATGACGCGGTCTTTATAGATGGAGACATAGTGGCGGAAGCCCAGGTTGAGCTTCAGGTTGTTGTAATCTTTCATGTCGCCGATGCCGGCATAGTAGGTGACGAAGGCGTCGGCATGTATGCCGCGTGTGGGGTTCTGTAGGCGGTCGCGGGTGTCGTACGTCACGCCGCCGTGCAGGTAGGGGTGCGAGCCACCCTTCGACTCGGCGGGGCTGATGTAGCCGTCACGGACATAGTAGTCGAAGAGCGTGACGGTGTCGGGTAGCCATTTCTCCTTTTTCTTGGTGTATGAGTTCAGACGGTCGATGTCGACGGTGCCGACGTTGAAGTGCAGCAGGCCGATGCCGGCGTTCCAGTAGAGGTCTTTGGTAATGGATCCCTGCAGGTCGGCGCTGAAACGGAACAGGTCGCGGTGGTACTTGTAGTAGGCGCGCGAGATATAGGCTGCGTCGTCCTGGTTCGAGTAGGAGGCGTTGTATTCCGACTGGTAGCCGTTGAAGCCGTAGAAGTCGCACATCTGGTCGGGCAGGTAGGTCAGGTCGACGCTCAGGCGGTGCTTGGGGATGAGGTGCTTCGAGTCGTAGGAGAAACGGAAGAGGCCGAAATGCTTGGTGGTGTAGGCCGCTTCGGCGTAGAACGAATGCAGGTACTCGGGATAGGTCGAGCCGTCGCCAAAGTAGTAGATGTTGGTCAGCGCGCCGTACTGGAAGCCGAGGTCGGCGTCGTAGGCCACGCTGGGCAGCACGCCGAATGTCCACCCCTTGCGCACATGCTTCTCCTCCTGGGCGGAGGCTGGGTTGGAAATTGAGAACTGAGAGCTGAGAATTAACGCGGTGGCGATTATTAATATAGTCTTTTTCATAATAATCTTTCTTTAATCTTTAACCATTAACCATTAACCATTAACCATTAACCATTAACCTTCCTTTTTCTGAAGATGAACAGCCCGAACAGCAGCAGCGCCGCAACCATGATGCCCATGGTGATGAGGGTGTTGCCGAGGCTTTGCGGTGCGAAGCCCATGAGCAGCAGCACCGGGAATCCGAAGGCCAGTGCCGGAATGGTTTGTAGCACCAGGTTGTTGGCCGCAGGGGTCTCGAAGCGCGGGTCTATCTCGCGCAGCAGTATCATGCCGTTGCTGGCGGTGCCGGTGAGCATGCCGAACATCGAGAAGAAGCCCTCGTACTCGTAGTCGGGGTAGAGTTTGCGGCAGCAGCGCAGCACATAGAAGAAGGTGGCCACGGCGCCCAGGGTGCACACCAGTATCAGCGGCAGCCAGAGGCCGCGCAGATTGTTGAAGTCGATGGCCGCGGTGCCTGCCACAATCATGAAGTCGAAGCAGGTGCCGGCGATGCGGTCGAGAGTGTAGTTGTTGATATATTCGCGTTGCATGAGGTTGCTCTTGCGCAGACGGCCTATCACCCAGCGCACCAGCACGCCTATGAGGGTGCCCCACAGGAAGTTGAAGCCCCATACCAGCGGCTTAAGCGTGTTGGTGCCGAACTTGCCAAGGTCTAGCTGCTGCACGCCGTACATCAACAGGAACACCAGGGCGTAGACCAGCAGCACGAGGCTCAGCTGCACTGTCTGCTTGTCGATCGACTCCGAGTGCGGAATCTCGCCCTCCGACTCGTAGTCGGCCAGTGTGTAGTGTTCGGCCTCGGCTTTGCCGCGTACTTTAAGCTTGCCTTTGCGGCGCAGCACATTCATATATATTACGCCCACCAGGCTGCCCACAATGAAGCCTGTGGCGGCGATGCTCAGTCCGAAGTCGGAGCCGTGGAACACCAACCCTTGTCCGTCGGCCCACGAGGCGAAGGTGACGCCGAAGTTCAGCGCCTGTCCGGGACCCTGACCGTAGCCCATTGGCAGTAGCAGGCCCGAGGCATAGAACAGTTCCTTGCCGAACAGGAACAGCGGCACGGTGATCAGCAGGCCCACCAGGCCCTGCAGGATGTAGGTGCTGGCGGTGACGGCGCCTGTCTCAACCACCTTGATGGTCGAGGTGGCGCTCTTGAGTTTTTTGTTCTTCAGCGCCATGGCTACAAAACCTAGGCCGAGGGCGTGGTAGGTGACAATCTCCATGGCGTGCTTGTCGACCAGCGCCGAGAAGAAGCCCAGGGGTTTAAGGCAGAGGATGAGCAAACCTGCAAGCAGAGCCGACGGCAGCAGGCTGCGGCGGAAGAGCGGCACGTTGCAGCGCACCAGGTTGGCCACCAGCAGAGCCACCACGATGATGAAGAACTGGATGAGCCATGTCCAAGCCGAAAGGTCAGAAAAAGAGGTCATGATAATGATTGCTTGGTTGTGTTATTGCTTTATTGTTTAGTTTTTTCCTTGCTTAGGATAACGAGGAATGACTTTTTTTCGTATTTTTGCAAAGAGAAAAAGAAGGAATATGTCAAGGGCTATTCAGGATAATAATCTGTTGTATAATATATTGTGTCCGTTGGTGCAGTATGCCACACGCTGCCACTACAACCACTTCGTGGTACGTGGACTGGAGAATCTGCCTGACGACGGGTCCTATATCATAGCGCCATGCCACCAGCAGGCCTTGATGGAACCGCTTGCTGTGCTTCGTTTTGCACCAAAGCCCCCGGTCTTCCTGGCGCGGGCCGATATTTTCGCCAAACCTGCATTGCGAGCCATCCTTACTTTCCTCCGCATCATGCCTGTATACCGCATCCGCGACGGTAAAAGCAACCTCGGCAAGAACCACGCTGTCTTCGACCAGAGTCGTGATGTGCTGCTCGACGGCTATCCGCTCTGTCTCATGGCGGAAGGGCGCCACAACAACAGGCACCACCTGCTGCCGTTTGGTAAAGGTATGTTCCGTATAGCCGGCGAGACACAGCTGCGGCTTGGCGACCATCCGCTGTACATCGTGCCAACAGGCATCGACTTCGACGACTACGAGCGGCCTTACAGCAATGTGGTGGTCAACATTGGCAACCCCATTCCTGTGCAGCCGTTCATGGACATGTACCGTGCCGACGAGCCTGTGGCACTCAACCAGATGCGCGATGCACTGACCGAGGCTTTGCTGCCGTTGATGCACGACATACGTGACGAGGAGCACTACGATGAGATTGTGACTCTCGGCAATGTTCTCAACAGCAGGATGCGTCGTGGCGAGGGCTTGCGTAACAACGCGTGGAACCGTTTCCGTATGAGACAGAAAATATCATGCATGACGCACGATGCCGAATCCTTGGCTCTTGCCGCTAATCTGCGTGAGCAGTGCCAGAAACTGCACATAGATGAGAGGCTGATTTCCGAGCACAGGTCTCTTGCCGTTACACTGCTCGCCGTGTTGTCGATTGGTGTGGCGGTGGTCGCCGCTGCGACGTTGCCAATCGTTCGATGGGTGATGCTCTTCTGCCTGCTATGCTATCCGATACCATTCATACCGACTCATCTCATAGTGAAGAAGATGGTCGCTGATCCACAGTTCCGCAGTTCGTTCAATTTCGGTGTTCGTTTTGCACTTTCGATACTCTATGCCATTGCTGCAGGCATCGTTGTGGCCTGCGTCTATGGAGCGTGGTGTGGACTGGCGGCAGTGGTGTGGGTGCATGTCGGTGCACGGCTTGCCGCCCCGGTTGTCAACTTCCTGCGCGACACATACGCTAACTGCCGATACTGGCTGCTGCGCCTATGCCACCGCCTGCACGAAGTCGACAAGGCCTATGAGGCACTTTTGAATGAAATGGAAAACAAATAAAGAACAGGATTATGAAGACAATGAAACTGATGCTGGCCATGACTGTAGTGGCCATGACCGCCGCCTGCAGCGGCCCCAAGCAGGAAGCACAGAAGGTGCTGGTGCTTTATTATTCCCAGTTGGGCAACACCAAGGCGGTGGCTGAAGAGATTGCGGGTCGGCTCGGCGCCGACATCGAGGCCATCAAGTGCGTCAACCCCTACGACACCAGCTTCGCCGCCACCATAGAGCGTTGCAAAGAAGAGCAGGCGCAGGGTGTGCTGCCCGAAATCAACCCCGTGCAGGCCGACCTCTCGCAGTACGACCTCGTCTTCATCGGCTTCCCCGTGTGGTTCGGCACCTACGCGCCCCCCATCGCCACATGGCTCAACAGTGTCGACCTCAGCGGCAAGAAGGTGGCTCTCTTCTGCACCTTCGGCAGCGGCGGCCTCGAGTCGAGCCTTAGAGCCTTTACCAGCTGCCAGCCTAACGCCGAAGTATTAGGTTGCTACGGTGTGCGCGCCGCACGCCTCGAGGCCATGCCCGCCGAGGTGGAGCAGTTCCTTATTCTCCACCATCTCATCGACGGCGAGCTTAAAGATGTCGAGCCGTGGGGACCAGAGCATGACGTGACGGCAGAAGAGTCTGCCATATTCGACAGCGCTGTGGGCGATTATCCCATGATTCACGCCCGTGCCGTAAGAGTGTCGTCGCATCCCGTCGAGGGTGGCATCGAGTACTGCTTCCTTGCCGAGAACATCAAAGAGGACGGCCAGCCAGAATTCCCCGGCACAAACCGAATTGGCGTCTGGGTCATAGCCCTCGACGGCCAAGCCCCCGTCTTCACACGTGTGGCGAGATAGTTAATTAAATGTTTTTAACTTTTTTGGTATAACTAAAAAAAAGTCGTATATTTGCAGTCGGCGAGTGACGGACAATATGCCACGCAACTGGTATATTGTCAGTGTCTTGTGGTATTAAGTAGTATATAAAACACTATAATAATGGAACCAAAAAAGATAAAATCAGCCCTCGTGTCGGTCTTCTATAAGGACGGACTGGAGGACATCGTTCGTGCTCTCGACGCACAAGGCGTCACCATCTACTCTACCGGCGGCACACAGAAATTCATCGAAGGTCTCGGCATCCAGCCCGTGGCTGTGGAAAGTCTGACAGGATATCCCAGCATCCTCGGCGGCCGCGTGAAGACGTTGCACCCCAAGGTGTTCGGCGGCATACTGGCACGCCGTGACATGTTCAGCGACGGCGAGCAACTGGCAGAATACGAGATTCCGGAGATAGACCTCGTCATCGTCGACCTCTACCCCTTCGAGCAGACCGTGGCCAGCGGCGCTTCGGAGCAGGACATCATCGAAAAGATTGACATCGGCGGCATCAGCCTTATACGCGCCGCCGCCAAGAACTTCAACGACGTGGTCATCGTGCCTGCTGTTGACTATTACAAAGAGTTTCTTGACATCTATAAGGAGCAGGACGGTTGCACCACGCTGGAGCAGCGCCACCGCTTTGCGTCGTATGCCTTTGCCGTCAGTTCAAACTACGACACGGCTATATTCAAGCATTTTAACGAGACCGAGCTGATTCCGGCCTTCAAGCAAAGCTGCAACCGAGGCGAAGTGCTGCGCTACGGTGAGAACCCCCATCAGAAGGGTGTCTTCTACGGTGACCTTGAAGGGTGCTTCGACAAACTCAACGGCAAAGAGATAAGCTACAACAACCTCGGCGACATTGACGCCGCCTGCGCCCTCATCGACGACTTCGAAGGCCAGACAGCCTTCGCCATCCTCAAGCACAACAACGCCTGCGGCATGGCCGTGCGCAAGACCCTGCTTGAGGCATGGAAGGATGCTTTGGCCGGCGATCCTGTGAGCGCCTTCGGCGGAGTGCTCATCTGCAACAAGAAAGTGACAAAAGATGTTGCCGACGAGATGCACAAGATATTCTTTGAGGTCTGCATCGCTCCCGACTATGACGAGGATGCCTTGGCTGTGCTCAAAGGCAAGAAGAACCGCATCATCCTGCGTCGCAAGGGGTTCAAGATGGCCGACCCGATGTTCCGCTCGGTCCTCAACGGCGTGTTGGTACAGGACCGCGACACTGTGGTGCCCACAGCCAAGGACATGGAGAAGAGCGTCACCAGCACCAAGATCACCAAGGCTCAGGCCGAGGATCTGGCATTCGCCACCATCCTCGTCAAGCATACCAAGAGCAATGCCATCGTACTCGCCAAAGGACGCCAACTTTATGCCAGCGGCACAGGTCAGACCAGCCGTGTCGATGCTCTGCGCCAGGCCATTGCCAAAGCCAAGTCGTTCAACTTTGACCTTAATGGTGCCGTCATGGCTTCGGATGCCTTCTTCCCATTCCCCGACTGTGTAGAGATAGCTCACGAAGCCGGCATCGTGGCAGTGGCCCATCCTGGTGGAAGTATCCACGACCAGGATAGCATTGACTACTGCGAGAAAAACCACATGGGTATGGCAATTACAGGAAAAAGACATTTTAAACACTAATATATGGGACTGTTATCATTTTTTAACCGCGAAGTAGCAATGGACCTTGGCACCGCCAACTCCATCGTGATATATAACGACCAGGTCGTCATCGATGAGCCTTCGATTGTCGCCTACGACCGCAACAACAACAAGATTATCGCCGTCGGTAAAGAGGCACAGCGCATGGATGGCCGCACCGACAACAAAAACATCGAGACGGTGCGTCCATTGCGTGGCGGCGTCATCGCCGACTTCGAGATGGCACAACATCTTATCCGCGAGCTTATCGGCATGACCAATGTCAACCGCTCGTTCCTGCCGCCGTCGCTGCGCATGGTAATCTGCATCCCCAGCGGTATCACCAATGTCGAGGAGCGTGCTGTGCGTGAAAGTGCCGAGCAGGCCGGTGCCAAAGAGATACGAATGATTCATGAACCTATGGCGGCGGCCATCGGTATCGGTATCGATGTGTTGCAGCCAGAGGGCCATATGGTGGTCGACATCGGAGGCGGTACGGCCGAGATTGCCGTCATATCGTTAGGCGGCATCGTCTGCAACAACTCCATACGTGTGGCTGGCGACGTGTTTAACGACAACGTGGTGGACTACATGAAACGTCAGCACGATATGATTATCGGCGTACGTATGGCTGAAAAAGTGAAGATCGCTGTCGGTGCTGCTGTCAGCGAACTGGCCGACCCGCCCGAGGACTACCGCACCCTGGGTCGCGACCTGCTTACGGGTCTGCCTAAGGAGATCAGTGTCAACTACAAAGAGATTGCCCATGCTCTTGACCGTTCCATTGCTCAGATAGAACAGGCAATTCTTGACACGCTGGCTGCCACGCCTCCCGAGTTGGCTGCCGATATCTACAAGACTGGTATCTATTTGGCCGGTGGCGGCGCACTGTTGCGCGGTCTCGACCAGCGCGTCAGTAGCAAGACCAAACTGCAGGTGCATATAGCCGACGACCCACTGCGCGCAGTGGCACGTGGTACAGGTATCGCACTAAAGAACTTCAACAAGTTCTCCTTCCTGATTCGATAAACCTTTTATTAACCCTTTAAATCAATAAACCTATGAAAAAATTATCAATATCTCGTCATCTGCGCCTTTGTCGGCCTTATGTTCGCCAGCTGTGACACCTACCGTCACACAATGAAAGACGCCAACGCAAAGGTTGAGCTCTATGCTTCCGACTTCGAGCTTTCCGAGCCCGTCACCGGTGAGGCCACCATCACCAAGATTGTCTACGTTGACTGGGAGCACCTCTTCGGCACCTCGAAGACCGGCGATTTCGAGTCGCCCACGGCTCTTGGCCTGCCCATCATTGGCAACTTCATGCCTGCTGGTGGTGCCAACTACGCCATCTATGACATGCTGCAGAAGAACCCCGGCTACGATGTGGTGTTCTATCCCCAGATTGAGGAGCACAAGAAGGCCCCCGTCCTTGGCACCGACATCTTCTCCACTACCACCTACAAGGTGACTGCCCGTCTTGGCAAGCTGAAAAAGAAATAATCTTTAATGGCTAATAGCAGCGGGGGCAGGCCGAAAGGCCTGCCCCCGCTCTTTTTTAGTACAGCGTCGCTATCTTGTATAGAATCTTGTTCAGCTTGTCTGCCACCACTCGGTCTGTGCATTCGTGGCCGTTGCTTATAATGGCGAAGGCAAGTGTCTGGCCGTTTGGACCGACGACATAGCCGGCGTAGGATTTCACTCCGTCCATGGTGCCGGTTTTTACGCGCACGGTGATGCCTGCCGGTAGGGATGGCAGCAAGTTCTTGGCGGTGCCGCTTTCGCCGACTTTTGCCATCGACTGCTGGAATTCCACACGGAAATCCTCTTTATAGATGGTCGCCAGGTAGCGGCATAGAAAATCGGTGGTGGTGCGGTTGAGGCGCGACAATCCGCTGCCATCTACAATACGTATGCCTCCGGTCTCGAGTCTTTTCTCTTTGAACCAATCCATTATTGCACGACTGCCGTTCTCATAGCTGCCAAGCCCATATTTTGCATAGCCGAGGTATTTGAAAATACTTTCGGCATAGATATTGTTGCTTGTCAGATTGGTGTATTGTGCTATGGTGTAGTAAGAGCTGCTGTGGTAGTCGATTACAGATCGCAAGCTGTCGGGTATGGAGTAGACCTGCATCGAATTGGACGAGATGCCGATGCCGTGGGTGCGCAGGTGCGATGCGAAAAGGTCGGAGCAGGTGCGAGCCGGATTGGGCATAGTGCCACGTACTGGGAAGTCGTTCTTGCCGAGAGGCACGGTGCCTCGGTAGAGTCGGTCTTTGCCGTCGGGAGTGCCATAGATGACAACGTTGTCGCCCGAATTCTCGGCAGCGGTGGTTACTTCGCAGTTGCCATGGATATCAATGTTTTTGGGTACGGTGCGCACCGCTGTGGCGGGGTAACCTATCTTCTTTCCGGCGTTGAAATAGACAAAGTACATATTTTCATGGAAATTCAGGCCGTTGACGCCGGCAGCATAGTAGTTGCCCACGTCGCCCCACTGCCAACTGTCGTGCAGTGGCTGTTCGTCGAAGATGGAGTTGTTGTAGCATATTCGTCCGTCGACACGGCGGATGCCTTTTTTCTTCAGAGCCTGAGTCCAGCTGCTGAACAAGGAATCGGGAGAGGTCTGACGGTAGCGGTATGAACCCAGCAGTGGGTCGCCGCCACCGATAAGGTAGATGTTGCCATGCAACACGCCATCACGGTCGGTGTTGCCGCGCACGGCAAGCTTGGTGATGAAGCGGAATTCCTTGCCGAGTCGTGCAAATCCCACACCTGTGGTGAAGAGTTTCGCTACGGAGGCCGGTGTGACAGATATGTTGCCGTTCGAGCTGTATATCTCCTTGCCGGTGGTGATATTGTAAACGCTGACGGCGAGCACGCCATGTTCCAAGCCTGCCTCCCGGCGTGTCGTGTTGACGACTTTCTCAAGCTCGGCAATCTGCTGCGCCTGCAGCTGGTTGTATGTAAACGATGGCAGATTCAGGATGATGCTTGCGATTGCGAAGACGGCAAGATGCAATATATTGTGTTTTCCCATGTCAATTGTTTTCTTTTAACTCTCCGTTGATGATGTCTATTTGGTCGAGCAAGGCATCGCGGCCATAGCCTGTGAGCGACGAAGTGAGTATCATTGGCGGTAGTTCGTCCCATTCTTCAGCGAGAGCCTGTTTCATGAGTTTTATGTTGCCCATCACCTCGCGCTGCTTCTCTTTGTCGGTCTTGGTGAAGACTATTGTCAGCGGCACTCCGTTGCGCCCCAGAAACGAGATGAACTCAAGGTCTATGCGCTGCGGTGGTATGCGGCTGTCAACGAGGACATAGGTGTTGGCCAATGCTTCCCGGTTCAGGAAATAGTCGCGGATCATCTGCGAGAAACCCTCGCGGGTCGACTTGCTGGTGCGGGCGTAGCCGTAGCCGGGCAGGTCCACCAGATACCATTCGTCTGTTTCCTTGCGGTTGGCGTGTTCGGCCTCGCTGACCACAAGGAAATGGTTTATTAGCTGTGTCTTGCCTGGACGGCCGCTGGTCTTGGCGAGACCTTTGGCACCTGTGAGCATGTTGATGAGTGATGATTTGCCGACGTTGCTGCGCCCGATAAAGGCATACTCAGCATGTCCGTCGTCGGGGCATTTGCGCCATGACGGACTGCTTACAGCAAAGGTGGCACTCTTAATTTTCATTGTCTTTTTTCAGTTTGCGGCGGGCCATTTTTAAGGCACGGAGTTCCTCTTTCAACTCTTTCTTTTTCTCTCTCAGTTCTTCGCGCAGGCGCTGTTTGTCCTTGAGGTCGCGCAGTTCGAGCAGCGATTCGGTCTCCTCGTCAGATGTTTTCTTCCACCAAGGCAGGCGCCGCATGTCGATTTTGAAAAGCCGGCGGCGGTCGAGTTTTGTATTCTTTTCGATGTAGCTCTCGATATGTCGCAGGCGTTTGTCTTCGTTGATGTCTTTCAAGGTGATCAGTATGCCGATGCCATTGGTGCCCGGCAGGCCGTGGTCGGGACAGGTGCCGAAGTAGCGCATGGTCGAACTTAGGTTCATGTAGGCATTAACCAATGCTGGTACCGTGCATCCGCGTGCACGCACGGCATGCAGCAGGATCTGGTAGTCCTCCTTGTAGTTGCGTCCGTTGAAAAGACTGACCAGTGTGTTGTAGTCCATCTTGATATTGGTAGGGTGGAAGGGCCACATCAGCCCGTCGGGATCGGGGAAGTACTTGCGGTAGAAGAAAAGCATAAGGTCGCGAGCCTCGGTGTCCATTGTGTCGTAGATGGTTATCTTGCCCAAGAAGTAGCGAGTCTCTGGGAATTCCAGCACCAACGCGCCGATGCCGTCCCAAAGGTTGTCGAGCGAGTAAAGCCCCTTGTGCATATCAGTCGAAGGCTGGTAGGCCGGTTGGACGAAGGCACGTCCCAGTTCGACGGTGTAGGGCAGGTAGTTGTCGAGGAATTCCTGACTGAATTGGTAGTGTTCGGCGGTAGGGGTGGCTATGGTGCCGTCGGGACGCACCATCATTGTGCTGCCGTGGTTGTAGCGGTAGCCGCCCACAATCTCTTCGTTCTCGGTGTCCCATACGAAGAGCTGCTTGCAGCAGTAGGGGTCGGGCAAAGTGTCGTATTCGTCGATGTCCACATCCTTGCCGGTGCCGCCGCCGTCGGTGGCAAAACTCAGTTCGCGCAGGCGTCCTATTTCGCGCATGATGTTGGGTGAAAGGTGCGCCGTGGTGATATATATCTCTTTTTTGCCGCGGTTGGTTTTGCGAAGGAAGTGTTTCTGTTTCAGTTCTTTCTTTATCAGTTCGCGGTCGACTGGTGGGGCGATGTATGAGAGGTCCATAATGGTATGTTTTATCTTTAACCCTTTAGACGGTAAAGTCGGCTTCTGGGTCGTCTTTCAGTTTGTAAACGTGGTCTTTTACCAGTTGCGCCCACTCCGTGGGCGTGTGGCGCTGGTCGAAGGTCTGCCACGGAATCGGCTTGCCGAAGGTGATGCCGAAGGTCTTGTTGCGTTGTGCATACATTTCGGCAGGCAGCAGTGCCATCTCAAAATTGAATTTTATGCCCAGCGCTTTGCGTAGACGGGCGATGCGGTAGAAGCGTTTGCGGTTGAGCGCGTCGGTGAACACGGGCACCACGTCACGCCTATAGCGGATGGCTTTCTTGATGAAGGTGGCTTTCCAGTCAAGATCCTTGACTTCGCCATTCTGCAGTCGTGAGCAAATGCCTGCCGGGAAGTAGAGCAACGCGGTCTCGGCGGCGAAAGCTTCCTCGAGGCTCGCCAAGGCACGGGTGCGGTTCACCTTGTCGATGGGATAGAACAGCTCACGCAGACCTGGCAGGTAGAGCAGGAAGTCGTTGACGGGAAACTTTATATCCTGTCTCACATGTCCAACGGCACCCATCAGTGCCAACCCGTCGGGACCACCTAACGGATGGTTGCCTACTATCATCGGGTAACCTTCAGTTGGTATGTGTTCCGTGCCAGTGGTGTTGATCGTTATGCCGAGGTCCTGAGGGTCTTTCCCTTCAAGAAATTTGTATACAAAATCGAGTCCGAAGAACTCTCGGTTCATGTAGATGCCTTTGTTCAGGTCGGGCACATGCAGAAGCCGTTCGGTCAGGCGTATTATGAACTTGGGAAGCTTGACGTGTTTGGCGGCGAGGATTTTCTTAATGTCGATGTATTTCTCGCCAATTGTTTTTGGATCAGGTCGTTCCATGGTGTTTTAAGCCTAAAAAAGCATAGTGTTTAACGATGCAAAGATAAACAATTTTCTGTTATATAATATAAAAGATATTTATAATTTATCAACAGGCACGATAACTCAAAATAGTTGTAAAAAAATAGAAAAATTTTGCCAGTTTCAAAAAAGGTTGTATCTTTGCAGCCGATTTGAATGCCTAAAAAAGAAATGTTGATGCTCTTTTCTCTTTAGGTGTCAAGTAGTTAAGAATAGAAAACAATAATAGTCATGGCAAAGAAAAATAAAGACGCACGTGTGCAGGTTATCCTCGAGTGCACCGAGCAGAAGGCAAGCGGTGTCGCCGGCATGAGCCGTTACATCACCACCAAAAACAAAAAGAACACTCCGGAGCGTCTGGAGCTCAAGAAGTACAACCCCTTCCTCAAGAAGGTCACCGTTCACAAAGAAATCAAGTAAAAGAATAGGAGATTTAGACTATGGCAAAGAAAGTTGTTGCTACCCTGAAGACCTCTACCGGTAAGAGTTTTGCAAAGGTTATCCGCATGGTCCGCTCCGAGAAGACCGGCGCCTACATGTTCAAAGAGGAAATCGTCGCCTCGGATAATGTGCAGGAATACCTCAAGAAGAAATAATCCGAAAAAGATAATTTTTTCATACGCTTTTGTTTTGGCCTCCTGAGCAGTTCCTGCTCGGGAGGTTTTTTTTATCCGTCGCGCAATAAACGTACGGTGGCGACGTTACTACAACATAATAACACATTAAAACTACACACAACATGAAGAAAATTATCCTTACACTGGTCGCCGTGTTTGCGTTTGGCAGCATGGCTTTCTCGCAAATCAGCCTCGGTGGCCGTTTCTATGAAGGTATCACGTGGGGCGGCGAGGTGTCGCTTCTCTACGACCTTAACCAGACAAATCGCATCGAAGCTGATCTCGGCGGCAACTTCGGCTATATGAAAAAACACATCGGCTCGTACAACTACCTGCTTTCGTACTATGTCGTGACGCTGACTGGTTCATACCAGTGGCAGTTCAACATCATCAAGGGCTTTGGCTGGTTTGTCGGACCGGCTGTACAGGTGGGTATTGGCGCCGATAATGAGGATGATGTATACGGACGTGTGGCGCTCGGAGCCCAGGGCGGTGTACAGTACAAATTCGACTTCCCGCTGCAGGTGTCGCTCGATGTGCGTCCGATGCTTGACATGGTTCACCTGAACAATCCGCGTTCGATCTTTGACCTTGGTGTCGCCGCCGGCGTGCGATATTGTTTCTAAGACAGCCTTTATTGGTTAAAATGACTACCGCCTTTCGGAAGAAGGGCGGTTTTTTTTGTTATGTTTGAAAAAAAGTGTATTTTTGCATTTTCAAATCAATAATAAAAAGGATATGAAGTATTCTATCGGAGTAGATATGGGCGGCACCAACACCGACATGGGTCTGGTGACCGAAAACGGCAATATTATCCAACGTCGCAATATACCGACCAACGCTTATACCGAACTGGAGCCATACGTGCGCGACATGATGCGCGAAATACAGACCATGGTCGAGAATCAGACGGCCATCGATGGCGAGGCCGTAATGCTTGAGGGCATAGGCATAGGAGCGCCCAACGGCAACTTCTACACGGGTTGCGTCGACAATGCGCCGAACTTGACCATCAAGGGCGTGCTTGATTTTGGTAAGGAGATACACAAGTATATGTCAGTGCCCGTGGTGCTGAGCAACGATGCAAATGCCGCCGCTTATGGCGAGTATATCTACGGTGGCGCCAAAGGCATGAAACACTTCATCATGTTCACCCTTGGCACTGGCGTTGGCAGCGGCATCGTGGTCGACGGCAAGCTGGTGCACGGCTCCACCGGCGGCGCTGGCGAGCTGGGCCACAACATACTCATACCCCACGGCCGCAAATGCTCCTGCGGCCGCGAGGGCTGTCTCGAGACCTACACGTCGGCACGCGGCATCGTGCAGACCTACCTCGAGCTGCGCCGCGAGAACCCCGACCAGGAGCGTATGCTCAAGGAGGTGCCAGACGGCGAGGTGACAAGCAAGCTCATCGGCGAGGCGGCACACCAGGGCGACCCCGTGGCTCTGAAGACCTGGGAGAAAGTGGGCGACTGGCTGGGCTTGGCAATGGCCAACAGCGTCACCTTCTCGGCTCCTGAGGCCATCTTCCTCATGGGCGGTCCCGCACAGGTGGGCGAACCCCTCCTGAGACCACTCCGCGCAGCCTTCGAGAGATACCTGCTCAACATCTACCAAGGCAGCTGCCAGATACGCATGAGCGAGCTGAAAGCCAACGAGGTGGCTATCCTCGGCGCAGCAGCATTGATTAAAATGCCCAAAGAATGATATTGTTCAACAACAAGTAATAAAAGCGTAATTATGAAAAAAGCTGTTCTTCTCATGTCAGTCGTTCTGCTATTTGCCGCTTGCGGCAAGCAGTCGCTGACGTCGTATGTCAACCCATTCGTCGGCACCGACGGCCACGGTCACACTTTTCCCGGAGCCATAGTGCCTTTCGGCCAGATCCAGCCCTCGCCCGACACGCGACTTGAAGGTTGGGACGGCTGCAGCGCCTACCACTACAGCGACGACACCGTCTATGGCTTCAGCCACACCCACCTCAGCGGCACCGGCTGCGAGGACTACGGCGATGTGCTGCTGATGCCCGTGGACCAGTTGCAGATGCTCGACATGAAGTTCGGCGACTCGATGCGTTACGCCTACTGTTTTGAGTTCTCCCACAACGACGAGGTCGCACAGGCTGGCTATTACAGCGTAAAACCTCGCAAAGGGCGGATCACCTCCGTCAAACAGGTGGAACTCACCGCCGACCGCCGTGTGGCCTATCACCGCTACACTTATGGCGAGAACAAGAACGGTATCGTCCTTGACCTGCACCATCGCGATGTGCTGCTCAGCGGTAAGATAATGCAGAAAGACGGCCTTATTGTCGGCTGGCGCGAGAGTTCGGCATGGAATCCCGATCAGCACTTGCATTATGCCATCCGCAGCAGTGTGCCAATAGAGTGTGTGCACTACAACGACGACTCGACACAGGCTATTCTTGACCTGCCCAGTGGCACTAAGGAAGTGGAACTTCAAGTGGCTATCAGCGGCGTGGATATCCAAGGCGCCATCAACAATCTCAATGCTGCGGAATACAAGACCTTCGACGAGGCCCGTAAAGGTGCCGACAGCGCTTGGGAAGCTGCCCTTGGCAAGCTAAAGGTGAAAGGTGGCAACGACGAGCAGAAGCGCTGCTTCTATACGGCCCTCTACCACTGCATGACATCGCCCTATCTGTGGAGCGATGTCGACGGACGCTACCGCGGCACCGACAACGAGATTCATGTCGCCGACAGTGGCCGCGAGGTTTACACAGTCTTCTCCCTCTGGGACACCTACCGTGCCCTGCATCCGCTGCTGACACGCATAGAACCCGAGCGCACCGTCGACTTCGTCTATACCGCCATGAAGAACTTCGAGCAGGGCGGCGAGCTGCCCATGTGGGAGCTGGCCAGTCACGAGACACATTGCATGATAGGCTAT
>JAEEGL012825849.1_pt1 | contig 19119 bp, 11 predicted proteins | sample 9134231 | NCBI WGS metagenome assembly JAEEGL01 (sample SAMN16246548, study PRJNA631951) | gut metagenome | biome: gut microbiome; feature: rumen; material: fiber-attached | host: Bos | place: Iran: Karaj | collected 2018-10 | reverse complement strand
TTGCGTTTGCTGACGGCAAATGGCTTGCATCCTGCGGTGCTTTCGCGGGGGTACAAACGCGCTACGCACGGTTTCGTGATGGCAGATCCTTCTTCTACGGTACAGACCATAGGCGATGAGGCGATGCAACTCCATCGTAAGTTCCCGGACATTCCGATTGCGGTATGCGAGAGTAGGGCGCGTGGAGCTAAACAACTCAAACGACAGGTAGAACAATTGGATGTGATCATCTTGGATGATGCGATGCAGCATCGGTCCTTACGCTGCGGCTTTACCATCTTGCTTACCCCCTATGCTCATTTGTATATAGATGACCATATGTTGCCGTGGGGTACATTGCGGGATCTGCCGCACCGTGCGCTCAAGGCGGATACAATCGTGGTGACCAAATGTCCGGATACAATTCGACCGATCGATATGCGCGTCGTGGATAATCGTCTGCATCTTCCCTCCTATCAGCAACTTCATTTTGCCGGACTTGATTATGCACCCATGGAGCAGGAGGGAACACCACTCGTCTTATGCGGCATTGCCCAACCGCAGTATCTGTTCGATTATGTGCATGCTCGCTATCCGCATGCGGAATTGATGGCCTACCCGGATCATCATCATTATAGTCCGCGGGATATAGAGGCTATCATGACGCGGGCGCAGCATTTTGATTTTGTGCTGACCACCGAGAAAGATATCCAGCGTTTGCGTACTACGGATCTGGTGACGCGTTTGGAGGCGCAAGGCAAGCGACTTATCGCCTTGCCGATCAGTGTCCGCTTCTGCACACCGCATGAGGCATTTGATAAACAGATATTGACATACGTTCGCGAGAATAAAAAGAAATAATGGTACATCCTAAATCATACATCGTACATACCCTCGGCCGCTTTGTGCCGCCCTATCGGTCGTATATCGGATTGAATATCCTGTTCAATCTGCTATCTACCGTGTTGTCGCTTTTCTCTTTTGCCGCGATTATACCTGTGCTGCGTATCCTATTCGGCCTTACGGCAGCTGAGGTGGAATGGGTGGAAATGAGTAGCGTAAGCGGTTTGCAAGATACGATAGCAGCGCTCCGGACGAATATGTATGTGCTCCTCAATGAGCAGATAGCGATGTATGGGGCAAGTACCGTGTTGCTTTGCTTAGGCCTTTTCCTCATCGTCATGACGGCACTCAAATGTCTCACGGCATGGCTGGCTAACTATTTCATGGTGCCTATCCGAACGGGTGTGTTACGCGATTTGCGCAAGCACTTGTACGATAAGATACTCTCCCTCCCCATGGGCTATTTCACGGAGGCGCGGCGCGGCGATATCATGTCGCGTATGACCAATGATGTGAATGAGGTGGAGGCATCCATCATGTCGGCCTTGGATATTCTCTTCAAAGACCCGATCATGATTCTCGTCTATCTGATCACCCTGCTCGTCATTTCGTGGCAACTAACCCTGTTTGTCTTATTGCTCATGCCGATAGCCGTCTTCCTCATCGGACGCATCGGTCGTTCGCTCAAGCGGGCGTCCCAACGGGGACAGGAGCAGAACGCGGAGATTCTCTCTTCGGTGGATGAGACGCTCTTGGGCTTGCGGGTGGTCAAAGGGTTTAACGCACAGCATAAACTGCGTAGCCGTTTTGAGACGCTGATCAATGCAACGCGTGCCACTTTCAATCGCATCAACCGCCGCTATTACTTGGCGCATCCGTTGTCGGAGTTCTTGGGTACGGTACTCATCGCACTCATCTTATGGTTCGGAGGTTTGCTGATTCTCAGCGATCATGCCTCCATCGATGCAGCCACGTTCATTTATTATCTGGTGATCTTCTATTCGATCATCAATCCGGCGAAAGATCTCAGCAAAGCATCGTACGGCATTCGTCGGGGCATGGCTTCGATGGAGCGCATAGATGCTGTATTGAATACGCAATCGGATATCCTTGAACCGACTTCTCCTAGTCCGATGCATTTTGAGAAAACGATTCGCTTCGAGCATGTCTCTTTTGCTTACCAGGAGAAAGAAGTACTGAGCGATATCTGTCTGGATTTACCGAAAGGCAAGACCGTCGCTTTGGTGGGACAATCGGGTAGCGGAAAAACGACCCTGACGGATCTGCTGCCGCGTTTCTATGACCCTCAGCAAGGTTGTATCACCATCGATGGAACGGATATTAAGAATTTCACGACGCATGACTTGCGTGCCGGAATGGGTATTGTCTGCCAGGAACCGATTCTATTCAACGATACCGTATTCAATAATATCACCTTCGGTGTGGATACTACCCAACCGGCTCCGAACGGCCTGACTTGGCGCGAGGCGGTAGAGCAAGCTGCGCGCATCGCCAATGCCCATACCTTCATCTGCGAGATGGAGCAGGGCTACGATACCGTCATCGGTGATCGTGGCAGTCGTTTATCCGGAGGACAACGTCAGCGCCTAAGCATCGCCCGAGCTATCCTGAAGAATCCATCTATCCTCATTCTGGATGAAGCTACCTCTGCATTGGACTCCGAATCCGAGCGTTTGGTACAAGAGGCTTTGGAGCGCTTGATGACCAATCGTACGACGTTGGTGGTGGCGCATCGTTTATCCACTATCAAGCATGCCGACCTCATCTGCGTGCTGCATGAAGGACGCATCGTGGAGCGCGGTACGCATAACGAACTGTATGCCCTCGGCGGTTATTATACCAAACTCGTAGATATGCAGCAATGACAAAGCGCGTCTTACTCGGAATGTCAGGTGGTATTGACTCTACAGTCAGCGCTTTGCTCCTTTTGGAGCAGGGCTACGAGGTCGTGGGCGTGACCTTCCGTACGTACGATAGTATGAAGGAGTCCTGCCTCGCCAAAGAGAAAGGATGCTGCACGATAGACTCAATCATGGAGGCGAAGCATAATGCGGAAAAAATGGGCTTTGCGCATCATATAGTGGACTTCCGCGAACCCTTCCGCCGATGTGTCATTCAGAATTTCATCAATGAATATATGTCCGGTCGTACACCGAATCCATGCGTGCTATGTAATAGCACCATCAAATGGGGCGAGATGCTTAATTTGGCGGATGAGATGAACTGCGATTATATTGCAACCGGTCATTATGCCCGCATTGCCGAACGGGCCGGACATTATTACCTGCGCGCGGCCGCGGATACGAAGAAAGATCAGACCTATTTCCTTTGGATGCTGACCGAAGAGCAGTTAAAACGCACCATCTTCCCGCTTGGCGATTATACGAAGGACCAAGTGCGGGAAATAGCCCGCAGTCACGGGTATGAGAAATTGGCGGTGAAACGGGAGAGTCAGGAGATCTGTTTCATTCCCGATGATGACTATCGTGCGTTCTTGCGCGCGAATGTGCCGGATTATGCGGAGCGTGTACGTCCGGGCGAGTATGTGGATGCGTCAGGGAAGGTGCTGGGGCATCATGAGGGCTACGTCAATTATACGATCGGTCAGCGCAAAGGACTCGGCATCGCGCTCGGTCATCCCGCCTATATCACGCATATCGATGCCGCCTCCAATCGCATCACGCTCGGCTCCAACGATGAGATGTATGCATCCGAGTTGAATTTTCAACCGTTGCTATCCTGTTATTCCGGTATCCCGGTATCTCAATTAACAGCCAAAGTACGATATCGCTCCCAAGCCGTACCTGTTAAAACAATAAACGAGGGACGCTTGGTGTTTGCGTCCCCCGTCTGGGGTATCACTCCCGGCCAATCCGTCGTCCTGTATGCGGACGATCTGGTAGTGGGAGGAGGAATTATTCTCTGATTATTTTCCGAAGTAGCGTTTGTACAGACCTTCGAAACCTTTGCCGTGACGAGCCTCGTCGCGTGCCATCTCATGTACGGCGTCATGGATCGGATCGAGATCCAATTTCTTTGCCTGCTTAGCGATATTCAGTTTGTCTTCGCAAGCTCCTGCTTCTGCCATCATACGTTTCTCAAGGTTCGTCTTGGTGTCCCAAACGATCTCACCGAGCATCTCAGCAAACAGCGAAGCGTGATCTGCCTCTTCGTAAGCGTATTTACGGAAAGCGGCTGCAATCTCCGGATAACCCTCACGGTCTGCTTGACGAGCCATAGCCAGATACTGACCTACCTCGGAGCACTCACCCATGAAGTGTGCACGCAGACCTTCTGCAATGATCGGGTCTGTAACGTCTTTTGCTACGCCTACGACATGCTCGCAAGCGAAGTTCAGTTTACCTTCTTCTGCTACTTTCCATTCTACGATTTGTTTGCATTGCGGGCAACGCTCCGGTGCCTCAGTGCCCTCGTGTACATAACCACAGATCGGGCAAATGAATTTCTTTACCATAGTGTTAAAATTTTAATGGGTTAATATAAAAAGTGATTTATTGGATTAGTTGACCTTGTATAGTGTATATCTGTTCGTTTCTGCGGATAACGATTTGTCCGTTACGCAGTTCTTTTTGGGCCTCCGCACGAATAACTCCGTTTTCCGTTTGTTCGATACTTTGCATGACGGGCTTAGTCCCTTCTCCCCATTGGTTATAGAGCCAGTTCGTTCGCCAATTGAATCGGTTGATGAATTCATTGCGTTTGGCGTTCATGTCGCTATTGTTGCAGTAATTGTTCGTTCCGTTCCACTTGGCGGCATCGTTCTTCGCACCTTGCGCAATCAAGGTCGCCAAATCATTAATTGCGGTCAGGAATTGGCTCTGTTGCTCATGCCGGAATACGTACCATACCTCTTTCAGTTTGGCTTGGAACTGCGGCCATGTAGCCAGTTGTCCTATCCAATACTGAGCGAATTGCGGGTATTCGTATATCCAGGTCTCCCAACCGCGGTTGTAGGCGTTACCGAAGTCCCATACCGGACCGAAGAACCATTTCTCGCTGGACCCGTTACGGTCACGGTCTTTATAGAGATAGCAACTTCCGTGGTAACTCTCGCAGTCCTCCAGTAACTCCTGCACCAAGTAGTATTTGACGGCCTCCTCCAAATCCAACCTTTTCCATACATCCGCTTCGTTGGTGCCCCAGATAGCGTTATTCAGTCCGTTGAGTTGGTCTTCGATATAGGTGCGTTGCTGCGCAGAAAGAATCTCCGGACTCTTCATCGTAATCCAAACCTGTTGGTTGTTATCCTCGTAGAGCGTCACATTGCCCTCTTCGTAGTAGTTATCAATCTCCACAAGCCATCCGCCGCTGACGGAGTCGATGGCATTGTCCTCCTGCTCGGTTACGTTCACTCGATTGCTACCTACGCGTATTTGCTCCGTGAGAAAATACAAACCGTAGTACTCACCGTTCATCACCAGCTCTACCGGTACGGTTTTCGGCGTCCATTTCAATCCAAGGGCTTCGCTCAGTTTGTATCCTGCGTAGTTCTTGAGGAAACCCAAGCAGTCATCGGCGTGCGCCATCAGGCACCAGTGCTTGTTGCCCGGCATGCCTAACACCGCTTGCTTCTTGTCAAATTTAATGCGGTAGGGCTTCTTGTCAAATCCGGTCCAGGTCCAGTTTCCACGTCCCTTGAATTGTCCGGTAATGGGGGTCTCTGCTGTACCTAAAGCCTGGTAACCCGTGTTGAGCGGGTCAATATAGAGGCTACCGGGGATGTATTCCTCTTTGCTCGTGATGGCTACGTTATTGGTCGTATTCAGATATACTACCGGCAGTGTGCCGGAGATAGAGGTACTACCGCTATTACCCCCTTGCATCGTTTCCCAGTTAGCCAATGACATCCATGATCCTTGCGCCCAGTTATCGCCTGTTTCCGGCACAAAAATGTCTCCGGCATTCATCTGTGCCTCCGAGGTAGCCGTACGGTTGAGATACAAGGTCTTGCTGACATACTCCTTGAAATCACTGAAGGTTTGATTATAGGTGCCGGCATTGATTTCGCCTCCGACGAACGTGAAACGATACATATTATAAACCGTCTGTGGGATAGTGACAGCCCATTTCTGACCATCATAACTCATGTCCAGCACATACGTTTTTGCTACATCGTCCTGTCCGTATACAAACTTAACCGTGTTGTACCCTGTTTTGCTGTTGTCAAAATACAATGTGCCCTGCGGAATTGTCAGTGCCCATACGCCTGCACTCATCAGGCATAGCAACAATATGCCTATGTATCGTTTACTTTTCATTGCGCATCTTAATTAGGTCCTCTGCGCGGCGGAGGGCAAAATGAATATTGGCGCATATGTTATGCGGATCCATTTGCTGCTCGATACCGCCTTGCAGCAGTTGTTTATGTACATGGTCGTTCACGCCGGAGAGGATAATCGTGATACCTTCCTTATGCGAACGCTGAATGAGCATGGATAAGTTATGCATCGCCGTCGAATCCACGAAGGGCACTTTACGCATACGGATGATACGTACCGGATAGGTCTCGCCTGATACATGACTCATGATATCGTCGAAGCGGTTGGCTATGCCGAAGAAATACGGACCGTCGATCTCATATACCTCTACGCCTTCAGGAATAGTGAGGTGCTCGAGGTTCAAGTTACTCTCTGTATCTTCATTCGGGTCAATCTCCTTATGCAGTGTGCGAATATGCGTCTGCTCGTTGGTGCGCATCAGGAAGAGAACCATCGCCAGCAGTAGACCCACCTCTATTGCTACCGTCAGATCGAAGATGACGGTAAGCAGGAAGGTGGTGACCAGCACCCAGAAATCGCGGTTTCGATGCTTAAACAAGCCCACAATCGTCTTCCATCCGCTCATCGAATAGGCCACCATGATCAGTACTGCCGCCAGACAGGCCATTGGTATCATTCCCACGAGTTGACCGAGGAACAGGAGCACGAGCAGCAGTACCGCCGCATGGATAATGCCTGCTACCGGTGTACGTCCGCCGTTATTGATGTTCGTCATCGTACGGGCGATGGCGCCTGTAGCAGGGATACCGCCGAAGAACGGCACCACTACGTTCGCTACGCCTTGCGCGATGAGTTCCGTATTGGAATTATGCTTATCACCGATCACACCGTCTGCCACCATGGCGGAGAGCAAACTCTCAATCGCTCCGAGCATAGCGACGGTGAATGCCGACGGGAAGAGTTTCTGAATTAACGTGAAAATCGACTCTCCTTCTGCCAACTCGAGTGAAGGTGCATGCGGAGCAGGGATGCCGTGCGGCAACTCGTACAGGTCTCCGATTGTCTGCACGCTCGCGATACCCCATGAGGCGGGCGCATACATCTTAAGGAGCCATAAGGCGAAGGTTGCAAAAATAATGGCGGCTAACGATCCCGGGATGCGTTTTGTGATCTTCGACATGAAGATACAAACCAACAGTGAGAACAAACCGATACCCATTGCCCAACCGTTCATGCTGAAATGCTGCGCATAATAGATCCATTTATCAATGAAGTTAGCCGGCACGTCCGTCAGCCCCAAGCCGAAGAAATCATTCATCTGCGTGGAGAAGATCGTTACGGCGATACCTGCTGTAAAGCCGACGATGACAGGGTAGGGCACAAACTTAATGACTGAACCCAGACGCGCCAGACCCATCGCGATGAGCAAGATACCCGCCATCACGGTAGCAATCATCAGACCCGTCAAACCGTATTGTTGGATAATGCCGTAGATGATGACGATGAAGGCACCGGTGGGTCCGCCGATCTGCACTTTACTGCCGCCAAAGAGCGATATCAGCAGGCCGGCAATGATAGCCGTCACCAATCCCTCTGTCGGACCTACACCCGACGATATACCGAAAGCGATCGCCAGAGGAATAGCAACGATACCTACGATGATGCCCGCTAAGGTATCCTGCGCCAACTGCGCTCGGCTGTACTGGCGGAGCGTTTGAAATAACTTAGGAGCAAATACTTCTTTCAGATTATATTGCATACTTTTTCACTTTCCGCTGCAAAGGTACTATTTTTTTTTGGATTACACAAGTCTTTGACGAAAAAAAAATAAAAAGAAAGCCCGCCATGCGGCGAGCTTTCGTTCAAAGTTATAAACAATTCACATTATTAGAGCTCAGCACCGAGCACATTGAATGCTTTGTTGTCACGCTTGATAATCAGTTGACCCTCATGGAGCACTTTGTTAGCCTTGATGTCAAAGATAACCTGGTCGATTGCCTCTTCCTGTGCCTTACCGGCTACGAAAGTGATCTCGGTGGTAGCAAACTCATTGATGTTGCCTGCCGGATCCTCAACTACTACCTCGATGGTGTACTCTTTGCCTACCTCCAGACCTGTGATCGTGTACGCACCGTTCGTGGTGGTCCACTCGCCGGTGATGTCACCCGATACATAGAATTTCATTTCATCTACCGTGTAGTAGTTATCATCTACCTCGAAGGTGATCGTTACGTTCTGGCTTCCTTCTGCCGTCTCTACGCTATAACCGGTGATGATCGGTGCGCCGAGGTCAACCGTCGTGAACTCCGGACCTTGGATGTACTCGGAAGCATAGCTGATGTATTGACCGTCATAGGTGTATGCAATCACAGCCCAAGTGTACGTTCCGGGAGGCAGGTGTGCGCCAATCTGGTATGCCTGAACACGACCGCCTGCAACACGGTCGCCTTCCTTATAACCGAGTTTAGCAAAATACTCGCCGGACTTATAGTAAACCTCAACACCGAATGCGTACGGTTGTGTTTCAGAGGTCCAAGAGAAGTGAACAGAGTCACCTTCCTCAGCAATCACCTCAGCAGCCAGATTCTTCGGTGCGTACGGGTTCGGACCTACCGTGAAGATATACTCTTCCTCAAGACCTGCCTGCTTACGATCAGCGGTGAGGAGTTCAATCACAGCTGTGTAGGTCTTTCCTTCCTCTACGTCAAACGTAACAGGGCTGGTAACAGCAATGATAGAGTCGTTTGCTTTGTCATAGTTCGTGTATGCCAACTCGCCTTCATTGTCATATACAGCGATATACGTTTGTGCGCCTTTGAAAAGATCTTCCGGATTTTTCCAGGAAAGCGTAGCTTTCGTGTTGTCCAGAGAGATTTCTGCATTAATATCCGATACCGAATACCATTTTACTTCAAATATTGCACCTGCATATTCCTCTGTAGTTGCATATTGTGCATCAAGACCTTCTACAAAGAACGCATATTTGCCCGGTTTCAAACAATAATAGTACGAGCCATCCTCTTCGTCTTGGTCAAAGTCAACAACATATTTCTGCCACTGTTCTTTAAAGGAGTTGATAACATCTTCGTTATCAGTAGCCTCACTGATATTTGTTCCGTTAATACCATAGTTGATCACCCACATGCTTTGGAAGGCATAGTAGCCCTGTCTTGCGTCAATGGTATCCAATGCAGCTTTCTTCCATGCACCGGTAGCAATGAACTTGTATTTTCCGCTCTCGGTCTCGCAGATATCAAAATTGTAGAACGTACTCTTGTCCGGTTTGCACTTGAAAGCGAACTGCGTGGTGTAGTACGCGAGAGAGCGGATACCAACGATCTTGATTGTGTCCGTGGCTGCTTTTGCTTTCGGAGCATTTGCTTTCGGCGCTTTCAACGCACTGAATTCTGCACTCGGAGCTTTCACCGCTGCCTGCACACTGGGTTTCGCGAACTTCTTTACAGAAGTCACAGGAGTCGCATTAAGGCTCATGCTGAGCACTGCAACACCTAAGAAAAGTAAAATCTTTTTCATAACCTAAATGTTTTTTAGTGTAACTAATGTTATTTATAACTCGTTACCGAGAATATCAAATGTCTTTCCGTCGCGCAGGATATATACGTTTCCTTCGCGGATCACTTTGCGCGTCTTGTGCTCGGTCGTTTGCAGTTCTTCTACGCCCTGCGGAGCGAAGAATCGACCCCAGTTGGCGTCTGCTGCATACTCCTGCTCATCGCCGCCTTCTACGTTCACCGTCATGGAGTTATCCACGCCTTGGAATGTCTGCGCATAGATGCGCGGCATGCGTGCCGGGGCATTGAGAACGCCTTTCGAGAGTTTGCGGCAACCTGCGAAAACGAAGTTACCGATCTCTTTCGTACCTGCATGCAGCGTAACGGTCGAGAGGTTGGTGCAGTCTTCGAACGCATAGTTACCAATGGTCTCCACTGTGCCCGGGATATCCAGAGTCGTCAATCCCGTGCAGTCACTGAAGGAATAGCCGTCCAGCGTCACCAGACCATCCGGCAGGTTCACACTGGTAATGAACTCGCATGCGCGGAAGGCAGACGGGCCAATCACTTTCAGTCCGGCCGGCAGATTACTCAAATCCGTCAGTTTGGAGCAGTTCTTGAACGCCTCAAAATTGATGCGCTTCACTTGTGAGGGGAAAGCAAAAGCGGCCAACTCCTTGCAGTTCATGAAGAAATACGCAGGGATCTCCTCGATATAATCAGGGATAATGACCGATGCCAAGGTGTCGCAGTCGGCAAACAAAGCCTGACCTACACTCTCCACGCCGTTCGGAATCTCAATCGCGCGCAGCAATCTACATCCGCGGAAAACCTGATTACCGATCTCCTTGGGTACACCCAGGAAATTGATAGCCGTCACACCCTCTTTAGTCGTGGTGACCTTAGTCGGACGTTTCGTAAAATCCGCTTGTTGCAGCGTTCCACCCATGCCGTAGAACATATAATCCGGCACGCGCTCTACACTGGCGCCGATATTGATGGTACGCAGTTTGTATGCAGACCAGAATTTATCAGGATAACTATCGTCATCTTCCGGATATACATATTCGCTATATGCCATATTGCCGAATGAGAACGGAGCAAACTCCGGCAGCGTGAAATCAGCGCAGCGAACGGCATTATAGTTCACCTCAGCAATGTTGTAGCAATTCTCAAACGCCTTGTCGCGGATATATTCAATCGATTCGGGGATCGTAACCGATTTGAGGTTGAAAGACTGAGAGAATGCCTGCTCGCCGATGCCGATCACTTTGTATTTCGTACCTTCAACGACTATCTCATTCGGGATATTTACAGTGTCCTTGTAGGTGTCCGGATAGGCGCCATACCATGTACCACGGTACGTCACTTCAACAGCGTTCTTACCATAGTCGGCAGTGACGTCGGTATAGTAAATGGTTACGCTGTCCGCATTGGCGGCTTCATAGTGGTGCGCCGCCGCAGTGAGGGTGGCTGCCAACGTAAGAATCAATATAGAAATTTTCTTTGTCATAATCGCATAAATTTATACCACTATTAATGAGTCATTCGCAATACCAAATTGCTCATTTTGCGTTTTGCCGAGATACCTTTCGACGGCGCAAACGGTTGTGTCAAATCCAAATCATAGGTACCGTTAAACATCGGAACAAGATCCAATACACCGTAATTCTTCAGGTTCGAGAGAGTAGGGTGCGGTGCATCGTACGTCAGTTCAATGCTATGACGACCGGCCTGTTTGGCATTGAAATAATAGATGTCGTAGTTGGTAGCCGCTTTACCTCTGAGCGAGTAGTAAATATACAACTCATATCGTCCGTCTGTCGCTTTCTTCCATCCGTAGGATGCGATAGACGAGTTAGGCACTTTCGCCGACATACGCTCGCTGATCATAGCTTCCTGTTGCGCAAAAGCGTCGGTGGGACTCTTCGCGAAACGCCATACAGCGGAAGCGTTCTCAAATAGATACAAGGCGTCAATCGTTATGTAGGTCTCCGGAATATTAACGGCTTCCAGACGGGTACGCTCGGCATTGAGTACAAACGCATCGCGAGGCATGTTGATCACGGTGTCGCGCACTTTCTCGCCGGTCTTGTTGCCGTACTTGTCGTACTCATATTCCTGTACGATCAGATCGAACACACCGCCGTTCATGTATATACCTGCCGGAGTGGTGATATAGCCGTAGTACGAACCGCCGCCGAGGGTGTCTTCACCAAAGGTGAACACGCGGAACTCATGCTTGCGGGCGTTATACAAAGTCCAATGCAGATCCTCCTGGTATAAATCCCACGCTACGTCTTCGGAGAGCAGTAATTCGTCCATTGCTGCTATCTGCGCGAGGTAGTTCTCCCAGTCCTGACCGGCTTTCAACGGATACATACGGATGTAGCAGCCGTTCTTCTTTCCCTTCAATAACTGGTAGTTCTCTTCCTCGTCGTACTCCAATACCATGAACTCATAGTCACCGCCGATACCTTCGCCGTCTGCGCCCCAAAGGCCCAGATCCGGATCAGGGTTCGAGCAGTAATGGAAAATACTGTTGAACGTGTTGAACGTCAGTACACTACTGTTATCATTGATGATATCCCACATGCTGGTCTCCGTCTTGTACAGACCCTCTACCATCGCACCGATGGTCACTGTTCCGTCCTCGCGGAATTGCATAAGGAAGGTGTAACCGCGGTGCTGCAAGGTATCCGAAGTGGTCGGATCGACGCGTGCGAAATACTGCATCACCCAACCGTCCGGCGCCGCGATAAACTGCTTCATCAAGGCTTCACGACGATGCTCGAGACGAACGACTGCCGTGTCGTCGAAGATATCATCTACGCGAGGCGTACATGCAACGAACATAACGCCCAGCATCAAAAGTATGAATTTCTGTATTTTCATTGTCTTTCTTTCTTTTAGTGTTTGCAGACACCGCCTTATTCGGCAGCCCCGATCGTTAATACCTGATTACGCAGCGAGTCAATATTCATGTTCGCTTGGCGGCGCTGTACCTCGTTACGCAGCGAGTCCAGTTCGATACCCCATTCGTTACGAAGCCAGTTGTGACAGATGGTCAGTTTCTGCTGAATAACAGCCGGACCGTCCACGCCGTCCACATCTTTCTCTAACTGATGCAACGTACCGTCGTCGTCTTGCTTCCAGCCTTTGGCTGCATCGCTCATCATGCTGGCCCATTCATCGTCCGTTTTGACGATATAGTTGGCGATCATCTCCACGAAGTCCTCACGTTCCTGACTGGAACCGTAGTTACCGGTGAAGCCCAGACTGCGCGCCTCTTGTTCGCTGCGCTCTTCCCATCCGTTCGGTTTGTAATAACCGGCACTGATCGTACGGAACTCAGCAGGGTAGGTCTTCGTCTGGTGAAGAATATGCGAGAACTCATGGTGCATCGTCTTGAAGTAATACTCATTCAAGGTCGATACATTCGACGGGTCGATATAGTTCACCGCGTGCAGCGTCACTTTCAAACCGCCTTCAGCCACACCGAGCGTTACCGAACCGGTAGCGTTGTGACCGCCCGAACCGATCAGACAGATGATACGCGGACCGTAATGACGGAGGAACTCCGGGCTACCCGTAACGGCATCATACACGTCCCACCACAGGTATTTGGCCATAACGGCCATCGTGATGGCATTGTCGTAGGAACACGGCACGAGGTTGAAGTTCATATTCGAACTGATATCTTGCATCCGATAGCGGAACTCTACATTATATTCCTCCAGGAAATTCTTTTTGCAGAATGAATCCAATTGGAATGAGTAGGACGTAGGATCCAATTCTTCCTGCGTATTCGGGAAGATTGATTCGGGATCCAATTTCTCATTGCAGGCGCTCAGTACAATACCTGCAAGAAGTATGATGATATAACATAATTTCTTCATTATTGTTTCCTTTCTGCTTAGTTTATTCCGAATCAGTTAATCGGCAACTTGTAGTTACCAATTGTGTGTTATCTGTAGTCTTTGTATTGAGCGATATATTCGGTGTCATTCCTGCTTCGATGACAGACGCCGGTATTTGGATAGCGCGGCGAGGATCATCCCAAGCCAGGATTTTCTCAGCTTCCATTCCTTGTTTATGACGTACTTCGATGCCATAACGCTTGATATCAAACCAGCGAAGACCTTCGTGGATGGTTTCCAAACGGCGGAAATGCAGCACGCAGTTGAGCCAATAGAACTGCTTTTGGTCAATAACCCAATCCGGACAGATGTTCGAGCAGTTAAGACGCGTTACGATATTGATCTCCGTGCCACTCTCTGAGCGGTTACCACGATAGAAACTCTCAATCAGACTCTCGGTCAACTCTTGCAGCGTCTCGGTAGTTCCTACTTTACGGCTGTCGTCCCATGTCTTCAAATCGGCTAACGCATTGGCGTAATCGCGCTTCATAATATACGCTTCCGCGCGGCAGAGGAGGGTCTCTTCTCCGGTGAATGTAGCATTTACGTTATGTGGATATCCGATTCCTGCAATCTTATCGGAGTACTCGAAATACTCTCCGGAGTGTGCAAAGTAGAGACCATAGTTCTGGTCGGCGGTACGCAAACCTCCCACTTTGACATAGCAGGGGTGGAAGCGGAAACTCTGCCAAGTAGGTCCGGTTCCGTAAATAGAGGCACGTGACGCCTGACGGTTACAAGCGTAACGTCCGCCTACGATAGAGCGATACACAGTTGAGTTGGTAGTTGTCAGCAGGAAATTGCTCGGCGATTGAGTATCCGAATAGGCATGCAAAAGAGATTCATAAGTTGCATAACTCTTTGACCAATATCCTGTACGCATACAACTCATAGGATTACTACCTAATGCTAAAGTAGCATAATGGATGACTTTGTCATAATCGCGTTTATAGAGATAGAATCTGGTGGCAAATGCATATGCAGCCTGTTTGTTGAAGTGGTATTTCGGCTGATCGTAATCATCCGAGATATTCTTCAGACCCTCTAAGAGGTCTTTCTCTATATTCGCATACAGCTGGGTCAGCGTACCACGGTCGGCATTCGAATAAACGACGCGCTCCGGCTCCGTCATATACGGTACACCTTGGTACATCTCGCTGAGGGCGGAGTCGCGGTATGGCATACAGAAAATATTAGCCAATACAAAATGGTTGTAAGCGCGACATATTAAAGCTTCCGCGCGTGATTTGGAGCAATCCACCGTCGAATCTTTCGCCTCAATGGTCTCCATTGCATCCAGAGCGTGGTTAGCTACAGCGATAGCATGGTAAGCACCGGACCAAATTCTGATGGGTGCATCACCATCGGTCTGGCTAGCCGAGTTGGTAGGTTCCCATGCGAACGCTTCGTTTTCGCACTGACCTTTGTGAACACCCAGGTTATAACGCGTCCAGGATCCGTCCTCGGAGTTATTATCCACGATATTATCCGAACTCATTTCGCAAATCCAAGCGAAATCGGCATTTGAATAGGCGGTTGCTAATAGTTTGTTTACTTGTGCTACCGTCTTGATGTCTGTACGGTTATCGGGTTCTTTGTCCAGGAAACCACAACCGCTCAGTACGATCGTTGCTAACGCAAGTATGTAAAATATCTTCTTATTCATAATCATTCTGTTTAATTGTCAACGCATTCATTAGAATCCGGCACGGATGGTTAATGTAAACTGTTTTGCCATCGGCGTTGCTACACCACCGGAGTTGAAGAACTCAGGATCCTGGCCGTTCAACTTCTTATCCGAGTAGATGAGGAACGGGTTGGTTACCTGGAATTTAGCACTGAAACTATTCAACTTCACGTTCTCCAGATATTTCTTCGGAATATCATACATAATCGAGATCTCTTTCATACGAATGAAATCACCTTTCGCTACGCGCTCGGTCGAATAGTTATATGCGTTGTAAGCGGTGGCCAAGTCATAGGAACCATAAGTCTTCTGCTGTCGTGTAGATGCGATGACCGGAATATTGGTGATTTTCTCGTCTCCCGGCAATGTCCAGCGGTTACGGAAATCACGCGGCAGCGCCGTCAAGTCGTCGTACGACGAACTGAAGACCGGATCCAGACGTACTACGTTTCCGAACGAATAGGTCATGAATACATTGAGCGTGAAGCCTTTCCATGAGAAGATGTTTCCGAAACCACCGGTGATAGTCGGGTCCGTAGGACCTTCATATTTGAGGAAGTCCGTTTTCTCAATCTCCTGGAAGTTGATATCCGTTACGGTCAACTCACCGTCCTGGTTGATGAAGGTAGGCAGACCCTCGTCATTCAGACCCATGAACGGAATAGAGAACAGCGCACGTACCGGATAGCCTTGACGGGCATAACCCGAACCAGTTACGAGACTCATCACATTCACACGCGAATCCAGTTTGGTGATCAGGTTGTTCGTGTATGAGAACGTGAAGTCCGTCGTCCATTTGAAGTCACCCGGCTTGTCGCCCAACTTGATGTTCGTCGTAGAGAGCGTTACCTCCACACCCGATGATTTCATCGTTGCAACGTTTGCATACTTCATACTCTCACCACCGATACCTGTTGTATAAGTCGGGCCAATGAGGTCGAAGTTGTTACGATAGTAAGCATCGACATCGAGGTTGATGCGGTTCTTGAGGAAACCAAGGCTCACACCTACGTTCAACTCATATTTCTTCTCGTATGTCAATTCTGAGTTACCTAAACGATACAGATCGATACCAATTTCCTGTGCTGCTGCATTCGGACGCCAGAGGGTTGTTGCCATGAAGGCGGGTTCAGAGTACGAATAGCCGTAAGGACAGCGGTCTGCGGTCAACGAGTAGCTGGCCTTGAGGGTTGCATTCGACAGGATGTCGCGTGCCGGCTCATACCATTCTTCCTCGTGCGCGTTCCAACTGACACCCACGTTCCACGTAGGCAACCAACGTACGTTACGGCTCTTACCCAATCCGTTGGTACCCTCATAGCGACCGGTCAAGTTGATGTTATAACGGCCTAAGTATGAGTAGGTTCCGGTAGCAAAGAATGCCATAGAACGGGAGTAGCGCCATGTGTTAGCGTAGTACGCACCGCCTTCCTCTACCTGCTGCTTGAAGAGCTTGTAGTCGATAAACGGTGTGCCTCCATCGTCATAGCAGAATCCCCAACCATCGAATGAAATCGTGTTACGGTCGGTCGTATTCAACTCCATACCGGCGAAGAAATTCAGGATATGTTTCTCTTTGATAGAGGTGTTATAGGTAGCAGACAGACGCAGGTCAAACTGCGACATCTTGTATTGGTTGAGGAAATATATACCGCCTTTCGGAAGTATGGTTTCTTTGAGCGCATTCTCATCATCCGGGTCGGCATACAAGAAGGGGTTCGCGTCGCGAATCGTAGCGTCTTCGGGATCGATACCGGCACGATAAGCACGCGCCTGGTTGGATTGATCTTTTACAAAGTGCTCATTTGTAGAGCTTTGGAAACGATATGCAGCCAAAGCGGAGAAACTCAAACCTTTAATTGGCTTGTAGGTCAACTCTCCTTGGAACTTCACATCGGTAACGCCTAACTCAATATAGTTGTTTTTCAACTCATCAAAGATGTTGAAATCGCAATAGTTACGCGTGTAACTTTGGTTTGGATCCAATGCACGTGAGGCATTGATTGCGTAACTATAGGGGTTAATATCGAAGTCTCGTTTCACTTCACCGGTTACCACATCCGGGTTCTGCGACAATGTTCCCGGCGCTTTCTGCTTACGATAGGAGTCGGAAGTCAAGAGCGTCAAGGTCAATTTCTTGGTAATGTCAAATGAAGCGTTGGCATTCACCGTGTAACGCTGTACCGAGCTGGACAGCGTCCATCCCGGATCGTACATCGCGGACATAGAGGTGTAGAAACGCGATTTCTCCGTACCGCCCGATATACTGATCGAGTGGTTCTGCATCAGCGTATTCTGGAATAGCAGGTCGAACCAGTCCGTATTACGGTACTCCGCCTGACGCAGATAGCTATTACGGGCATACTCTGTGTTTGCCAGACCGAATGTACCATCTCCGTTATAGGAGTTGATCAATTGGTACATCTTACCATAGATACCGGAAGTACTGGATTTAGCCAAGTTAGCGAACTCGAGCCAACCCTTCTTCTCCATCTCGCGGTAGATATTCATCTGCTCTTGCGAATTGCTGATGTTGAACTCGCGGTAGCTCGGCTTCAGACGCATCGTGAACTCACCGGTATAGTTGATCCTCGTCTGACCGGCTACACCTTTCTTGGTTGTTACCACGATGACACCCGCCATGGCGCGTGCACCGTAGATAGAAGTGGCGGAACCGTCTTTCAAGATCTGGAAACTCTCGATATCATCGGCGTTCAGACCGGCGATGGCAGAGGAAATCAGCGTGATAGCGTCACCCGAAGACAACGACTCGGCGTCGATCTCCACGGCATCCTCCATGATCACACCGTCCACCACCCACAGCGGTTTAGACGAACCGTAGATAGAAGTAGCACCACGCATCTTGATCTTCGGCGCTGTACCGAACGTACCACTGACGTTCTGCACACTCACACCGGCAGCACGACCTTCCAGCGAACGGCTGATATCGGCGATACCATCCAGTTTGCTCTTCTCGGCGTCGATACGCGTGGTCGAACCGGTATTTAAGCGCTTGTCTTGCTGGTACATACCCGTTACCACCACTTCCTGAATCTGTTGCGACTCTGTCTGCAGAGTCACTTTCATGTTGGGTTTAGCAGGGACTGTCACAGTCTTGTAACCCAGATAAGAGATGACCACGTTCTTCTTTCCATCCGGAACATTCAACTCAAACTGGCCATCGAAGTCTGTCACCGTACCGATCGTCGTACCCTCGACAACGACGTTGGCGCCGATGGCACCCTCACCCGTCTCGTCGAGCACGATTCCCGATATCCTCGTCTGTGCCAACAACCCTACAGGCAAGAGGCACAGCCAGACTAACATTAAGTAAAATCGCTTCATTATTGTTGTTTGTTATTTATTTTTCCTTATAAATTTCGCCTATTTCCGTTTCCCTTATGTGCGCGTATAGGTATATAATAAGGTATACGCCTACGCGCATAGACGAAAAATCGTGCAAAGGTACAACTTTTTTTTGAATTAACCAAATTTTTTAGCAAAAAAGTGCAGAAAAAGTGCTTTTTATAATTTAAGTGTTACAAAAAAGCCCTATTTGTATGTCAAAATGTAAGTGCAATTTGTATTTAGCAAATCTTGCGCTACCTGCAGAATTTGTGCAGAAGTGGTCTGTTCGATTTTGCGCATCGTCTCTTCCCAACTTGGTGCTGTTCCGCGGTATAGAACGGACTTGGCCATGGCCAATGCCGCGTTCTCCTGATTCTGCGCAGAGATAGCCAGTTGACCGCGTAACTGGATCATCGCTTTATGCAGTGCGGCCTCACTCAGCGGCGTCTCACAGAGCTTATCCAACTCATGCCGTACCAATCGCAGACTCTGCTCAAAATCTTCCGGGTCGCACGCCCAATAGGCGCACCAATAACCCGTGTCGCTCAGCGGCGTATAGGTCGATTCAA
>JAEEGL011071386.1_pt1 | contig 19119 bp, 15 predicted proteins | sample 9134231 | NCBI WGS metagenome assembly JAEEGL01 (sample SAMN16246548, study PRJNA631951) | gut metagenome | biome: gut microbiome; feature: rumen; material: fiber-attached | host: Bos | place: Iran: Karaj | collected 2018-10 | reverse complement strand
GCGACAGCTGCGCCTCGCACTACAGGCGGCTGGTGAACGCTATAACGAAACCTCGGAGAGCCACGACGAAATCCGCTTTGCCGACGGCGCTTCACTCGAAATCTTGGAAAACCGCACGATGACCGACCGGCGCGGCTACTTCTCGGGAACGGCAGCGTACGAGGACAACGGTGCGACACGCTATATTAGCAATGAATTCTCCGCGGCCGGCCAGCTGCGCGTCAATGAATCGGTTCTGCAGGGAGGCCGTAACCAGTACGACCAGCGCTACGACCTGCCCTCTTTCAAGGCCGACAATCTTTTGAAACTGGTGCTGCGACGGAGCGCTGGCCGCGCATTGGAACTGACCAGCGACAGCAAGTACCGCCGCACCAACCACTCAGCACGCTATGTGACCGACGGACGGGATAATGGCCAGCATCTGTTCGGACAAGACTTTTCGACAGACCTGCGCACTTCGCAGAACTGGAGTGCTGGCCGACACCGCATCAGCCTCTCGGAAGGCATGGCGCTGGAGTATGTAGACCGTCGGGCAGAAGCAGAGGGCGTGACGTTCGAAGGCGTCATAACTTCTGGCTCGCTGTCCGTGCTGGCATTACGGCCCACTGTTCGCGTTTCGGATGCCATTTCGCTGGGCGGCGCCCGGCTCACCCTCGCGCTTCCCGTTACGCTGCACTATCTCATCATCCGGGGGCACGACAACCTGCTCTATCCCACGCTCACACCATCGTCCTCGCTGCAGTGGAAGCTGTCGAGGCGACTTGAACTCTCTGCTTCATCGTCTTATGCACTGACTCGCTCCAACGCCGAATCGCTGCTCGACGCGGCGGTGATGCAGTCCTGGCGCACATTGGCCGTCAGCGACAGTTTGCGGCGCAGCACCCGCTGGAACACGCAGGCGACGCTCCGCTGGAACGATATACCCGCAATGTTCTTCGCCACCCTCTCCGGTTCCTGGTCAATGGGCGGATCCAACCGCGCCTCTTCCAGCATCTGGCTGGAAAACCAGACGTACCAATACTACCTGCCGCTTTCGACCGCCACTTCTGGCTGGAGCGTGAACGCCTCCCTGAAGAAGTACTTCGGCCTGCGGGCCTTCGTCGTGGAACTGCAGGGCAGCTGGATGGAGAACGAGATGCAGGAGTACCTGCAGGGCGAGCTGGTCAATTACCACTCGGCTCGGCTGCATACGCAGCTCAACCTCGCTAGCAACCCCGTCTGGTGGTTCTCCACGGACATCACCGGTAGCTACGACCGCGACTTCGTCACAGGATCTTCAAAGCAACAGACTCAGATGGTCCAAATAGATGGAACGCTTCGGTTCAAACCCGTCAAGCCGCTTGCCATCGACGCCACCGGGCACTGGCTCTGGAGCGAAATACCAGGAGTTCGCGTTTCTAACACTCCGCTCCTGAAAGTCTCCGCTTCCTGGTCGCTGAAGAATGCCACGCTCTTCGTCGAGTGCCGAAATCTGCTGAACGCCACCGAATACCGCCGCGAAAGCGTCTCGGCCTACCGGACAACTTCCTCCATCACCCAACTCACCGGCCGACAATTCCTCCTCGGCATTCGGATGTCACGGTAAGGGAAGGAGTATTTTGCCAATATATAACAAAACCGCCTGGCCATCTTTCGACGGTCGGGCAGTATAAGTTCACTTATAGAAAAGATTACTCGACAATTGCCCCTTCTGGGGAAATGATCATATCTCCACTAATATTAAAACTCTCCACATTTACGATAGGAAGGAAATACTTTGAAAAAGGAGAGTTCTCTGTCTTAGCAAACAATACTCCTCTTGCCTGACTAACGGAAATCTGGACTAACGTTTCAATAAAAGGCTTGGGGATCACCACCCGGCCTGACTCCTTTTCGGTCAATTGGTCCCACGACTCCTGGTTCAGCTGATAAAAGGCATTCGTTTTAAGAATCAGAAAAGGATGAGAATCACACACAAATTGAATCCATACCGAAATTGCAATTGCTCTAAGGCCGAAATTGCAACCAGGCCTAATTGAAACGGAGAAAGAACTCTTTTCCTCTTTGGGATCTTCCAAAGCAGCAAATTGCTCAACCTCCATATGGTGAATCTGGAAAAGAATATTCTTATGCATAGTTAAGGGCAATTTGATTCTTGCAGTGTCTCTTACTAGACAACTCTTTGATTGAACCGAATTGGAATCCATTCACGCCATTGGTCAATAAGCGCCAAATGTCTACCGATAATAAAGGACTATTCACACTAAGAATGTCTTTTCTCATGTAGATAGTACTATCAAGTGTAGCATCATCGCATACGCGAATGAGGGGGTAATTAAGCCGTTTCCCATATTCTTCAGCAATCTTAACCGAGAATGAGGGATCCTGATTCCTCAGAATCTTATTCACATACTGAGGGGAAACACCAAGAGCGGCAGCAAGGTCCTTCTGACTCCAACCCCGCTCTTTCATACACTGTCTTAGCCTAAGGGCTATCCGCACGTTCGCATCCAGCTCTTCAGGCTGATTAAGATCTTTCTCGATTCCTTCAATCCAAGAAAAATCATCTCCGGCAACCACAATCTTGCCGTTTTTCGTCGTGCTCATAAAACTATTCTGCAATAAAATCAATAAAACTGTCTTTATCAATAATGCCATTGTCAAAAATGTTACTCGCGACTCGCTCCATTTTTTTTAATTCAATTTCGGTATTGGGAGCATCAGACATTTCTTTCACAATCTTAATGGCACCTCCAGTTATACATACAGTATTTTCATCAACCATTATACCATAAATGCGAAAAGCTACTCTCTTAGCAATATGGCCATATTTTGCTTTAACCTTGAATACTTTATCGCGGCGTCTCTTAGAGTCTTCCTCTTTATCTAAGGGTTCAAATACTGAAACAAGTTGACCTGATTCAAGTAATCTTAAGAGTTCTTTGAATACAACTCGAGAATTTTGGACAACATCTCCAACGAATACTTCTTCTGTCACTCCTTTCCAAAACGGATCCGAGAAATAAGAAGAGTTGGTTTCAAAAAACTGCGCGAGATATAAAGGGTCCTTCCAAAGGGAAACCAATTTCGACAACTCTGTTTTTCCAATATATTCAGGGTCCAATTCATCCGCACATTCCTGTACTCCCATTGATAACAACTCAGGCCGAGAGAAGCAGACTGAGAGAGCAGTATTGGTATCACCTTGGGAAGAAAAGATGCGTTTATATTCCACAATTAACCAATCGGTTTATTTTCTGCAAATATACTACTTGTTTTGAATAAATCAACCAACTGGTTAATTTTTTTATAGCGATTCCTTCTTAAATCAACGAAAAAGGCTTGCACAAAGATTTGCACAAGCCTTTTTCGCAAGATATGTCAATGCTAACCCAGTTTCGCAGAGACGTACATGTCGGCCGACTTCTCACCGGTGGGCGGTGTTGATGTAGAAGTAGCGGAAGAAGACCTTCGGGTTGCCGGCGGTCGGGGTTCCGTTCTTCGCATCGTAGTCGGCCTTGATGTTGATGGCCGTGGCCACGGGTGTCTGCAGGCTGGTGAAGGCTGCGGCGTTGCTGTAGGCGCGGTTCACGCCGTTGCTCTGGGGCTCGGAAGCCAGGATCACGAGCTTGAGGTTCGTCACCGAGTGAGGAATGCTGTCCAGGGTGAAGGTCATCGCACTGGCGCTGAGGGCGACGGTTGCAGCTGCGGGAGCAGCGACGCCGGTAAGGGCCGGAGGCCCTGTGCATTCCCTGACGGGATTGTGCTCGCCCTGGGGGCTGCGCATTCCCTGGACGCTCGCCGCGGGGCCCTTGCAAAGGCTTGAATGGTGTCAACGCATATTGCGCTGAATTCGGCGCGGATCAGGTTTGCGTCGTGTCGATTCATGTGAATGCCGCCGGCAGCGACGGGAAATGGCACTCAGCCACTGGCTGGAGTTGCTATTCTTCGCGTGGGCAGACTGCTGGCGACAAGCTGGCTGATGCACTATATGCGGCAGCAGAGCGCCATCTCGATGGCCATAACATACGTAAGGACTACAGCGATGGCGATGCCGACCTTGAGTCCGACTTCTACCTCCTGAAGCACACGCGTTGTGCGGCAGTACTCTCTGAAAATGGTTTTATGGATTCGGCTCTTTCACTCCGCTATTTGGAGTCCGACGAGGGCAAGATCGCCATTTGCAACCTCCATGTAGAGGGAATAATCAACTTTGTAGAACAACACAAACAACAACAATGACCAATCTTTACAACTATGTCACCGGGGTGGCAAATCGATTCGACCGCCTTCCGGTCACGCTTAAACGGCCGTTCATAGACCTTGCTTGCGACATCAAATACGATTTGGAAGCGCGAAAGCATCCATTCAAGACCGACACGGAATTCATTGCATACGTTAAGACACGGTTGTCTGGCAGCGACCAAATGTATGCGTTGAAGACGTTCAAGCATAATTATAGAGCCTGGCTTCGCCGTCAATTAAGCAAGTAGTCTTCACACACTGCGCCCCTGCCATTACAAATGACGGGGGCGCTTTATAAATAATTTCCCTTGTAATTATGTGCAAATCTAATTTCTGCAATCTATTACCACTGTGCCCGCTTGGTTAATATAGACTTGATTGACGCGGTGGTCCCCTTTATAATGCTTTTCAAGAGTTTTGCGGAGCTTCTCGTATTCTGAGGATGGCGCATAATCTTCAATTCGGACAATCACCAGTCGTCCCATGGGAGTAACGCTGTATTTACGGTCAGAAGTATACCGTTTTTCAGATAATCCTTGGAGGCCGTAGCTCGAATAATATGTAGTCAATTGCCCGACGAAATAATCTGTTTGTTTAAACAGATCTTTATGAGAATTACACGATGAGGATAGAAGCGTCAGGAAAGCGATAGAACAAAACAGGGCAATAATTTTTTTCATAACCAATAAAACTTTTTTATTCCAAGACTTGATAATGCTGACAAAAGAAACAATTAGTATTCAACAGGGATTACTCCTGTAGTCGTAAAACTATCATATTTTACCAGATACTCCGAATAGTCCTTAATCAAGTGGCCCAATTCAGCATCTGCATGTTCAGCTTTGATCTCAGGTATCTGTCTTGTAAGTCGATCTCGCTCATTAATGATTGAGTAATGTCTGTTGTCGAGTCTTACGGTTTCATAATACTTATTCCACTGCTGTTTTTCCTTTTCAGTCCTCTGAGCCAAAAGTTTATAGTATTCTTGAATCTTGTCCCAATCTCCTTTCTTCAACGAAGTAGAGAAGGACGATCCGTCCATAAAATAGATGGTAATAGAAGATAATGACATTGTCTTTGCGGACCAGTTGTAGATAATGCAGTCCCAAGTTCCGCCACAATAGATGAACCCGGGCTCGTATGGCCCTGTATCTTTACCAGAGAAAGTATATGTGTCCCTTATCGTGCAGGGTACCCTATCATCGACAGCATTATAAACAGACCCATACCATATCAAATATTTAATTGTTTTCTTGCTGTTATTAATATATGCAAATTCATAGTCGCACCCTCCAGCCGAATTCGGGTAGTGTAATTTATTCGTTTTAATTGTAATGATGTTAGTAAGGTTCTTGATTCTCTGGGGCACGTTCTTTAATTCTTTCTCATACTCTAACGCATCACGCTTTACCATAGAATCAGCATACGCCCTTGCTCTCTTTTCAATATCGTCGGCGAGTATACTTACTGAATCTAAACGGGATTCCAATTCGGACAGTCTTTGATTCTTTCTTCCTGGGTATGCCCTTCTTGAATCCTCCATTTTTTGTTTCTTTTCCTTCAAGTTAGCTTCCATTATGGCTTTAATAGAGTCCAACTCATTATTCTTATTTATTATTGAACTATTGTCTTCAACATACTCTGAAGAAATAATATAAGGATTCCCTTTATATGAAACTAGATAAGCATCATAATGAAAAACCTCGTCTAATCGAAGGAAGTCCACGGCTTCTAATTTCTTGCCTTTACCTACCTTCTTGGGAGTCGCTAAAGAGAAGATTTTATTGTCCTTTACCCTGGATTCGGAATAAGGATAAAGAAAGGCCCCTTTTTTGTTGATAGTGTTTGGGAATACGTTAGTTCTGCGGAGAAACAACTGAAGAGGAACAACAGGAAAAAAATAAAAAAGCGGGCGGGATATTTCATAATTACTCGATTGGGGGAACTCATTTCAAAGATAGCAAATCTATTTCGTTTTTTTTAATTAGCTTTGTAAGAGTAACGATTATTCCTTTATAATCACTCCCTTCAATGCGTAAAAAGAAGATTTTTATGACCACGGCCAATTCTATTGAGAATGGCAAAGTCGTCGAAAACTTAGGAATTGTCTCGTCTCACCTTGTTGCGGGAACCGGATTTCTATCTGATTTCGTGGCGGGACTCTCGGATATCTTTGGCGGACGTTCAGGTACGTATAAACGGCAGCTTGAGTCTCTGTATTATGACGCAATGCTTGAATTGTCCGATAACGCTTGTGAGCTTGGTGCCAATGCTCTGATTGGGGTAAGAATCGATATGGATAACATTTCTGGGAAAGGAATGTCAATGTTTATGATTACGGCACTTGGGACCGCTGTGATAGCTGAATTAGATGCTCATCATAAGGAAGCAAAGGAGCCAGTGGAGGGTGTTTCTTGGGAACTTCTTAACAGTGAGGTGGAAAGACAACGAGTCATTGCCGAACTTGCGTCCGACCACGTCACAATCTCCCAAGAGTCTTGGGATTTTATTCTGAATAATCCAAGTCCCGAGTATGCCAATGGCCTTACATCTCGCTATGCTAAAATTGCTGAATCCGAATTCAGCATGTCGGAGGCTTATGATGCTTTTAGAAAGAACTACGCAAGTTTTATATCGGTAATAGACCGTGATACGGCCATTAACAGCTTATATCCTATTCTTGTTGATTCAAGTGCTGCGTTATTCAACCGTACGCTTCAAATGCTTGAAGAGAACCAGCTATTTGACGCAGTTTCAATAGGAAGATTATTGAAAAATAACTCTTTAGGTGGATCTGTTTATAGATTGCTCGCTATTACCCAACCTTCTTACAAGGTAAATGATCTTTCTGCGATGAAAGCTGTTTTAGCTGAAGTCGAGAGTCTACCAGATCTGGGCAAAATCGAGGGTGGGAAAGACGGCCTCTTTAAGGGAAAGGATAAATTCGTCTGTAGAAACGGTCATAAGAATAATGCGGATCGTGAATTCTGCGCTGATTGTGGGGAGAACATTAAGGGCCAGACCGAAGATGATGTTAAAGCAATCGCTGTATTCAAGGATCGATGCGCGGCTTTGGAGGACCTATTAAAAGCAGAAGGGTAGCATCTTACGCGATACTACCCTTCAAAAATAGTTCATGGAGGATGCCTATAGGTTAAAAGTTTTTATGATATAATACTGGCTATTTTCGCCCGTAAAATTATCAAGAACAAGTCGCTGTGGATAATCTACAGAACCCCGGTATTGTACAGGCGGATCATCGAATCGCTCCTCATAGCGAGTTAGCGCGTTCTCTTTCTTTAGAACCAGAGCAAAGGCCTTTTTTGTTAATTCCTCTGTGACTTCAGCTCCAATTTTAAATCGTACGGAGCTTGTTTTTGCAAAATCGTTTCCGAAATCGTGATAATTGCCGAGGTAGGTTCCATAGTCCTTCCATCTGGCAAATCTTGTTGTAAAACTATCGATAAACTCCATATGATCTCCCTGGATGGCATATACTGCTAATTGAGGAAGCTTAGGAGTATTACTGTCAGATGTTATCTTCATTGCAGCAGTAATGTACTTATTCTCTCTATCTGCAGATCGATAGAAATACCTATCACCATAAGAGTCAAATGTAAAAGTATTGCCGACGCTGATACTTGAGAATTCGATAGTGTTATAATCTACTTTCACTGTCTGTTTTGCGGGAATTGCTTTAAAGCCGAGAGCTTTTATTCTTTCTTCTTCTGCTCTCCTCTTTTCAATGAGTTGTTCAATTCTCTTCATTAGGTTAGGAGTTGCTTTAGCCTCTTTTGACTCGGGGAAAAGCCCGTTGAGGTTGGCAATTTCATTTTTTGCTTCTTGGTAACTGCCTAAACTGATGAGATTATTGATTTTCTCAAGTCTTTGATTGGCGGGAAAGGAAAGTAGCTCTATCGAATCACGAAGAGTAGATATTAGAATTGAATCTTGAACCACTCTTTTAGCGAGGACGTCTTTCTCGGTTTTTATTTTTCCGTAGTCACTTTTTGTGCATCCGAATAAGACGATACTCAGCATAATTGAAGTGAATAAATATAGAATGCTTTTCAAGGTCTTAAGGTTTTATCATTAAGGGAAAGTTATAAATTATTGCATTTCCACCACCTTCCATTCAGCTGCGCCCAGCATTCCATAGCTATTAGCCATCCACGCACTATAATCTGATCCTTTAGGAATATAAAGAGTACCCCCTTTCTTAACATCAAGGAAACACTGGGAATAGCCAACAATTTGGGGCGCCACCTTGGCGTAAGATCTAATCTCAGATAACTGTGTGCAATGCTCAAACACTTGATTAGAGATATTTTTAATGCCGCTCCCTAAGGTGCATTTCTTAAGGTTTTCGCAATGATAGAAAAGACCGTGAGGTATACTCTCTACGGAGTCGGGTATTGTGATTTCTTCAATTTTCGAAGACATAAATGCGCTTGATCCGATTGTCTTTAGTGTAGATGGCAATTTGACGGTTATTAGTGTACTATTACCAGAAAAGAGACTCTCCGCAATACTTGTTATTCCTTCCGGGATAACAAACTGATCAAGCCCGGCCAAAGCGACAGCAACCAATTCATTAGAAATGCTGAGCCCGCGCCCTTCTGCTATAATTCCAGGATGAGTCCCCTTAAACAACCTAAGGTTGTTGCACCCGCTAAAGACACCGTATCCAATTGATGTTAATCCGGGAGCAAAGGAAACCTCTTCAATTCCGCTCCATGCGAAAGCATTATTATCAATTACTGTAACAGATGCGGGTATATCAATAGAAACCAACTTCGAAATACTCGAAAAGGCGCTTTTCCCGATAGTCCTGATAGAGTTAGGGATGATGGTAGATACAGTTCCTTGCACAAGTGTATTCGTTGAGGATTCAACTAACGCGTGGCAATTATCCCGACTATCATAAAACATATTATCCTTGTCAACAATAATATCGGAGAGAGAGAGACAATCCCGGAACGGTGTTTCACCCAATGTTGACACTCTTTTCCCAATTTTAAATACTTCAATTTGATTACTGCCTACGAAAGCATCATATCCTATAGAAAGAACATTATCGCTAATCTCGACTTCTCCAGTCAATGAACTTGTCCAAAATATCTGGCCAGGGATACAATTATCTTTAAAAAAGAATTCAACGGTATGATAGCCAACTGAAGAAAAGCGATGCGATGCTTCTATATCAACAGGCTCACCATCAACAAGAATCTTGGAAATAGTATTCAGTGTACTTCCGTTGTCATAAAACAACTTCGTTTTTGATGTTGCGGATTGGACTAGTATCGTGCCTTTTACATCTGCAAGGTTAGGGTCAATATTTATCACTCTTACCTTACAGGATGCAGATATGCCTTGGGATGAGGCGATTATTTCGCATTCCCCCTCTTTTATTCCTTTGACTACGCCATCGGTAGATACAGTGGCGATATTAGAATTGGTGCTACTCCAAGTGACAGAAACATTTAGATTTCTTGGGATGATGATCGCGTGGAGTTGTTGGCTATCACCCTCCCTCAGTTGGAGACTATTGTTATCTAATGAAATAGACTCAATCGTAGTAGAGATTTCTGATATTTTCCAGTTACAATACCCCAAATAACCGTATTCGTTTGACAGCCAGCTTGAGTAATCAGTCCCTTTGGGTACATATAGGGTACCATTCTCTGCAACCCCCTGGAAAGGTTTGTCCCCACTGATACTTAGAGCTGGATCAGCCAAACAATAAATCTCTGACAGTTTGGGACAATTCTGAAATGTATAATATCCAATATCTTTAAGTCCTTTTCCTAAAATGCAATAAGTCAATTCAGTATTTCCCATAAAAGTTTGGCTGCCTAGCATTTCTACTGAATCTGGGATAGTTATAGAATTGATAGAGCATCCTGCAAAAGAATGGAAACCGATTGATTTTAAACCATCGGGAAGGGTTATTGTTGTAATACCTCGAGTGTCTGAAAATACAAAATGTCCTATGCGTTTAATATAACTAGGAACAGTATACTCTGTTATATCTTTCCCCGCAAATATAAGTAACGTTCCATCTTTATGATAGCAACGATGATCCAAACTAATATTATTGTTGTCAGCCTCAATATAAGCTAATTCAGTATTCCAATAGAAAGCACCTTCTTCGATTCTTGTACTAGGAGATTCAATTATTAATTTTGAGATAGTCGCATTCATAAATGATTCTGATTCAACACCCTGAACGTGAGATGGAATAGTGAACACCCCCATGCCTCTTGTTTGCCAAAATGCTTGACGTGCTATTGTCTTTACTCCAGAAGGAATAACGGTTTTGGCACTTCCTGCAATCAGTGTCCCCGTTGATGTTTCAATAACCGCACTGCAATTGTCTCGACTATCGTAATATTTGTTCTTAGGGCTTACCTCTATGACTAAGTCCGGATGACTATAGCCGACCAGACAATTTTCAATATGTTTAACGTTCTCTCCTATGTACAGGTAGGTTAAATTATGAAGACCATTATAGCAATTAGACCCTATATAAGTAATATCGTCGCCAATAATTACCTTATATAGATTAGTAGCTGTATGATCTGTAGAACCACCAGGGATGGCCAGGTTTTTAAATAAGACCCATACTTGATGCTCCCCGCTATTTTTTATGTTGTAATCATATTGGGGTTCAACTTCTACATCATCTATATAGACCTTTTCAATAGAGGACATATCAAATCCCCATGAATCATAATGACCAAACACCGCAATTCTTTGGTCAGCATAATTAGTCTTATAATAAAAAATAGCATATTTTCGTGCATTAGCTCTTTGCTTTATTTCAAAGCTCTTTGAAAATTCGCCATCAGTAGTTTTTATATTAATGGTCGCTTTACGAAATTCTGTTGTCTTATTTTCCGATACGGCTATTGTTTTAGTATATTCGGGAATTGCTTTTGAGTTCACTATTTGCAGCCAATCACCGCCTTCAATCTCAATCTGGTATTCCTGATTGGTTTTAATAGTAAAATCAAAGGAACAGGGAGTCGAGTTTAAAACAGTATCTCTCATACCTTCAATTACCAAAATCCCTTTTTGCCACTGAACGACGGAAATGCTCTTTTCAATAGATCCATCAACTTGTTTAATCTTTATTATGCCACTTCTCTCATCTTCCGTAGCATTTTCATCAACTTCGAACGTCACCTTATCTGTGGTTACGCTCTTTGTATCAACTCGGCGTAGCCATGTTCTTAATGATGAAGGAATATCAATCTGGTATGCAACATTGCTTTTTACTTCGACGTCAAAAGTCTGCTTTTCATAGGTCAAATCGAACTCGGTCTTATCGAGAGAAATACTGTCTGTTTGGGCCTGATTAATCGTCACCGTTCCACTCAAAGGACCGTCTTTTTGCTTAAAGGTTATGCTGGCTGTCCTATTATCAAGTGTCTCATTTTTATTGATATGGAAGGAATGGTGCCGTGACGTAAGCCCTTTGGTATTAACCTCAGTAATCCAGCTCTTGTCTGCTTCCGGAATCACAACCGCATATTCGACGTTGTACTTTACTTCAACGTCGATTGTTTGAGCCTCATTGCTAATATTGAGAACTGATTCAGAAACAAAGAGTCCATATTTTTGCTCTTGTTTAATAGTAATAGTGCCGCTTAGATCACCATTCTTCTGCTTCACATTTACTTTACCTTCTCGAGCATCATAATCTGCATTAGCTTCAATATCCAGGACTATTTGACTGGTTTTAAGACCCTTTGTCTCAACGTAACGAATCCAGGATACTTCTGGTTTTACATCAAATTCAATGTTTGAGAGGACCTCTACCGTGAGTGTATGTTTTTCATTCGAGAGGTTATACTCTGATGTCGTGATGAAAAGGCCGTTGGTTTGTCCTTGCTTAATTGTAATATTGGTCTGAAGAGAGCCATCTTTCTGTCGTATAGTTACTTTCCCTTCGCGCCCATCGTAGGTGTCATTGGCGGCAATGTCAAGTTCAACTGTTGAGTTGGAAAGCCCTTTGGTGGCGGTGTGTTTAATCCATCCTTTGCAGGCATCATCAACAATTACGTCAAAAGCTACGTTTGCTTTAACTTCAATATTTAGTTTTTGGGCTGAATTAGAGAGATTGTATTCAGTCTGCGAAACCAAAAGCCCATTATTCGTCGCCTGAGAGACGGAGATGGTTTTGGTCATCTCGGCGCAAGAAATAGTTATTGTACAAGAACGGGCGTCATAACTTGTATTAGCATCACAAGAGATGCTAATGCGGGTACCAGCATCATCTTCTCCTGCAGATGGGGATACTTGACACCAGGATTGATCTGCTCTGGCTGACCAGGCTTTATTTGCCGTTATTGTGATAGACTGAGTACCTCCCGCATCGGTGAACGAAACCGTTGACGGCTCAGCAATCAATATAGTTTCCTTCTCACATGAAGCAAATACGGCACATATTGCCATTATGAAGAAAATAGCAGCTTTTTTCATATCCTTTCCGATTAGATCGATTTCCAAAGTTACTAAAAGATTCTTTATCATCCTAATATGAAGGATTCTATAAAAAACGGTTTTGCGCGGAAGCGTGTGCCCGTCCCTAAGGGACAGTCACACCCTTCCACATCTTTCGTTAGCCCCAAAGGGGCACAGCTCTTACGGGCCGCCTTCGGCAGGGCTACCTCCAGTCGGTTTCTGATTGTCGGGGACAAGCCCACTCCAAACAGAAACCGCCCTCCGGCAGCAAGGCATTGTGTCTACCGGCCTTCGGCCGGGCCTAAGTTCCGGCCCTGCTGTTTGATGTTTTGCATTTAAGTCATTAAATGATTATCTTTGAAAGACTATATAGGGAATCTGCTATGCGGCGTATTATTGTATTATCTCTCTGCCTGTTGGCTACTTGTCTCTCTTATGCTCAAACAGACCTTAAGTCTTTTTTAGACTCTGTTAACTGGTCACAAAGAGAGCTGGAGTTTACTTCTCAGTTCAAAGGCATGATTGAGCCACGTCCACATGCAAGTAGTACCGATGGAACGACCAGCGATTTTATTGTCACAGGACTTCGCATGGGAGAAACAGATGTAGAGGCCGCTGTGTACGTTGATTCTCTTTCTCGACAATTATCTCATCTTTTTATCAGTATATACTTCGGTGAATTAAAGGACAAGTCAGAAGCCGTGACATTGTCCAAGAAGATGGATGCTGCACTTACACCGCTTTTTGGGAAGCCTGATGAAATAGAGAACGAGTTAGATAATGCATATGTTAATCGTCTTGGTCGTAAATGGTATTGTGAGAATTACACTATAGAGGTTACTCATTTGATCATAACCGACAGTCAATTCTATAGTATTAGCATTAAGGGCTTAGACAACAGCTCGCCCGACTTCAGGGTAGCTCGTTGGGGTGAATCAAAAGAAGTTATAATGGCAAAAGAAGGGAAAACGGATTTATCACCTGATGAAGACTTGTACATGTTCACTGATAATGTCGCTGGATTTTCCTGCATGGTTGGATACTTTTTTGTAGACAACAAACTGGTTCGTTCTCGGTATTTGTTCCAACAGAAACATACGAATAAGAACGACTACATTTATGATTTCAAGGATTTGGTCGAGTTAATGTCACAGAAATATGGGAAGCCAGATTGGAACTCTCCTGAATGGAAGAACCGCCTCTATCAGGACGACCCTTCCGAGTATGGCTTTGCTGTCAGTCTTGGGCATTTAGTATATAGCGCTGGTTGGCTTACAGACAAAACCGACATCTCCGTTCTTTTGACAGGTGAAAATTATGATATTTCTTTCTTAGTTCAATACTCAAGTACAAAATACAAACAACTCCGAGAGGAGAATCAGAAAAAACGTTCGTTGGATCTTTTATAATTCTCACTATGAAAAGACTATTCTTTATACTCGCCTTGTCTGTGTGGCCGTTTATTTCTTTGGCTGCACAAGAGTTACCAAAGTTGAACGGTATTCCTGCAAATGTAACCATTCAATCACGAACTCAATCTGATCATCTTGCTTTCAAAGGAATCCCTATTGACGGAGATATAGATGCTTTTTCAAAGCAATTGGTTAATGCTGGGTATACTGAATCTCTCCGATTTACGGAGAAATACATCAAGTGGTTCGAGGGGCTTTTTATGGATGAAAAGTGCTTCGTTGGCGTCATGTATTCGCCTAATGGCCTTGTGGGGAGGGTTACCGTTGAATTTGCTTACTCCTCTTCTTACGCAAGGAATAGCGCTTATAACGATGCCATTTCTTTATACCGTACAAAATATGGCAGCCCTGGCTATTCGGATGTTGATGTATGCATTTGGGATGTTCCTCATGGGGGTATAGCTATCTTGAAAGACCCCAGCAGTGGGAATAAACTTCTGATAACCTATGAGGATTCCAAGAATGGTGAGATTGTTATCGAAGAGAGAAATGCTGCCATTAAAAGAGAGAAGGCAAGTAAAATCAATGATATCTAATTTTAATGCGTTCTATAGATGGCATACACGAAGTATTTGAGGGGGAAGTAAAGTACCTTTGTTCTTACAAGTCAATATGACGTGGTACAGGAACTTATCATAGGCCTTGTTGTCGTTGTCGTTCTTACGCTTCTCTTCCGCTGGGTCTATAAGCTCAAAGGGAAGATTGGTGAGAAGGATGTTGCCAGAATCTTGAGGCGTTTGCCGACGGATGATTACCGGGTCATCAATGACGTCATTCTTCCTACGCCTTATGGTAGTTCTCAGATCGACCATGTTGTTGTATCCCAGTATGGGATATTCGTCATTGAGACCAAGTATTACAAGGGAGTTATCTATGGCGGGGAGCATAGCGAGTATTGGACAAAGAATGTCTACGGAAAGAAGTATCAGTTCTACAACCCTGTCCGACAGAATTCGGGTCATGTAACGGCACTACGGAAGAATCTATCCCAGTATAGAGGTTTGCCCGTATTCTCGATCGTGGCTTTTTCCAGTCAGGCAAACCTGCAGGTCAATCTGGATAATGCTTGTGTCATCTATTGGCGGCAGATACCATCAGTGATTCGTCAATTCGACCAGATCAAGATGACTACGGACGATGTAGATGCCATCTACAATGAGATAGTAAGCATTAATGCCGCATCCAAGAAGAAGAGAAGAACACACATGAAGTCTGTCCGTGCCGCAAAGAAGAGAAAGGCCACTGCTCTATCAGAAGGTCGTTGCCCCCGATGTGGCGGCGAGCTCGTTCTGCGCTCAGGCAAGTATGGCGAATTTTACGGCTGTTCCAATTATCCCGGTTGTAAGTTTACCATAGAGGTAGATTAGTATCTTTCTCCGCTTCGCGAAATGAAACCACTGGGTACCTTGCGACTATCCTTTCGGGGCCTCCGTTGTCGGGCACTCACTCCGTCCCATTGGTTTGGGTGGCGCGGGCATCAAAGCGGTCTGCCCGAATGATTGTTCCGGCTTGGGCAATAGCCTCCACAATCATTCGGTCACTCTCGGCCAGGGAACCCTTCTTGCGAAGCGTTCCCATCAAAGGGGAGCGGCAGAGCGCACGCGCACTGCCGCAATCTTTCTACCCCCCAGCCCCACAGGGGAGGCCAACACCCGGCTTACCACATCTCTTTGAGCGACCGCCACCTCAAGTTCCTCTACGTTTACATAATCATAGCGGCCTTATTGTCAAAGGTACTAAATCTGAAAGCAAATCACAACCTGGTGTTAGTGATGGTGCTAACCCTTTTAGCTGTTAGCTTATTGTCAAAGGTACTAAATCTGAAAGCAAATCACAACACAACTTGATGCAAGGCGTGACGAGCAGCGCTGTTAGCTTATTGTCAATAATAAGAATGATTTTTTCATAGTAGTTTATTTCGGTTGAACTTAATCGGTGGTATTTGTTATACCCTTGATTTGTGTCAGTATAATGTATAAGTAAATATGTCTAGCATATTACTGTCTGGATTCATTTGATCCGCTATATCAAACAGAGTATAACTAAAAACACTAAACTTATTACACATATTCTCGACCTCCTTCACGAAAGCCATCACGGCTTCGTATTCTGCTTTCAGACTCTTTTCTTCCTCAGCTATGTACTCTTCACGAGTGAATCCTCGGTACTTTTTGGGATATTTGTTAATACACGCAATCCGCTGTTTATGCATCTTATTAGAAGGGCCTCCATCAGGACCATCTCCGCGAATACGCCAGCGTTCTGTTTCAAAATCAGAAAGGGTATATCTGTACCGTCCATTCTTTACCTCAAATGAAACCAAACACTTGACGATGCTATTGGGCTTAAGTCTTACACCAACATAAGGAATCTCGACTTCTCGTTCACCCACGCCTATCTCAACTCTGAAAGAAATCTTGGATAACCCGAAATATTTATCGCCTGTATCACAAAATTTCCTATGAGCTATCTCCTCTTCAAAATCCTTTGCTAAGCCAATAATGGTGTCAGCACTGAACGGGACCTCAACAACGCCAGTTATCAAAACGTTGCCGTTGCTGTCTTCGGGGAGGAGGAAACCATCTGAAGAAGACTGAGCATAAGCGATATATGTGTTCAAAGCAAGAAGTAAAGAAAGATGAAAAAGGTGCGCTTTCATTTGGCATTTACAGTTGTATCTTGATTATCAAAGATACACAAATATTGGATAACCACCTAATCAATAGATTAGCAAAGATACCTTTGAGCGTTCCGCCCACTCCAGCGGAAAACCGCTTCATTCTAGTTGCCCGCTTATCAGTTGAGGACAGGGAGGACTTATTCCGCCACAACGGATGCATGTGGTAGTCAGGTGATTATGCGAGTTGACCCACATCGTCTTTACAGGGGTCAACTTGCATAAGTGTTGATAATTTGGTGTACATCGCGGAGGCGGTTGTGCTCGCCCTGGGGCTGCGCATTCCCTGGACGGGCAGGGAAAAGAGAGGGAACTACAAAGCCATGAAACCATACATCGACATCGCAGAAAAGGTCAAGGCCCAAAAGATGGCCATCTTTGAAAAGAATTTGAAGGGATAGATAATTACTTTAACTTTGTAGTAAAGATACTTCGCAATATGGACGAAAAAGAAATTAAAGCCATTATTAGAGACATCCAAGCTTCACCAACAGAATGTGAGTGGGTGGAGATTAAGCATGGTAACGAGGATCCTGAATCTGTCGGAGAATATGTCTCAGCTTTGGCGAACGGTGCGGCATATATGGGACAATCCCGGGGCTTTATGGCTTGGGGTCTGGATGATAAAACGCATCAGATAGTTGGAACTAAGTTTAACCCTAAGACTGCGAAGTATGGGAATGAGGAACTGGAGAATTGGATATCACGTAGTCTAAGTCCGCGCATTGACTTCTCTTTCCAAGAAATTACTCTTCCCGAGGGCCGAGTCGTTGTGATGATGATAGATTCTGCGGGGAATACACCCGTTAAGTTCAAGGGGACTGCTTACATTCGTGTCGGTACATACAAAAAAAAGCTTGCTGATTATCCCGAACGTGAAAGAAAAATATGGCAAAATACCCAGAACAGTTCATTTGAAACTAAGATTGCAAAGGCTGCAGTATCCGATGATGAGGTTTTGGCACTTTTGGATTATGCCAAATTTTTTAGTTTGTTGCATTTACCTTTCCCCGATTCGAAGGCTGCCATTATTGACAAGTTGGTCGAAGAGCAGTTAATCGTCAGAAGGCAATCGTGCTTTGACATTACGAATCTTGGGGCTATCCTGTTCGCAAATGACTTAAAGCAATTCGAATTGTTGGCCAGAAAGGCAGTTAGGGTTATTTTCTACAAGGAGAATAATCGGATTAACGCCATCAAAGAGCAAGTGGGCGGTAAAGGGTATGCTGTAGGGTTTGAGGGGCTTGTTGACTATATCAGTGCAAATTTACCCGTTAATGAGGAGATTGGGAAAGCTCTTCGCAAGGAGATACCGATGTATCCGCCAGTTGCCATTCGCGAGTTTGTGGCCAATGCTTTGATTCATCAAGATTTCTCCATAGGCGGTTCTTCTCCGATGATTGAAATCTTCTCAAATCGTATGGAAATCACAAATCCAGGCAAGCCCTTGATTGATGTTTTTCGTTTCATTGATCACGCTCCTATTAGCAGGAATGAAAAGCTTGCCTCTCTGATGAGGAGGATGAATATCTGCGAAGAACGAGGTAGTGGAATAGACCGCGCTCTTCTGCAATGTGAGATTTATCAGCTCCCTGCACCAGACTTCCAGCGTGATGAGTTGTTTACCAAGGTGATTATGTTTGCTCCGATGACTCTTCGCCAGATGAATAAAGAAGATAAGCGCAGGGCATGCTATCAACACTGCTGTCTGGAGTATCTTTCTGGAAAAAAGATGACTAATGAGAGTTTTAGAGGTCGTCTTAATATCAGTGATGAGAATTATTCAATAGCGTCGCGTATTATTTCTGACACTATCGCTGCAAAGTATATCAAATTAGATGACGCAGCCGCTTCTTCCAAGAAGTATGCGAGGTACGTTCCATTTTGGGTATGACCTTATGTGACCGTTATGTGACTGAAGCTTCTTGTTGTATCGCTAATTGATTGATATTCAGTGTGGTCTTTATGTGATTGTTAAATCAATCGGGCATGTGAGTCAATGTGCCCCAAACGGCGCATCAGCTGATGGCCCACTGCAGAGTAGCAAAGAATATAGTAAAAAAAATACGCACCACCTTTGCTTGCGCGCGCGTAATGTGCTGATAATATGGAGTGTGCGTTGTGGCAGAGAGAGGGGGGGGGATTGTGCTCGCCCTGGGGGCTGCGCATTCCCTGGACGCTCGCCGCGGGGCCCTTGCAACCTGGAATGGCATCCCGGGCCTGCGGCCCGCTGGTGCTTTTTTGCCGAAAGGGTCTTACGAGAGCAAGCTCTCGACG
>JAEEGL010454677.1_pt1 | contig 19119 bp, 17 predicted proteins | sample 9134231 | NCBI WGS metagenome assembly JAEEGL01 (sample SAMN16246548, study PRJNA631951) | gut metagenome | biome: gut microbiome; feature: rumen; material: fiber-attached | host: Bos | place: Iran: Karaj | collected 2018-10 | reverse complement strand
TAGAATCACGCACTAGCTGCGTGATTCGTGAGAATATGATACAAGAGTGAGGGGCGATCTTTTGCGAAGCAAAACTTTAATATCGCCCCGAATGTTACTATGAGCAGTCGTAAGACTGTGAATAGTAACATGATCAGAGATAATAAATAATTAAAGGCCTCAACCACTTGCGTGGACGAGGCCTTTTACTATGTCTGTATTTATTTGTTCTCATGCTCCAGTGAAGCCTTGATGAATCCTGAGAAAAGAGGATGAGGTCTGTTGGGTCTTGACTTAAGCTCGGGATGAGCCTGTGTAGCTAAGTGGAATGAATTGGAAGGAAGCTCGATCATCTCAACGATTCTTCCGTCAGGGGACATTCCGCAGAGCTTCATGCCGTTCTGTACAAGAACTGCTCTGTAGTCGTTGTTAACCTCGTATCTGTGGCGGTGACGCTCTGTGATATTCTCTGAACCAAAGAGCTGGAAGGCCTTGGACTCTTTATCAAGTACGCAGGGGTATGAGCCAAGTCTTAAGGTTCCGCCGATGTCCTCAACACCATTCTGATCAGGTAAAAGAGCGATCATAGGATGCTGTGTGTTAGGATCAAATTCGATGGAGTGAGCATCTGTATAACCCACTACATTTCTTGCAAACTCAACGATGGCAAGCTGCATTCCGAGGCAAAGACCAAGGAATGGAAGGTTGTTCTCACGGGCATACTTGATGGAGGTGATCATTCCCTCGATACCGCGGTCACCGAAACCGCCGGGAACAATGAGTCCGTCTACATCTGAGAGGATCTCTGCCACATTGTCGGCATTAACAGTCTCAGAATCTACCCACTTGATATCAACTGCGGTCTGATTGGAGATACCGCCGTGCTTAAGAGCCTCAACAACTGAGATATAAGCGTCGTGAAGCTGTGTGTATTTTCCTACAAGAGCAACTCTTACTTCGTGCTTAAGTGAATAAAGGGTGTCAACCATTGCCTTCCAGTCTGTAAGGTCGGGCTCGGGACATTCAAGGTTCAGGCACTCGCAGGCAACCTGAGCCAGGTGCTCTTTTTCCATGGCAAGAGGAGCTTCATATAAATAATCAAGGTCAAGGTTGTTAAGAACGTGGCTGCTGGGAACGTTACAGAAAAGAGCAATCTTGTCCTTGGTCTCCTGGTCAAGCTCCATCTCACTGCGGCATACGATAACGTCGGGCTGAAGTCCCATTCCCTGCATGGTCTTAACTGCTGACTGTGTGGGCTTGGTCTTGATCTCCTGGGAGCAGCGAAGGTAAGGGATGAGAGAAACAAGGATAAGCATTGCATTCTCATGTCCAACCTCGTGCTGGAACTGTCTGATGGCCTCAAGGAAAGGCTGTGACTCGATATCTCCCACGGTTCCGCCTACCTCGATGATGGCGATGCGGGTCTCGTCGTCTGTAAAGTTTCTATAGAATTTGCCTTTTATCTCGTTGGTAATGTGAGGGATAACCTGTACGGTGCGTCCGCCATAATCGCCGCGACGCTCCTTCTGAAGAACGGACCAGTAAATCTTACCGGTTGTAACGTTTGAATTTTTATCAAGATTCTCGTCTATAAATCTTTCGTAATGTCCAAGGTCAAGGTCAGTTTCAGTACCATCTTCGGTCACGAATACTTCTCCGTGCTGAACAGGGTTCATGGTTCCGGGGTCGATGTTGATATAGGGGTCAAACTTCTGCATCGTCACCTTGTAGCCTCTTGCTTTAAGAAGTCTTCCCAGTGATGCGGCAGTGATCCCTTTTCCTAGTCCGGACACAACTCCACCTGTAACAAAGATATACTTGACAGCCATTTTCTTTTTTCCTCCTGATTTGAGACGAGATAATTGTTAGTGATTTAAAATAGAAATAGATATTACGATTCAAAACAAAGTCATATTATATAATTTTAGCTAAGGAAAATCTAGAGTTAACTACAAATTTATAAATAAATCTTATATAATTAATGAGTATTGTTGTTGAAATATTTAATTGTACGCGATATAATATCGCAAAATAAGAACCTTAAAAACGCGTAAGTTGCTGAAACCTACGTAGACATCATAACACATTACGTATTATATTAAACAGTAGTATTTAACAAGGAATGGAAAGAAAATATGGATAATAATAACAAACAGAGGAACAACAATCCCATGGGAGATGGTTCCAACTCACCAAGAAGACAAAATCTTATTCTTCTTCTGGTTGCAGCACTGATAACCATGCTGCTTATGACTTATTTTCTGAGAGCTTTTTCAGAGAACACCAGCAAGGAGATCACTTATTCCAGGTTCCTGGAGTATGCGGAAGGCGGTTATGTTGACCACATCGTCATCGAGTCCGACAGGATCAACATCACCATGAAGAGCGTTGATGAGATCAGGAAGCTCAACAAGGAAAAGGGCAAGCCTGAGAACTACGCTTTGGAAGAGAATGAGGGAGAAGCGGCCTCCGAGGAGGGCTACGGCAGGATTTCCCTGTGGAGTATCGGCAATGTCAACAGTACCCGATACACCGGAAGAGCTGAGGCGGACACGGATCTTACCCAGCGAATGATCGACTGCGGAGTAACCGTAAGCAGTGAGGTTCCCGACAGTTCGGGAGTCATTCTCAACTTTATTCTTTTGTATATCGCACCAATTCTTATAATGTGGTTCCTTTTGTCCATGATATTCAGAAAGATGGGCAAGGGCGGCGGTCCTTTAAGTGTCGGCAAGAGCAATGCCAAGGTCTATGTTCAGAAGGAGACCGGAGTTACTTTCAAGGACGTAGCCGGTGAGGACGAGGCAAAAGAGTCTCTGGTGGAGGTTGTAGACTTCCTTCACAATCCCGCCAAGTACGCCAAGATCGGTGCCAAGCTTCCCAAGGGAGCCCTTCTTGTGGGACCTCCCGGAACAGGTAAGACTCTTTTGGCAAAAGCGGTTGCAGGCGAGGCCCATGTGCCATTTTATTCCCTGGCAGGTTCAGACTTCATTGAGCTGTATGTCGGTGTAGGTGCCAGCCGTGTAAGAGATCTTTTCTCAGAGGCAAGTAAGAATGCCCCCTGTATCATATTCATAGACGAGATCGATGCCATCGGACGCAGCCGTGATAACAAGTACGGCGGCGGTAACGAGGAGCGTGAGCAGACTCTTAACCAGCTCCTTTCCGAGATGGATGGTTTCGATTCCTCCAAGGGTGTACTTATCCTTGGTGCCACCAACAGACCTGAGATTCTTGATAAGGCCCTGCTTCGTCCCGGACGTTTCGACAGACGTATCGTTGTTGACAAGCCGGATCTCAAGGGTAGAGAGGATATCCTCAAGGTTCATTCCAAGGACGTTAAGATGGATGAAACCGTTGATCTTAAGGAAGTTGCTCTTGCCACAGGCGGAGCCGTTGGTTCAGATCTTGCCAACATGATCAACGAGGCGGCCATCAATGCGGTTAAGGCAGGCAGAGAGTACGTTTGCCAGCAGGATCTTATGGAGGCCTTTGAGCAGGTTATCGCAGGAAAAGAGAAGAAGAATTCAATCCTCAGCAAGGAGGAGAGAAAGCTTGTAAGCTATCACGAAGTAGGACATGCCCTTGTAAGCGCAGTTCTTACCAATACAGAGCCCGTACAGAAAATCACCATCGTTCCGAGAACCATGGGATCCCTTGGATATGTGCTTCATGTGCCTGAGGATGAGAAGAACCTCAACACCAAGGAAGAGCTTCTTCAGGAGATCAAGGTGCTTCTTGGCGGACGTGCAGCGGAGGAGATCATCTTCAACACTGTAACCACCGGTGCTTCCAACGATATCGAGAAGGCCACCTCCATTGCGAGAGCCATGATCACCCAGTACGGTATGAGCGAGAGATTCGGTCTTATGCAGCTTGAGTCCATCCAGAACAGATATCTGGACGGCAACAGGATTCTTGAGTGCAGTGATGAGACAGCAACTCTTATCGACGAAGAGGTTAAGAAGCTCCTGGCTGAGTGCTATGAGGAGTCCAAGAAGGTTGTCAGCGCACACCTTGATACCATGGACAAGATCGCAGCCTTCCTTATAGAAAAAGAGACCATCACAGGTAAGGAGTTCATGAAGATCTACCGCGAGGCGGAGGGTCTTACAGAGCCCACCGAGGAAGAGATGGAGGCAGCCAAGAAAAAGAGAATTTACGCCACAAGAGCTGAGTCAGCCCTTGTAGGTGCCAATATTCCCGACAAGAGAGAAAGAAAAGATGACGAGGATAAAAAGGAGGAGCCCAAGCAGGAAGACAACCAGCCAAAGCCCACATCCGAAGCACCTTTTGAGGACTCTACAGGAATAGATTATAATGAGGGAATCTTTGCCAATGAGAACTCATCAGAGTCTCAGTCCCAGAGCGGCGGAAGATTTTCACACGCACCGGAAGATTTTGATAAATAAGATAATAAAGTCCCGCAGACTTAAGGTCTGCGGGATTTTTTTGCGTTCTATTACTTAATTATGGAAGAAGTCGAAGATCTGTTGAGCCACTTTCTCGTTTATTTCCGGAACCTGGGACAGCTCTTCCACGGAAGCGTTCTTGATATCTTCTATGGAATGGAAGTGCTTCATCAGAGCTTTTCTTCTGGCGGGGCCGATGCCCGGGATGTCGTCCAGGGAGCTCTTTACCTGGGCTTTGCTCCTGAGGGAGCGGTGGTATTCGATGGCGAAGCGGTGGGCTTCGTCCTGAATACGGGTGATGAGCTTAAAGCCCTCGGACCTGGTATCAATAGGCAGCTCCACATTGTTAAAGTAGAGACCTCTTGTCCTGTGGTTGTCATCCTTTACCATGCCGCAGACGGGGATGTTTATGCCCAGTTCCTCAAGAACCTGAAGGCAGATATTTACCTGACCGCGACCACCGTCCATGAGGATCAGATCCGGGAACTTGGTAAAGCTGCCGTACCGGGCATCTATGTCACGGACCTCCATATCATGGCGCTCCTCGATACCATGAAGCAGCCTTCTTGTGAGAACTTCGTGCATGCAGGCATAGTCATCGGGGCCTGCCACGGATTTTATTCTGAACTTTCTGTAATCGCTCTTTTTAGGTTTTCCCTTTTCGTAGACCACCATGGAACCAACGTTGGCAAAGCCGCTGATGTTGGAGATATCGTAGGCCTCCATTCGGTTGAGCCCCTTGATACCCAGGAGATTCTCAATCTCTTTTACCGCGCCGATGGTTCTTCCTTCCTCGCGCTTGATGCGCTCTTTATCCTTGGAAAGGACCAGGGCTGCGTTCTGGGCGGCAAGCTCCATGAGCTTTTCCTTCTCACCTCGCTCCGGAACCGTGATGTATACACGGCTTCCCTTTCTCTGGGTCAGCCATTTCTCAATGATCTCCATGTCCTCAATGGGCTCCGGAAGTAGGAGCTGCCTGGGGATAAAAGGAGTTCCTGCGTAGAACTGTTTTACAAAGTTAAGAAGGATCTCCGCCTGGGGATTTTCAGACACGTGTGTCATATAGAAGTGTTCTCTTCCAATGAGCCTGCCGTCCCTGACAAAGAAAACCTGCACCACTGCGTCTTTTTCATCGGAGGCGATAGCTACGATATCCTTATCCTCCATGGAGGAATCCGTCATCTTCTGCTTCTGGGCCACCACCTTAACGCTGTTAAGAAGGTCTCTGTACTTGGCGGCGGACTCAAAGTCCAGCTCTTCGGAGGCGTCTTCCATCTTCTGCTGAAGGTCTTTTATGATTAGGCCGTAGTTGCCGTTTAGAAATTCCAGGGCCTTATCAATGCGCTCGCGGTATTCCTCTTTGGTCACATTGCCGGTGCAGGGGCCGCAGCACTGCTTCATATGGTAGTTGAGGCAGGGGCGCTCTAAACCGATATCCCTTGGCAGAACCCTGTTGCAGGTCCGAAGGCCGTAGATTTTGTTGATGAGATCGATGGTGTCCTTAACCGCAGCTGCGCTGGTGAAGGGACCGAAGTATCTGGACTTGTCTTTTTTCATAAGTCTGGAAAAAAGGACTCTGGGATAATCCTCGGACACGGTGACCTTAATATAAGGATAGGTCTTGTCATCTTTTAACAGAGTGTTGTATCTGGGGCAGTGCTCCTTGATGAGGTTGTTCTCCAGCACCAGAGCCTCCAGCTCAGAATCCGTGACGATGTATTCAAAGCGGGCGATCTGTTTTACCATCTGATCGATCTGGGGGCCGCGGCCGATGTTGGCGCGAAAATAAGACCTGACACGGTTGTGCAGATTCACGGCCTTTCCCACATACATGATGGTGTCGTTTTCGTCATGCATTATATAGACTCCCGGTTCATTAGGGAGCTTTTTTAATTCTTCTTTAATGTCAAAATTGCTCATGTCACTATTATACCCCAACAGCGCTAACCACAGTGGAAAAAGTACCATAACTGTGTTATTATGAAGCCGTGTGAGTTTAGTTCACATGCACATTTTTCTTGGAGGAGGAAATAATGGCAAGCGTAAGTCTTAAAACTATCATTGAAAAAATGAAGCTTGAAAACCTGACCCCTGAGCTTGATATCAAGAAGATCAGGATCAGTCAGCCGGACATCAACAGGCCCGCCCTTCAGCTGGCAGGCTACTTTGAGCACTTTGAGGCCACACGTCTTCAGGTCATCGGCTTCGTTGAGTATACTTATATGGAATCTTTTCCTGAGGATAAAAAGGAAGAGATGTACAGGGAATTCCTTTCTTTCGATATTCCCGGTGTTGTTTTCTGCAGGGAGCTTGCTCCGGACCCGCTGTTTATCAAGATAGCCATGGAGGAGAAGGTACCCGTTCTTATTACCAAGAAATCCACTTCAGCCTTTATGGCAGAGATAATCAGATGGCTTAATGTCAAGCTTGCTCCATGTATTTCCATACACGGAGTTCTTGTAGATATATTCGGTGTTGGCGTTCTTATCACCGGTGAGAGCGGAATCGGGAAGTCCGAGACTGCCATCGAGCTCATCAAGAGAGGACATCGTCTTGTTTCCGACGACGTTGTTGAGCTTCGCCGTGTAAGTGAGGAGACTCTTATCGGTACAGCGCCGGACATCACCAAGCACTTCATTGAGATGAGAGGTGTAGGTATCATCGATGTTAAGACCCTTTACGGTGTATCAAGCGTAAGAGAGACCCAGACCATCGATCTGGTCATCAAGCTTGAGGACTGGGACAAGGATAAAGAGTATGACAGACTGGGCCTTGAGGAGGAGTATACAGAGTATCTTGGCAACAAGATCGTATGCCACAGGATCCCCATCAGACCCGGACGTAACCTGGCAGTTATCTGTGAGTCCGCAGCGGTCAACCACAGACAGAAGGCCATGGGCTACAACGCAGCCCAGGAGCTGTACAACCGCGTACAGAATTCTTTGGCACGTAGAAGAAGTGAAGATGAAGATGACGATGAGTGATGTGAGCGATATAGGGATGAAAGGTCGACCAATTTCGTGCTTGCACAGGAAATTGGGTGACTTTGAAGACCTAACGTACATGAGGAAGTAGAGCGGCAGCTCGGATTCCGAATGGACGCAGCATGGCGAGAACGCAGTGGAGCCATGCGTATATCGCGGATTAAATTATATTAAAGAGGAGACGAAAAAAGATGGCAAGATACGTATTCGGAGCAGACATTGGAGGAACAACAGCAAAGATCGGACTTCTTACAGAGACCGGCGAGAAGGTGGATTTCTGGGAGGTTCCCACTAGAACAGATAACGGCGGTGAGTTTGTTTTAACTGACGTTGCTGAGGCTATCAGAGCCAAGATAAATGAGAAGAATATCAACGATGCAGACGTTGTGGGTGTAGGCGTAGGCGTTCCCGGTGCAGTTAATGTGGACGGCTTATGCTATCAGGCTGTTAACCTTGGCTGGGAGAACAGAGCCGTAGTTAACGAGCTTCACTCCAAGGTCAAGCTTCCTGTTAAGGCAGGAAACGATGCTAACGTTGCAGCTCTCGGAGAATCCTGGAAGGGCGGCGGACAGGGCTATCAGAACATGCTTCTTGTAACTCTTGGAACCGGCGTTGGTGGCGGAATCATCAACGAAGGCAAGATCCTCAACGGAGCTAAGGGCTCAGGCGGAGAGATCGGACATATCCATCTTGTGGATGATGAGCCTGATACCTGCGGATGTGGCAAGCACGGCTGCTTCGAGCAGTATGCCAGCGCAACAGGCGCAGTTAGAATTGCTAAGAGAATTCTCGCTGAGACCACAGAGGACAGCGTTCTTCGCGGCGGCGCTTTCGAGTGCAAGGATATCTTCGATGCAGCCAAGAAGGGCGATGCTGTAGCAACCAGGATCGCTGAGAGATACGGCTACTACCTCGGAAAAGGTATTGCCATCACAGCCAGCGTAGTTAACCCTGAGATCATCGTTCTGGGCGGCGGCGTATCCAAGGCAGGAGACATGCTCTTCGACCTTCTTATGCCAAGCTTCAAGAAGTACGTATTCCCGGGCTGCGGCGATGCCAAGTTCGCTCTTGCCAAGCTGGGTAATGACGCAGGCGTTTACGGCGCAGCAAAGATGCTTTTATATTAATGGAGATCAGTCTTTTGAAGGAAGAATTATTAGGATCCCTACGAGGGATACTTTCGGAAGAAAACATTTTAATAGACGAACCCATGAGCAGGCACACCACGTTTAAAACCGGTGGGCCTGCGCGCCTTTTTATAAGGCCCGATAACAGGCAGCAGCTGCTGGAGGCCCTTGATATCATCAGGAAGAGCAAAGAGCAGCACTATATCCTTGGAAACGGCAGCAACCTTCTGGTTTCAGACAAGGGCTACGAGGGAGTTATCATTTCTCTTTCAAATCTCAAGAACCTGGAAGTGGCGGATGAAACCCATATCCGTGCCGAGGCAGGCTGTCTTAATTCACAGATTGCAGCTCTCGCCAGGGAGAATTCCCTTACAGGCTTTGAGTTTGCTGCAGGAATCCCGGGAACCATAGGCGGAGCCATGATCATGAACGCAGGAGCCTACGGCGGCGAGATGAAGATGATTACCGAGAAGGTCACTGTACTTTCCCCGGAGGGCGAGATCGAAACCTTTGACAACGCTGCCATGGAATTCGGTTACAGGACCAGTGCCATCAAGAACAAGGGCTATGTAGTCCTTGAGGTTCTCCTTTCTCTGGAAAACGGGGACAGGGACACCATCATCGCAACTATGAACGACCTTGCTCTTAAGAGAAAAGAGAAGCAGCCCCTGGAATACCCCAGTGCAGGCTCTACATTCAAGAGGCCCGAGGGCTATTTTGCCGGAAAGCTCATTGAGGATGCGGGACTGCGAGGCTACCAGGTGGGCGGCGCAAGAGTGTCGGACAAGCACTGCGGCTTTGTGGTGAACATGGGAGATGCCACATCTACAGATGTATACAGACTTATCTGCGACGTGAAAGATAAGGTCTTTGAAGATACAAAAGTTACACTGGAACCTGAAGTTATCATGCTGGGAGAATTCTGATTATGAGATTTGTAATTGTTACAGGAATGAGCGGCGGCGGTAAATCAACAGCCATACATATGCTTGAAGATGCGGGCTATTACTGCGTTGATAACCTTCCGGTGTCTCTTATAGAAAAGTTCGCGGACCTTATCACCATGCCCGACAATGCCATCAATAAGGTGGTTCTTGGAATCGACGCCAGAGCCGGTCAGGCCTTTGAAGAGGTGGCGGGAATGATCGATTCCTTTAAACAGAAGGGAATCCCTGTCGAGGTCCTTTACATGGATGCCAGCGATCAGGTGCTGATCAAGCGTTACAAGGAAACAAGGCGTGTGCATCCCATGAACGTCAATGATGTGGGAGCCAGAATCGAGGACGGCATCGCCAAGGAGAGAGAAGTTCTTTCCGAGATAAAAAAGCGTGCTGACTACATCATCGATTCCTCACAGCTTCTTACAAGAGAACTCAAGGAGGAGCTGGACAGGATATTTGTTAAAAACAAGGCCTACAATTCACTGATGGTGACCATTCTTTCCTTTGGATTCAAGTATGGAATCCCTTCAGATGCGGACCTGGTTTTCGACGTAAGATTTTTGCCCAATCCATTTTATATTGATGAATACAAGCACCAGACCGGTAACGACAAGGGCGTTCAGGACTATGTTAAGAGCTTCCCTGAATGTGGTCAGTTCCTGGACAAGCTGGAGGATATGCTGAAGTTCCTTATTCCCGGCTACGTGCAGGAGGGTAAGTACCAGCTGGTGGTAGGAATTGGCTGTACCGGTGGCCAGCACAGAAGTGTCACCATAGCCAATGAGCTTTTTGACAGACTAAAGGACAGCGGTGGCAACTTCGGACTGAAGCTTGCCCACAGAGATATTAAGAACAACAAGTAGGATAGCCGAATATGTCTTTTTCAACAGAAGTAAAGGAAGAACTTGCGGCCAAGATCGGAGGTTCCAGGCATTGTCAGCTGGCGGAGATTTCTGCCATCATTGCCTGTGAGGGTTACATAGGGTCCGACGAAAGCGGCGCAGCTGCGCTGTTTTTGCAGGATGAGAACGAGCTGGCAGTCAGAAAGTTCTTTACATTATTAAAAAAAGCATTTAATATTAGAACTAGCTTTTTGGAGAATACCCCTGAAGTTAAGGATGGGGGCAGAGTTTACCGCCCGGTCCTTACAGACAGACAGAATTTGACGTCTGTTCTTGGTGCCATCAGAATGTTGGATGGGGACCATCACGTCAGAGGTTTTGAAAACGGGGCTAGCCCTATGGTCACCAGGAATTCCTGTTGTAAAAGGGCTTTTTTACGTGACGCATTTTTGTGCACCGGCTCCATAAGCGATCCAAACAAGGGATATCATCTGGAGTTTGTCTGTAACTATGAGGGACAGGCACTTCAGCTTCAGCAGCTCATTGAGAGCTTTGACATAGAGGCAAGGATAGTCAAGAGGAAGAAATACTTTGTACTGTATGTCAAGGAAGGCGCCGGAATCGTGGATCTTCTTAATATCATGGAAGCTCCCGTAAGCCTCATGAATCTTGAGAATCTCAGGATTGTCAAGGAGATGAGGAATTCTATCAACAGGCGTGTCAACTGTGATGTGGCCAATATTGCCAAGACTGTTAATGCAGCCACCAAGCAGATTGAGGATATCACTTATATCAGAGACCATTACGGATTTAATAAGCTTCCGGAGGGACTTAGGGAAATGGCCGAAGTTCGGCTTGATCATCCTGAATCAACTCTTGGAGAACTGGGAAAATTTCTCGATCCACCGGTTGGTAAATCCGGAGTCAATCACAGACTCCGCAAGCTCAGCGAACTGGCTGAGAAGATACGGCTCTGATACGATGTATCTATGAAACACCTGCATTTTTAGCTTACACAGTGTAAGCTCGCAAGGAGGGGAATTATGATCACAAAATCTATCGAAATCAAGTTACCAAGAGGACTTGAAGCAAGACCGGTTGCAGAGCTTGTTCAGCTTGCATCCAAGTACGAGAGTACAATGCACATCGAGGCTCAGTCAAAAAAGGTTAACGCCAAGAGCATCATGGGAATGATGACACTTAACTTAAATTCCGGAGAGGAAGTTACAGTTATCGCTGAAGGCAGCGATGAGGAGACAGCAGTAGCAGACCTTGAGAAGTTTCTTCAGGGAAATGCTCAGTAAGGATTAATAAAAAAAAGACCCTGTAAAAAGGGAGGATGCCAGGTAAGCTTCCTTACCTGGCATATTATGAAAAAGTTTTTAATTTGGTATTGTCTTAACTCATCTGACAATATTATATTAACAAGCCTATATGTACAAAAGATGATTCTGAGTAACGAATCTTTTAATTATTTGTAAACAAATTATGAACGTGGCCTAAACGCAGTATTTTAGCGGGCTGCGTTTTTTTCATGTTTAATAAAAATCGCGGTTGTCATATAATAAACTTGGAAATACAAGTACAGAGGTATCAATTTTGTTAAAAAATATAGTATTTTTCCTTAGAAAAGACGCTGAGGAAAACAGTAAGATTGTAGGGGACGTGAACGAGACCCTTGATTATATAGAAGAAAACGGTTATGGAGCCGGGGCTTTTTACATAAAGGAAGATGAGGAACTACAGGAGCTTTCCGGGGATAAGAAGGAAATGCTGGTGGTAGCGGATTCTTCCAGGATAGCGGAAAGGCTCTCGGACCGGGGCTATTACGTCATCGGCCTCTGGCATGAGGACAACATCGGAGAACGCTTCAAGGATCTTAAGTACATTTTTTCCGAGCTTACGGAAATAGACATGGACTCTTTTGTTAAGACCTATCAGAGATATGCAGGGGAGCCCTGGGAGGTGCTTCGGACCGGGAGACTTCTTATAAGAGAGACCACAATTGAGGATATAGATGAGTTTTACAAGATATACGCTGACCCCGAGATGACCCGATATATGGAGGGGCTTTTCGACGATCCGGCGGATGAGAAGCGCTATCAGAAGGACTACATCGAGAAGGTCTACGGCCTCATGGGCTTTGGTGTCTGGACCCTGATCCGAAAGTCCGACGGCAGGATAATAGGAAGGGCAGGGTACTCCGTAAGGAACGGTTTTGATGATATTGAGCTGGGCTTTCTTATTGGAAAAGAGTTCCAGAAGCAGGGCTACGCCTATGAAGCCTGCAGCGCCATCCTGGACTACGGCAGGGACATGCTCTCTTTTGACAAGGTTCAGACCCTGGTGAAAAAAGAGAACAGTGTTTCCATTCACCTATGCGAGAAGCTGGGATTTACCAAGGTTGAGGAGACTCAGGTGGAGGAAAATATCTACGGTCATTCCTATGACGGCAAGAAGGTGGAACTTAGTAAGTGCAAATACGGAACCTATATTAAATTGGTCAAATATTTGAGATAAAAAACAATTCTTTATGGTATTTTTTAGTTTAATACTGTAATATGTATCTGTAGCAACGAGACGAAATACAGATTATAGGTGCAGAAGCGCATTGTGTGGGCTTTAGGAGAGAGTACCTATCGGAGGAAAAATGACAACACTAGAAATGTTCAGTTTGGTAGCAGGACTTGTAGGCGGTCTTGCCATGTTCCTTTATGGAATGAATGTTATGAGCGGAGGCCTTACCAAGGCCGCGGGAGGTAAGCTTGAGGCAGTTCTTGCCAAGGTTACCAAGCATCCTGTCATAGCCTATCTTTTCGGCGTCGGAGTAACGGCTCTGGTTCAGTCTTCATCCGCATCAACCGTAATGGTTGTCGGTCTTGTTAATTCAGGAATCATGACTCTTAAGCAGGCAGTAAGCGTTATCCTCGGTGCCAACCTTGGTACAACCTTTACAGCGTGGCTGCTTTCCTTAAACGCAATCAGCAGTGACAACTTTGTAATCAATCTTTTGAAGCCCGCTTCTTTTACACCATTTCTGGCTATTATCGGTATCGGCCTGTATATGTTCGCCAAGTCCGATAAAAAGAAGAATATCGGAACCATCCTTCTTGGCTTCTCGGTTCTTATGTTTGGTATGAGCAGCATGTCCAGCGCTGTTTCGCCTCTTAAGGAAGTTGATTCCTTTGTGGATTTCCTTACAACTTTTTCCAATCCAATAATCGGATTTCTGGTTGGTATCATCTTTACCATGGTAATTCAGAGTTCTGCCGGAACCATCGGTGTACTGCAGGCTCTCTCATTATCAGTCAGCGTTAAATACAGCATGTCTATTCCCGTGGTTGTGGGCGCAGAGGTAGGAACCTGTATCACAGCGATCCTTTCATCCCTTGGTGCCAACAAGAACGGTAAGAGAACAGCCCTGATGCACCTTTACTTCAATATCATCAAGGCTTCACTCTTTATGATCATCTTCTATACAGTCAATTCCTTTGTACATTTTGCATTCATGGAGGAGCAGAGCGGAATGGTTGGTATCGCCGGAATCCATACGCTCATCAACCTTGTGGCAACGCCTCTTATGCTGCCTTTTGCAGGACTCCTTGTTAACTTGGCTCTTAAGACTATTCCTATCGATGAGAAGGAGAAAAAGGAGCAGGAGGAGAACGAGGCTATTCGTACTCTGGACGAGCGCTTCTTAAAGAACCCGCCCTTTGCTCTTCAGCAGGCAAGACAGGCTGCGGTTGAGATGGCTACTATGTCAAGGGATGCTCTGGTTAAGGCAATCGGCCTTATCAATGAATTTGATTCAGAGATCGCGGATGAGGTTGACTATCTTGAGAGAAAGGTTGACCGCTACGAGGATCAGCTGGGAACTTATCTTATGAAGATCAACTCCCACCACCTTGGTGAGGAGGACAGCCATACACTTTCAGTTCTTTTGCACTGTATCACCGACTATGAGCGAATCAGTGACCACGCCCTCAATATCATGCAGAAGGCCAGGAATATGTCAGACAACAAGAGGAAGTTCTCACCTAAGGCAGAGATAGAGATGGGTGTATTTTCTGCAGCGGTTCAGGAGATTGTGGAGCTGTCACTTAAGAGCTTCGAGAATCTGGATATGGTTGTGGCCAAAGAAATTGAGCCCCTTGAGGAAACCATCGACGGAATACAGAAGGAAGTTAAGCGCCGTCATGTGAGAAGACTTCGCAAAGGCAAATGTACCATCGAGCAGGGATTTGATCTTAGCGACATCGGAACAGACTTTGAGAGGATTGCCGATCACTGCAGTAATATCGCGGTTGGTATCATTGAGGTTAACGACGATGCCTATGATGCCCACGGATACCTTGAAGCGCTGAAGGCTGACAAGCGTGAGGACTTCGACAAGGCAGTTGAATTCTATGAGAGAAAGTACGAATTGCCTGCGGTTAAGTATTGACACAGTTAGACATTGTCATTAAAAGGCTGTGAGACTCTGCGGGGTTCTCACAGCTTTTGAGCGTATTACAAGAATAAATTGGAAGGATTTGTTTATGAATATCAGGAAACTTGGCAGACTGACTACATATATGGAGGCTCAGCAGAAGCTCGGGAGAATCCAGGGCGCAGCTCTTGTTGTGGAACACAAGGGCAAAAGAGTCTATGAGAATCACCTTGAGCCCGACAGGGAGGATAGCATCTACAAGATTTTCAGTATGACTAAGCCCATCACCGCCATGGCAGCCATGATGCTCTATGAGAGAGGTGAGCTGGACCTTATGAGCAAGGTATCCGATTATCTGCCTGCCTTCAAGGATTGCAAGGTTGTTTCTCCGGAGGGAATCAAGAAGGCGGAGAATCCAATTTTAATAAAAGATCTGTTGAACATGACTTCCGGCATTGTGTATCCCGGTGATTTCGGTGAGGCCGAGAGATCCATGGGCAAGGTTGTGAAGGAAGCAACGGCCCAGAGACAGTCGGGAATCCTTAAAAGCAACGTGGATTTCTGTAACAAACTGGCGGAAGGCTATCTTGCTTTTGAGCCGGGAACCGGATTCAGATACGGTTATTCTGCGGATGTTATGGCGGCGGTGATGGAGGTTATCACAGGCCAGAAGTATTCCGAGTTTTTGAAAAAAGAGATATTTACTCCTCTTAACATGGAGGATACAGGATTTAAGATTGATGACAGCAAGGCCTTCAGAGCAGCTGTTCTCTACAGAAGAGATAAGACAGGTAAGGCAGTGAGAGCAGAGGATGATGTCAGAAGACGCCTGTCCATGGAGCATCCCACAAGGGAGCCTTTATTTGAGAGCGGCGGCGCAGGGCTGTATTCAACTATCAACGACTATACGCATTTTGCCCAGATGCTGCTTAACAAGGGCTCTTATCACGGCAAAGAGCTTATCGGCAAGAAGACCCTTGCCTTTATGACAAGCCCACAGCTCACACCTCTTCAGCAGGATGCACTGGATCTGGACAGCTGCGTTGGCTATGGCTACGGCAACTATTTCAGGATTCTGACGGATCCTTCCGCTGCCTGCTCAAACGGCAGTATTGGCGAATATGGATGGGACGGAATGGCAGGCACCTATTTCTTTGTTGATCCCACCGAGGAGCTGATTGTGATCTATATGCAGCAGATTGAGGGCGGTTGTGATTATAACTTTATCCGCGGAATCAGACAGATTGTGTACGGCGCTTGTTGATTTTTGGGTGACGAGAACGCAGAGAAGTCATGCGATATCGCGGAGTAATGACGGAGCTAAGTAATGAGATTTGAATACTTAGAAAAGAAGGAGCAGGGCCATTTTATCACCCGCTATGACCTTCACTATAAAACAGAAGACAACATCGACAAAGTCTATGAGATAATCAGCAGAAATCCCAATCTCAAGGGCTTTGAGGATATACATAACAAGAAAGTGGACGCAGTTGTGCTGATTATGCATGACGAGACCGGAGAGAAGATCCTTATCAACAGGGAATTCAGAATGGCTCCCGGTGCCTGGGTCTACAATTTTCCGGCAGGTCTGATCGACCCCGGAGAAGTTCCGGAGGAGAGCGCAAGGCGTGAGCTCAAGGAAGAGACAGGTCTTGACCTTGTGGCTATTGATGACTGGATCGGAGAGAGCTACAGTGCTGTGGGATTTTCCAATGAGAAGAACGTGTGCTGTGTTGGAAGAGCCGCAGGGACTTTTTCCAAGAGCAGCTCTACTCTGGAAGAGATCGAGCCCGGCTGGTATACCAAGGAGCAGGTAAGACAGCTCCTTAAGACAGAACCTTTTGCCGCAAGAACACAGGCTTATTGCTATCTGTGGAGTAGATCATGAGCGAAAGAAATCAAAATATCAGAAACAACGGAATATATAAGAAGCCATCGGAAGGTCAGAATAATGCCTTGAAGAGGGGTATTGTAGGACTTAATATCTGCGAGGAATGCGGCGGCTTCTGCACAGAGAGCGTGCCTCTTATCGAGGGTCTTCCTGTCAACGCCCAGGTGAGCCTTATGGAGCACTCGGTTCATGAGACGCTCAAGAAGAACAGTTATCTCTTCAGAGAAGGTGAGCCTGTTGATTCCATCTGTATCATAAGAAAAGGCAGAGTCAAGCTCTGCCGTTATGACTCCCTTGGAAGAGAGCAGATCATTACTATTCTTGCGGACCACGATATCATCTGGGAAGGAATGTTCCTGGATGGCAGTATTTATCCTTATTCTGCAGTGTGCCTTACCAATGCATCCATCTGTCAGATACACAGGGATGATTTCATCAAGGTGGTAAATGACCCTACTGCAGCCATGAATACCATCATTCTTCTCAGTAAAAAACTTCACGATGCCAACGAGAGAAACATGCTACTGTCTACCAAGGATCCCATGGCTAGACTTGCTGGATTCCTCATGTACAGAGTGGACCGAAGCGCCACTGATGACATCGTGCTCAAGCTCGATGATATCGCTGCCAGTGTGAGCCTTAGGACTGAGACGGTCAGTCGTAAGCTCAGGGAGATGGAGAAGATGAATCTTATCACCCGCACAGGCCACGGCAAAATCAAAGTACTGGACCGTGACGCCCTGAGGGAGATATACGTCTCACAGTGATGAATTATTTACCGTTTAGAATATTGCGGGCGTTTTCGACGCGGTCGGCGGTGGGGGATTTGACGCCTTCCAGCTGGTAGGGAATGCCTAGGGCTTCAAATTTGTGCTGGCCAAGGGTGTGATAGGGCAGTACATCAATTCTTTTTACATTGGAGAGAGTTTCGATGAACGCTCTGGTCTTGTGAAGATACTCGTCGTTGTCGGTAATGCCCGGAACCAGTACGTGTCTGATCCAGATGGGTTTGTCGATCTCTGAGAGGTACTTCATGCCTTCGATGATATTCTCGTTGGGAAGACCTGTGAGCTTAATATGCTCATCTCTGTCGATGTGTTTGATATCAACCAATAACAAATCCGTATATTTCATGAGCTCCTGGAATTTGGAAAAGAAGGGCTCCTCTTTTGTAAAAGGCTGAAGCGCTGTATCTATGCAGGTGTTTATGCCTTTTTCTTTTGCCTTCTTGAAGAATTCCAAAAGAAAATCAATCTGAAGCAGGGGCTCTCCGCCGCTGACAGTGATTCCGCCGTCTTCTCCCCAATAGGTTCTGTACCTTTCTGCGAAGTCCAGCAGCTCATCGGCACTTCTCATATCCTCGGAATTGGGATCCCAGGTGTCTGCGTTGTGGCAATACTTGCAGCGAAGCTTGCACCCCTTAAGGAATACAAGAAATCTGATGCCCGGCCCGTCAACGGAACCGAAAGTCTCTATGGAATGGATTGCTCCTTTTATCATAATTATTTCCTCGTCTTTCTGTATCTATACTAGCGGGGCGTTTTTATACCAATGGGGACGGTTCTGTTTGGTATAGTTTTGCATATCATTACATGCACAAACTATACCAAACAGAACCGTCCCCATTGGTATAAAAACGTCCCGCTGATGTAGTTTGCCCGATAATCTATGGTAATTATATCAAACTAAAACATTGCGTAGAATCAAAAAGAGCAGATTGCTTTGGCATCATGTGCATAAAAATGCGACAAAACATAAATTTCTTAAGGCTTTCTTAAGATTGCACCAAAGCTGTTTACATGACAGGCAGTTTATGCTACCCTAGTCGTGAGCTCAGTTCTGAGCCTTCAGACACGGCAATGATATTTCAGCCGGATATTTCCAAAAAAGTCATTAATAAGTCATAGGAGAAAATTATGTCACGAAAGCCACGTGCCGCAAGCTATTCCTATTATTTCATTGCCAAGTACAACCGTGTTGGTCATCTGTTTCAGGATAGGTATAGGAGCGAGCCGGTGGATGATGGCAGATATTTTTTTACAGTCTTCAGATACATTTTGAATAATCCGCAGAAGGCTGGAATATGCAGCGCATCTAAGTATGGATGGAGTAGTTACTGGGACTATCATAATCCGCCGGAGTATATGGACTTTAGCTACGTCAAAAAATAGATAACGGGGAACGTTATCGAAAATTCATTGGAACCGAGAACGACGATAGCTGCATGGAGTACGATGAAAAGCATGATGATACCTGGGCCGAAGAAATAGTAAGGGAATATGTGCCTGAAGATGAACTGCCCTCACCGACTCTGCGTCGGAAAGGGTTTCTGTTACGCCGCTTCGCGGCATGAACCTGCAGGCTGCTCTACGCAGCCTGCAGAACAGGGCATGTCCACTATGCCTCTATCCCATTGGGTTACCTTTGGGAATACTTTTCTTAAGATATTTGCAGCCCCGTTTATGTCTGCATTTGTTACAGTACCATCGTAATGCCTGTATAGGCCTCTCTTTA
>JAEEGL012247240.1_pt1 | contig 19120 bp, 15 predicted proteins | sample 9134231 | NCBI WGS metagenome assembly JAEEGL01 (sample SAMN16246548, study PRJNA631951) | gut metagenome | biome: gut microbiome; feature: rumen; material: fiber-attached | host: Bos | place: Iran: Karaj | collected 2018-10 | reverse complement strand
TGGAAAGGATAAGACCGCCCACGGAATAGGTGACGGTGCTGTTCTCCTTCACACGCCAGTCGGACACGTTGAGGTAGCTGTCAACGGTGTTCTTGTAGTCCAGCATGGTGGAGGAGATGTTGCGCAGCTTCTTGTGCTGCTCGCGGTAGAGGATGTAGGCCTTGGCCACGTTCTCATAGCCGCCCCGGGACAGGATGGACTCCACGCTGTCCTGAATGTCCTCTATGTTGATGAGCTCGTCCTTGATATCCTCCTGGAAATCGGACGTGACCATCACGGCCAGGAATTCGATAACGCTGTCGTTGTAATTGGTGGCGGTGGCGTCAAAGGCCTTTTTCATGGCAGCCGCGATCTTGCCAATGTCAAAATCAACGATCCTGCCGTCGCGCTTGACTACTCGATACATCTGGGGTTACCTCCATGTGTGTCTTTATATGTAAATTGTAAAAAACCGGAAAAACTGCCGCTCATCGCGGCGAACGAGACCAGTATAACACGCAATATTTTGAAAGTCAATAGCTTTTGAACCACAATATATAGTGGTACGTCAAAAATTTGCAGGGCCCGGACCCTGCAAATTTCAGTTTGTGAAATCAGTCCACTCCCCGGAGACTTACGGCGGGGACGAAGGGCCTGACGGTGTCAGCGATACGGTCCAGCTCCTCCCTTGAGAAAGCCTCCAGACCGGGGCAGATGATGTCCCCCTCGTCCTTGTAGCTCTGGATGAAGTACCGGGGCGCCCCCTCGATCCAACGTCCTACGTCGGCGAACTCCTCAACGGTGTGCAGCGTTTTCACCGCCGTGGTGCGGAACTCGAAATCGATCTTTCCCTCCATCAGGAGGCTCACGCTCTCCCGGACGGGGCCGAGATCCAGCCCCGGCACGCCGGTGACGCCGGCGTAATTGTCCGGCGACGCCTTGATGTCCATGGCGGCGTAGTCGATGAGTCCGCCGCCGATGAGGCGGCGCAGCACGTCGGGATGGGTGCCGTTGGTGTCCAGCTTTATCTGGTAGCCCAGCTCTCTTACCTTTATTATAAAGTCCTCCAGGTCGGGCTGCAGGGTGGGCTCGCCGCCGGTCACGGCCACGCCGTCCAGCAGACCGCGGCGGTTTTTGAGGAAGGCGAAGAGATAGTCCATGTCTATCGAGGGCTGCTCCGCGGCCTTCGTCACCAGCGGGGCGTTGTAGCAGAAGGGACAGCGGAAGTTGCACCCGGCGGTGAATACGGTGCAGGCCGTCCTGCCCGGAAAGTCCAGCAGCGTCAGCTTCTGAAGTCCGCTTATTTTCATCGTAACGCCTCCCTTCGTATGATGCGCAGCAAGATATATTCTAATCGTCTGGCCTTGTTATGTCAACATATTGTGGTATAAAATTTCTTTATCCACAAGATATGCGGAACAGGAAATCCCGTCCGCCCCGAAATGTGTGGACAAAAATCGCGCTGCGGTGTTATACTGACAGCATAAGGGCTCCGAGCCCGATATGAAAGGAAGGAAACCGTATGTTCAATAACGCAGGCGGAAAGATCAAGTCCATAGCGAAGATACTGTTCATCATCAACGCGGTGCTGACAGGTCTGGCGAGCCTTGTCGGTATAGCCGCGGCTCTGTTCGGCGGGTTCGGGTACGGTGCCCGCAGATTTTCCGGCATTATAATCTTCGGCGTCATCATAGCCGCGGCGCTGGAGATACTCCTGGCCTACATCTCGTCCCTGTTCCTCTACGCCTTCGGCGAGCTGGTGGAGAGCAATTCCTCCGTGGCGGCAAACACCGCCGGCATCCCCACCATGAACACCAACGTGGCCTACATAGCCTCCCGCATGGCGGACAGCACGCCCCGCCGTCCGGAGCAGCAGGGACCGGGACAGATATAAGACGCTTACAGCACAAAAAAAGCGGCGCAGATTTCTCTGCGCCGCTTTTGCTTTATCTGTTTCAGCCTCTGGGAAGAGCCAGGCTCCTGCCGTAGCGCCGGACGCGCTCGTCGATCTCGGTGTAGTCGATCTCGCCGGTCTCAACGAACTTCAGCACGGTCTTCAGGTCGGGGATACCGGCACGGCCGCCGGAGCGGGTGCACTTGATGGCGGAAACGCCGGAGGCGATGCGGGCGGCCTCCTTGGGGGAGTAGCCCAGGACCAGCAGCTCCACGTAGGCGCCGTGGAACACGTCGCCCGCGCCCAGGGTGTCGCGCACGTCCACCTTGAAGGCGGGCAGCTGGAAGAAGCCGTCCTCGTCGGCATAGCCGATGAGGCCCTTGCCGCCCAGGGTGAAGATGACAATCTCGGGACCCATGGCGCGGACCTTCTTCAGGTTGGCCTCGAAATCCTTGCTGTCGCCGAACATCTCCTCGTAAGCCTCCTCGGAGGCCACGAACACGTTGATGTCTGCGATGTGCTCCCGGAGGGAGTCGTTGAGCCGGGCCACGTCAACGAAGATCTTCGCGCCGGCGGCCTTGGCTATCTTGATGTGCTCCAGATAAGGCTGGATGAAAGCGGGGAGATAGAACCACTTGCAGTTGGAGAGCATCTCTGCGTCGGGCTCGGCCACGCCGTACTTGCTGACGCTGCCCACGTCGAACATGATGCTGCGGCCCTGGGTCTCCAGGTCGGACAGCACTATGGCCATGCTGGTGGTGGCGCCGGGGATGACCTGCAGGCGGGAGGTGTCGATGCCGTGGAACTCGAAATCGTTCTTGCAGAAGATGCCGTAATCGTCGTCGCCCACCTTGGCCATGATGGCGCACTTGCCGCCCAGACGGGCAGATGCCACGAGACCGGTGGCCACGTTGCCGCCGCCCTGCCAGGTTATCATTCTGGGCCGGGCGCCCTTGTTGCTCTCGGGGAGCTTGTCTATGGTGACGGCGCAGTCGGCGTCGGGACTGTCGACGCCCACTATGTCAAAAAGCTTTTCGGCCATTTGTCGGTTTCCTTTTCTATTATATACGTGTTCAAAGAACTGCCGCCCGGGTCAAAAACTGTCCCGGGCGGCAGCATTCAGTTGATTTACCGTCGGTCAGAGAGGATTAGTCCTTCTTCTGGGGAGGACGGCCGGGACGCTGAATGGGGGCCTCGATGCCGATGGTGTTCATGATGGCGTCATCAATGGCCTTCATCTCGGCGGGGCTCAGGCTCCAGGCGGTGCCGGCGCAGTTCTCGTTGGCCTCGTCGGCATTGCGCACGCCGGTAAGGGCGGTGCTGACGAAGTCCTTCTGGGTCTGCCAGTTGACGGCGACCTGGGCGACGGTAGCGCCCTGCTCCATGTGATCCTCGCAGATCTCGTCGAGGGTCTTCAGCAGCTCCATGACCTTGGAGAACTTGGGCTCTCTGTAGGAGTCATAGAAGCGCAGGCGGGTGTCGTCCTCGGGCCAGTCGGGCAGGGTGCGGATGGTACCGGTCAGTATGCCGCCGCCGAGGGAGCCGTAGGTCATCGTGCCGATGCCCTGATCGCGGCACCACTCCATGAGGGGCTGCTGCTGACGGCTGACCATGGAATAGGGGGGCTGCAGGGCCACGATGTCAGCGTACTGCTGAGCCTCGAGGATCTGCTCCTTGGAGAAGTTGGAAACGCCGATGTAGCGGATCTTGCCGGCCTCTTTCAGCTCGTTGAGGGCGGCCATGGTCACGGAGATGGGGGTCTCGCCGGTTCTGTCGGGCCAGTGGACTATGTAGAGGTCTATATAGTCGATGCCCATGCGGCGCAGGGAATCCTCGTTCTCCCACATGACGTTGTCGCGCTTGTAGCCGCCGTGACCGTCACCGATGGGCAGGCCGAACTTGGTGGCGATGTACAGCTTGCTGCGGTCAAGGCCCTTGATGGCCTGGCCGACGACCTCTTCAGCGTGACCGGCGCCGTAAACGGGCGCGGTGTCGATGAAGTTGACGCCGTTCTTCAGCATGGCCTGAATGGCCTCGATGGAGAGCTTGTCCTCGACCTTGCCCCAGCGGGCGCCGCCGATGGCCCAGGTGCCAACGGTCAGGGCGGAGACGTTCATGTCTGTCTTGCCGAACTGTTTATAACGCATTCTGTTCCACTCCTTTGATAAAATAATAAATTACGTTACAGATACCACGTTTATGGACTAAACGCATACTTGTGTTAATTTTATCATCCCGGGCGGCGCAAGTCAACGCTTTTATGTGATAAAGCCGTGATAAATCGCAAATTTATCCGCGTCGGCGCCGTAACCGCCGGAAGTCACACCTTGGCGAAGGTCTTGGTGGCGATAAAGTCCACGCCGGTGCCCAGCACGTCGGCGATGACCACGTCCCCGGTCTCCACCGGTGCGGTGAGGGTCACGTCGCTCAGGGCCTTCACGGCCTCGCCCATGAGCCCCTTGGGGATGGGGGCGGCGGTGCGCACGGGGCAGCGGCGCAGGGCCGCGCCGTTTATGCGCACGGTGCTGGTCACCACCCGGGTGGGTGCCGTGACCTCGGCGATGGCGTACTTGACGCCTCTGGGGCAGGAGTTGCCCGTAACGTTCATATCGTCGTCCACACGGAGATGGCAGCCCCGGGGACAAACGGTGCAGATGAATTCATGAGCCATTTTTTACGCCTCCTGTGCAAGAACTGTGACGGTGCCCTTAAGGGCGGCGGCCTTGTCGGCGGGGATGGTTATCTTCTCCATCTCGCCGGGGGCCATCCTGGCCCGGCGGAAGGAGAGGACCTCCTCACCGTCGTCCAGCACCCTTATGACGGACTTGTCGAAGGTATGGGCCACGCGGAAATACACGTCGGCGGCGCCGGCGGAGGGATAGATGTGCTGAGGCACGGTGTAGGTGACGCCCTCGCCGTTTTTGAGGCTGACCGCCTTGCCGTCCGGGGCGGCGTCTTTGTCGCCGCCCAGGACGTATTCGGCGGCGGAACGTCCCGCCCGCTCACCCTCGTCGGAGACGTTGTCCACCAGATCGTGGACGTGGACCACGTTGCCGCAGGCGAAAACGCCGGGCATGCTGGTCTCCATGGACCCGTAGACCACGGGGCCGTTGGTGCGGGGATCTATCTCTATGCCCGCCCGGCGGGACAGCTCGTTCTCGGGGATAAGGCCCACGCTCAGCAGCAGAGTGTCGCACTCGAACTCCATCTCCGTGCCGGGGATGGGACGGCGGCGCTCGTCCACCTGGGACACTATGACCTTTTCCACTCTGTCCTTTCCGATGATATCGGTGACGGTGTGGGACAGATACAGGGGAATGTTGAAGTCGTTGAGGCACTGGGCGATATTTCTGGAAAGTCCGCCGGGGTGAGGCATGACCTCCACGCAGGCCAGGACCTTCGCGCCCTCCAGGGTGAGGCGGCGGGCCATTATAAGGCCGATGTCGCCGCTGCCCAGTATGACTACCCGGGAGCCCACCATGTAGCCCTCGATGTTTATATATCTCTGGGCGGTGCCGGCGGTGAATATGCCGGCGGGACGGGAACCGGGGATGGATATGGCGCCCCGGGTACGCTCACGGCAGCCCATGGCCAGCACCACGCTGTCGGCCTGGATGAGCCTGCAGCCGCACTCGCGCCCGGACACCAGCACGGCGGGACCTTCGGTCACGTCCAGCACCATGGTGTCGGACAGCACCTCTATATCGGTGCCGGCAAGGCGCTTGATGAATCTTCCGGCGTACTCGGGGCCGGTCAGCTCCTCCTTGAAGTAGTGCAGGCCGAAGCCGTTGTGGATGCACTGGTTGAGGATGCCGCCCAGCTCCACGTCGCGCTCGACTATGAGGATCTTTCTCAGTCCTGCCTCCCAGGCGCCTGCGGCGGCGGCGAGACCGGCGGGGCCTCCGCCCACGACTATAAGTTCGTAATCCTTCATTTCGTCTCCCCCTGCACTATGAACGTGCCCTCATCCTCCATAAGCACCTGCTCCATGGGGATGCCCAGCTCGCGGGCGATTATGGCGTGAACTCTCGGGCTGCAGAAGCCGCCCTGGCACCGGCCCATGCCCGCGTTGCACCGGCGCTTCACGCCGTTGATGCTCACGGGGGGTATGGGGGTCTTGAAGGTGTCAAGGATCTCGCCCTCGGTTATCGTCTCGCAGCGGCAGATTATGCGGCCGTAGCGGGGATCCTTCTCCACCAGCTTCTGCTGCTCGGCAAAGGGCAGGTCCCGGAACACGATGCGCTCCCGGTGGTCGATGAAATCCTTTTTCTCCGTCAGCTTTGCGCCGGCCTTTTCCAGAAGACCGACGGTGTATCTGCCGATGGCGGGGGAGGCGGTGAGACCGGGAGAGCGGATTCCGGCCAGATCGAAGAAGCCGGGGAAGTTTTCGCTCTCGCGGATGATGAAATCCTCGCTGTCGCTCTCGGCCCGCAGACCGGCGAAGTTGCGGATGTTGTTGCGGGTGGTCAGCGTGGGGACGCTCAGGCGGGCCATATTGCCTAGCATCACAAGACCGGCGGCGGTGACGGACACGTCGGCCTTGTCGGTGAGGTCCTCCGCGTCGGGACCCACGATAAGGTTGCCGTGGACGGTGGGGGACACGAGAATGCCCTTGCCCATCTTCGTGGGGCACTGGAATATGGTGTGCTTCACCACGCCGCCCTCGCTCTTGTCCAGCAGATAGTACTGGCCGCGGCGGGGGGTTATCCTGAAATCAGGCTCCTCCAGAAGGGCGTGGACGTCGTCGGCGTGGACGCCGGCGGCGTTGATGACGTACTTCGCCCGGTACGTGCCCTTGGGGGTGGTGATGACGTAGCCGCTGTCTTCCGGAGCAAGGCCGGTCACGGGGCAGGAGAGGAAGAGCTCGGTGCCGTTCCTAACGGCCGTCTCCGCCATGGCAAGGGCGTACTCCCAGGGGCAGATTATGCCGGAATCGGGGGTGTAGAGAGCGCCGCGTATCTCCGGGTTGAGGTTGGGCTCGATGGCCAGGGCCTCGTCACGGGTGAGGATCGCCGCGTGGGGAACGCCGTTGGCCTTCGCCCTGCGCAGAAGCTCCTCCAGCATGGCGTCGTTTTCCGGCTCGAAGGAGAGCACCAGAGAGCCCACCTTTTTGTAGGGGACGGAGAGCTTCGCGCATATCTCCTCCGTCATGGCGTTGCCCTCCACGTTGAGCTTCGCGGTGAGGGTGCCGGGGACCGGGTCGTACCCGGCGTGGATGATGGCGGAATTGGCCTTGGTGGTGGCCGCGGCTACGTCGTTGTTCGCCTCGAACACGGCGATCTTCAGATCGTACCGGGACAGCTGATAGGCGGTAGCCGCGCCGATGACGCCGCAGCCGATTATCGCCACGTCATACATATTACTTCACCTTCCTGTCACGAGGTGAGGAAGGTCGCCCTTCCTCACCCCGGTTCTTTATTATTATCGCTCGGCGGAGCGATATGTACGTTATCTGCGGCGGGACTCCATCTGAACGGCGAAGTCCGCCAGCTTCTGCATTATGCCGGGAATGTCGATGCTCTGGGGGCACACGCTGGCGCACTGACCGCAGCCGACGCACTCGGAAGGCTGCACGTCCAGCTGCAGCATCTTCTGATAGCTGTCGAAATCGGGGTCGAGGGCCACCTCGTTGTAGATGGCCATGAGAGCGGGGATATCAAGACCCACGGGGCAGCCGTCGCAGCAGTAGCGGCAGGCCGTGCAGGGGGCGGAGTAGTGGCGCATCATCTCGGCCAGAGCGCCCTGCAGCAGGTCGGAATCGGCCTGGCTCATGGTCTCCTCGGTGGAGAAGGTCTTTACGTTGTCTATGGCCTGGTCCATGGTGGTCATGCCGGACAGACAAACCTGCACGTTGGGCAGGCTCTTTATGAAGCGGAAGGCCCAGGAGGCGATGGTGTCGTCGGGACGGGCGGCCTTGAGCATGGCGTCGGCCTCCTCGCCCAGGGTGGCCAGACGGCCGCCGCGGCAGGGTTCCATGACTATCACGGGGATGCCCCGTCTCGTCAGTTCCTCGTACTTGCCCTTGGCGTCCTGCAGGGTCCAGTCAAGGTAGTTGCACTGGATCTGCACGAACTCCCAGCAGTCCTGCCAGTCCAGCATCTTCTTCAGGTTCTCCAGGTTGGAGTGGCAGGAGAAGCCGAAATGACGGATGCGGCCCAGCCTCTTCTGCTCCTTGAAGTACTCGATGGCGCCGGGGTTGGACATGTAGTTGTTGATGGTGGAGTCGTTGACGTTGTGCAGCAGATAGAAGTCGAAGTAGTCCACGCCGCACTTCCTCAGCTGCTCCTCAAAGATGATGGACACGTCGGTGTCGGGCTGGAGATTGAAGCCGGGGTACTTGGTGGCCAGATAGAAGCTGTCTCTGGGATACCGGGCCAGGGCCTTTCCGATGAATATCTCGGACTGGCCGTTGTGGTACATGTGGGCGGTGTCGAAATAGTTCACGCCGTGGGAGTACACGTAGTCTATTATCTCGCACGCCTTTTCGTAGTTGATGGGGGAGGTGCGCTCCTCGCCGTCGGTGGGAAGACGCATGTTGCCCATGCCGAGAAGGGATATCTTCTTCCCCTGGAAATCTTTGAATACCATTACCTTTCCTCCTGAATGTGATGCCGGTGTCAGCCCGGCGGGAATAATGTTGTGCAGGGCACAATTATACACATATATTATATAACCGGTACCGGGCAAGTCAAGGGATTATCGCCATTATTGTGGGAAATAACGGCGCGGCGGGAGATAATGTGTTTGACTTAACCGCGGGGTGAAAGTATAATGCCATTGAAGCGGCCGAAAGCCTCCCTTTCGGAGGAAAACGGCGCGAAAACGCGGATAATAGAGGCTTTGACTGTAAAATGGAGACGTTTCTTCTGGTCCTTGAGCTCATCGGAACGGTATCGTTTGCCGCCTCCGGCGCCCTCAAGGGCATAAAAAAGGGAATGGACCTGCTGGGCGTGTGCGTACTGGGCGTGGTCACCGCCTGCGGCGGCGGCGTCCTGCGGGACTGCATAATAGGCGCCGTGCCTCCGGTGATGTTCCGGGAGCCCGTATACGCGCTGACGGCCATCGGCGTGTCGCTGGTGGTGTTCTTCCCGGCGGTGCACCGTCTCATGGAGCGCCACACCCACGGATACGAGGCGTTCATGCTCATATTCGACTCCGTGGGTCTGGGAGTTTTCGCTACGGCGGGCGTGTCCGCCGCCATGGCCGCCGGATACGGGAACAACTTCTTTTTCGTGCTGTTTCTGGGCACCATCACCGGCGTGGGCGGCGGCGTTCTGCGGGACGTGCTGAGCAACTCCCTGCCCTACATCTTCACCAAGCACTTTTACGCCTGCGCCGCCATGATAGGCGCGGCGCTGTGCGCTCTGCTGTGGCCGTATCTGGGGCAGAGAGCATCCATGATAGCGGGGGCCGCGGTGGTGTTCCTGCTGCGGCTGCTGGCGGCGAAGTACCGCTGGAAGCTGCCCCGGGCGAAGAAATAGGAGACGAAAGGGACATATGCGGGTCCCCGTCGTCATGTTGATCAACACTTAGACTTCCGTTATGGCGCAAATGGCTATGGTAATTGGACCGCTGACAGTGTAAAATAATGTAAAATGGCGGAAAAGGGCCTCACGCGGCGCCCGCCGGCATAAAGGAGGAGCACATGGACGCAATCGGATGGAAACAGCTTTACGGTGAAAAGGGGATCGATCGGCTGACCGCCCTGCGGGAGAAGTATTCCGCCCATTTCAAGGGAGAACCCCGGTTTTTCAGCGCCCCAGGCAGAGTTGAGCTGGGGGGCAACCATACCGACCATCAGTGCGGACGGGTCATCGCCGCCGCGGTGATGCTGGATTTCATGGCCGCGGCCGCTCCCAACGGCAAAAACGAGATAAACGTGCTGTCCGAAGGCCACGGCATCATAACGGTCAACCTTGACAGTCTTGACGCGGTCCCCTCGGAAAAAGAGACTTCAGCCGCCCTTATCCGGGGCATAGCGGCCTATTTCGCCCGCAGGGGCAAGCGCACCGGGGGCTTTGACGCCTACGTGGTGAGCAGCGTGCCCGTGGGCTCCGGACTTTCCAGCTCCGCCGCCTTCGAGGTTTTGACGGCGGTGATAATGGACAGGCTCTTCTTCGGCGGCAGCGTGTCGGCGGAGACGGCGGCCATGGCGGGCAAGTGGGCAGAGAACGAGTATTTCGGCAAGCCCTGCGGCCTTATGGACCAGATGGCCTCCGCCGTGGGCGGCGTGACCACCATGGACTTCTACGATCCGGAAAAGCCCGTGGTCCGCGGCATAAGGGCAGATCTTGCCGGCGCGGGCTACGATATATGCGTGGTGAAGATCGGCGCGTCCCACGAGATGCTCACCGAGGAGTACGCCGCCATACCCAACGACATGAACGCCGTGGCTGCCCTTATGGGCAAGGACCATCTCGGCCACGCGGACCCCGACGAGTTCTACGCTCTGCTGCCCTCCATCCGGGGCAGGGTGGGGGACAGAGCCCTTCTGCGGGCCATCCACTTCTTTGAGGAGAACGACCGGGTCCTGCAGGAGGCAGACGCCCTGGAGCGGGGCAGGATAGATGATTTCCTCCAGTACATGCGCGACAGCAGCGTGTCCAGCTGGACCGCGCTGCAGAACGTGTATCCCTCCGGCGCGGTGGATGACCAGCCCGCCGCTCTTGCCCTTTCCATGGCCAGAAAGCTGCTGGGCAAGGGAGCCACCTGCCGCATCCACGGCGGCGGCTTCGCCGGGACGATACTCGCCCTGGTGCCCCACGCCCGCATCGCCTACTTCACCGGCGGAATGAACCGGCTGGTGGGTCCCGACAGCTGCACGGTACTCTCCGTCAGACGCACCGGCGGCACGGAGATCGTCATGTGACACGGCGGCCCCGCGGGGGAGGATGCCGGAAAAGAGAAAATATGCGCTCCGCGTACCGAACGCGGGGCGCGTTATTTTTATAATTACTTGCTTTTTGAAGGTAAAGCGGGTATAATTACGCTGATATATTGTAGGGACCGGCAGGCCCGGACCCTATATCTGCGGTGCAGCGGCGCCGCGGTGAAAGGATCGGTCCATGAGTATAGACAAATCCACCAAGCTCGACAACGTAAGATACGATATCCGTGGTCCCGTGCTGGATGAGGCCACAAGGATGGAGGCCCAGGGCGCCAACATCCTCCACCTGAACATCGGCAATCCCGCCCCTCACGAGCTCCACGCCCCCGACGAGATAATCGTCGACATGATATACAACCTCCGCTCCAGCGAGGGCTATTCCAGCTCCAAGGGCCTTTTCTCCGCCCGCAAGGCCGTCATGCAGTACTGCCAGACGAAGAACATCCCCAACGTGGGCATAGAGGACATTTACATGGGCAACGGCGCCAGCGAGATGATAAGCCTGTCGCTGTCCGCCATGCTCAACACCGGCGACGAGGTGCTGGTGCCCATGCCGGATTATCCTCTGTGGACGGCGTCGGTGATGCTGGGCGGCGGCAAGGCCGTCCACTACCGCTGCGTGGAGGAGGACCACTGGTACCCCGACATGGAGGATATCCGCTCCAAGATAACGGACAGGACGAAGGGCATCGTGGTCATAAACCCCAACAACCCCACCGGCGCACTCTATCCCAGACAGGTGCTGGAGGAGATAGTCGACGTGGCAAGACAGCACGGCCTCGTCATCTTCGCCGACGAGATATACGACCACTACGTGTTCGACGATAAAGAGCACGTGGCCATCGCCTCCCTTGCCCCGGACCTGCTGACCGTGTGCATAAACGGCATCTCCAAGTCCCACCGGGTGGCGGGCTTCCGCTGCGGGTGGATGTGCATAGCCGGCAACAAGTCCAACGCAAAGGGCTATATCGAGGGCGTGAACCTGCTGACCACCCTGCGCCTTTGCTCCAACGTGCCCGGACAGAGCATAGTGCAGACCGCGCTGGGCGGCTACCAGTCCCTCAACGAGCTCATCCGTCCCGGCGGGCGCATCTACGAGCAGCGCCGCTTCATCGTGGACGCTCTCAACTCAATGCCCGGCATAAGCGTGGTGGAGCCGGAGGGGGCCTTCTACGTCTTCCCGAAGATAGACACGCAGATGTATAAGATCAAGAGCGACGAGAAGTTCGCCCTCGACCTTCTGCACTCGAAAAAGATACTCGTCACCTGCGGCACGGGCTTCAACTGGGATAAGCCCGACCACTTCAGAATAGTGTATCTGCCCAGAGTGGAGGTCCTGGAGGAGGCCATGAACAGGCTTTCCGATTTCCTGAAGAGTTATAGAAGATAAACCGTAAAGGAGAATAATTTTATGTGCGGAATAGTTGGCTTTACCGGCGCTGAGCAGGCCGCGCCCATACTGCTGGAGGGCCTGAGAAGGCTGGAGTACCGGGGCTACGACTCCGCGGGCCTCGCCGTTGAGAACGGCGGCAGGATAACCGTGGTGAAGGCGTCCGTCCCCGTGACGAAAGAGGACAGCTCCCTGATCACTCTCACCAGAAGGACCGACGACGGGAAGAACGTGCCCGGCACGTGCGGCATATCCCACACCCGCTGGGCTACCCACGGCGCCCCCACCGATTACAACTCCCATCCCCACATGTCCTGCGACGGGCGCTTCGCCATCGTACATAACGGCATTATCGAAAACTACGTCACCCTGCGGCAGGAGCTCGTTGAGAAGGGCTATGAGTTCGCCAGCGAGACCGACTCCGAGGTGGTGGCCCACCTGCTGGAGATGTACTACGAAGGCGACTTCAAGGCCGCCGTCATGAAGACCGTGGCCCGCCTTGAGGGAGCCTACGCTCTGGGCATCGTCTGCTCGGAGCATCCCGGCACCCTCTACGCCGTGCGCATGGCCAGCCCCCTGATACTGGGCGCGGGAAAGGGCGAGAACTTCTTCGCCTCCGACGTCACCGCCCTAGTGAGCCATACCAGAAACGTCATATATCTGGAGGACGGGGAGTTCGCCTGCCTCACCCCCGAAAGCATCACCGTATACGCCCCCGACGGCGCCGAGGTCGAAAAGCAGATATCCGTGGTGGAATGGGACGTGGAGACCGCCTCCAAGGGCGGCTACGAGCACTTCATGCTCAAGGAGATAATGGAGCAGCCCAAGGCCATCAAGAACGCCATCGACCCCCGCCTAAAGGGCAGCGAGATAGTGTTTGAGGATATGTCACTCACCGATGAGGACATAAAGAATATCGACAGGATAATAATAACCGCCTGCGGCTCCGCCTCCTACGCGGGGCAGGTGGGCAGATACGTCATAGAGAAGCTGTGCCGCATACCCGTGAGCGTGGAGCTGGCCAGCGAGCTGCGCTACTCCGACCCCATCATCACGGACAGAACGCTCCTCATCGTCATCTCCCAGTCCGGCGAGACCGCCGACACGAAGGCCGCTCTCGAGGAGTGCAAAGCCCGGGGGGCCAAGGTGCTGGGCATCATCAACGTGGTGGGCAGCTCCATCGCCAGACTGTGCAACGACGTTCTGTACAACTGGGCGGGACCGGAGATAGCCGTGGCCACCACCAAGGGCTACACCACCCAGGTGGCGCTGCTGTATATGTTCGCCGTCTACGCCGCGAAGGTGCGGGGCACCATAGACCGGGAGGAATACGCAACCTGCGTCGACGCCATAAAGGCCCTTCCCGAACAGGCCCAGCGAGCCGTGGACATCAACCCCGACGTGGCGAAGACAGCGAAAAAGTATTACGATCAGGAGCACATCTTCTTCATCGGCCGCAATATAGATTACGCCGTGAGCCTGGAGGGCTCTCTTAAGCTCAAGGAGATAAGCTATCTCCACTCCGAGGCGTACCCCGCCGGCGAGCTCAAGCACGGCCCCATCGCCCTCATCAACGACGGGCGGCTGGTGGTGGCCCTCTGCTGCTACGACGAGCTGTTCGACAAGATGCTCTCCAACATAAAGGAGGTCCGGGCCCGCGGCGCCAGAGTGCTGGCCGTGGCCGCCGAGGGGGACGACAGGGTCCTTTCTGAGGCGGACGACGTTATCCGCGTCCCCGCCGCCCACGAACTTTTCGGCGCCATCGGCGAGGTGGTGCCCCTGCAGCTTTTCGCCTATTACGTGGCCAGGGAGAACGGGTGCAGCATAGACAAACCGAAGAATCTGGCAAAATCGGTCACTGTGGAGTGATATTGGAGGAATATAATGAGAGACTACGCGAAAGAACTTGAAAACCGGGTCGAGTGGATACGTGGCCTTTTGGCCGAGAGCGGGGCGAAGGGCATAGTTTACGGCAACTCCGGAGGCAAGGACTCCGCCCTCGTGGGCATACTGTGCCGCCGCGCCTGCGAGAACACCGTGGGCGTGCTGCTGCCCTGCCACTCCCGCCGCAACTACGAGGAGGACACCGCCGACGCCCTGGAGGTGGCGGAGAAATTCGATATCCCCACCCGCCGGGTGGATCTTACGGCGGTGCGCACCGCCGTGATGGACGCCGTTGAGGGCGTCACCGAGATGACCGAGGCCTCCGCCGCCAACGTGGCGCCCAGACTGCGCATGACCACCCTTTACGCCATAGCCGGCGCCGAGGGGCGGCTGGTGGCGGGCACCGGCAACCGCAGCGAGATATACGTGGGCTATTTCACCAAGTGGGGCGACGGGGCCTGCGATTTCAATCCCATTTCGGACCTGAACGTCACCGAGGTGTACGAGTTCCTCGCCTTCCTGGGCGCTCCCGAGGCTATAATGAAAAAAGCCCCCTCCGCGGCGCTGCGGGACGGGCAGACGGACGAGAGCGAGATGGGCGTGACCTACAGGGCTCTTGACGCCTATATGGACGGCGGAGAGGTTTCCGACGCCGAGAAGGCCAGGATAGACCGGCTCCACGCCGTCAGCGAACACAAGCGCCGGGGCGTCAGATATTTCCCCGACTGAGAATAAGACGTTATCGGGCGGCCCGTGCCGCCCGATAACTGCGAAGAAAGAAACGTAAGGAAGAAAAGGACGTGGCAAAGGGTATGTTCTCCGCCCAGTCGCGGGCAAGCCTCACAGAGGGGCCCATATTCAAAAATCTCGTCATATTCGCCGTCCCCATCCTGCTGGGCACGATCGTTACCCAGCTTTACAACGTGGCGGACTCGGTGATAGTGGGGCGGTTCGTGTCCTCCGACGCGCTGGCGGCGGTATCGGCCAGCGCACCGGTCATGAGCTTCATAAACCTGTTCATGATCGGCCTTTCCACCGGTTCCAACGTGGTCATCGCCCAGAGAGTGGGGGCCAGGAACGAGCGGGCGCTGCAGAACGCCGTCGGTACCGTGGCCTGCCTTACGCTCATCTGCGCGGCGTTCATAACCGTGGTGGGCCTTTCCGTGTCAAAACCGCTCCTGCGGGCGCTGGGCACCCCTGCGGAGATAATGACCGACGCGGGCTACTACCTCACCGTGGTCTACATCGGCACCACCGGCAACCTCATCTATCAGATGGGTTCCGGAGCCCTGCGGGGCATGGGCGACTCCACGTGGCCCTTCCTTTTCCTGTGCCTGTGCAGCGGGCTCAACGTGGTGCTGGACCTCGCAGCCGTGCTGCTGCTGGACCTGGGGGTGCTGGGAGTGGCCATAGCCACGGCGGCGTCCCAGCTCATAAGCGGCGTGGGCATAATCCGGCGCATAAACCGGGGCAGCTACGGAGTGAGGATAGATTTCCGGCATATGCGCCTTGACGGGCGGGAGACCGGGCAGATAGTGGGCATCGGCCTGCCCGCCGCCATACAGAACGTGGGCAACTCCATCGCCGCCATCTTCGTGCAGACCTCCGTCAACGTGTTCGGAGCCCAGTTCATCGCCGCCAACTCCATCGTCACAAAGGTGGACGACATGATAAACATCCCCGTCATGGCGCTGTCCACCGCCCTGTGCACCTTCGTGGGGCAGAACATGGGCAAGTTCAACATGGACAGGATCAAAAAGGGCATCAACAGCTCCATCGTCACGCTGTGCGTGCTGGGAGTGGGGCTGTGCGGCATACTTATAGCCCTTCGCAATCAGTTCCCCCGGCTTTTCACCACTGACGACACGGTGGCGGGCTACGCCGCCACGGGACTGTTCATCATGAGCTTCATGTGCCTTTTCCACGGTATAGACCGGTGCCTCGTCAACGCCATGCGGGGCGCGGGAAAAAGCGTTGTGCCCATGATAACGGCCCAGTTCGGCGCCTTCTCCAGAATACCGCTGGCCTACTTCCTCGCGGTCAGACGGAACGACTGGCGGGGCATATTCATGGCGCTTCTCATAGCGTCGTTCCTGCGGGCGGCGGCCATCGCGGTCTACTATTACTGCGGCGGCTGGAAGCGGGCCGTGGAGAAATTCGAGCGGGCCCATACCGCCGACGGCGCCCTTCGGCGCTGAGAAAAACACGTCTGCGGCCGACTTCCCGGGTTTTGTCCCCTCTGACAAGACCGGTGACGGGCAGGCTTTTTAATGGAGAATACAGATGAAAATTACGTTAAGACCCGTTGACGATAATAACCGGGAGGCGGTCCTGGCACTGTCCGTGAGGGAGGATCAGCCCTTCGTCGCGTCGAACGAGGTCTCGCTGCGGCAGGCGGACGAGACCAACGCGCAGAAGCCGGGCGTGGCCAGACCCTTCGGGATATACGCCGCCGACAAGCTCGTGGGCTTCTGTATGTTCGCGTTTGACCCGGAGACCACCGAGATTGAGTACCGGTACTGGCTCTGGCGCTTTATGATCGACAAAAAAGAACAAGACAAGGGTTACGGTCAGGCCGCCATGCAGGAGATCATCAAATACTTCAAAGGAAACGGCGCCGACCGGCTGTACCTGTCCACCGAGCCGGAAAATGAGCGGGGTCTGCACGTCTACCACAAGGCCGGCTTCCGGGAGACCGGTATCATCACCGGCGACGAGATCGTTCTCATGCGGACGCTGAAGGGCCCGAGAAGGACGATAAAAGACCTTTGCGGCGTAAATATCAACGAGCGCCTGAGGATAAGGGAAAAACGGGGCCTCGGCGTAAGCGTCGCCCTGTATGACGGAGAGGATCTTAATACCTACTGCGCCGGCAGCGGCCGCTTCGGGCAGGACTTCCCGGTGAACCCGGACATGCTGTTCCAGGCGGGCTCCGTGTCGAAACCCATGTTCGCGCTGACCCTCCTGCGGTACGCGGACAAGGGCCTCATCGACCTTGACGCGGACATCTCGGGCGTCGTGCCGGACTTCGTCAGAAAAGGCCCGATGACCTTCGCGGCGTTACTCAGCCACACAGCGGGCTTCAACCTGCACGGCTTCCCCGGCTACCGGGCGGACCATGGCCCGCTTTCGCTGGAGGACGTGCTCAGCGGCAGGGGCGTCACGCCGAAACTCAGAAGGATCCGGCCCTACGGCAGACAGTTTATATACTCCGGCGGCGGCTTCACGCTGGCGGAGCTGGCCTTCACCCGCATAACAGGCGTGACACTGCGTGAGGCCTTCCAAAAAGAGGTGGCCGAGCCTCTGGGGCTGAAGCGCACCGGCTATTTCCAACCGCTGGACGAAGAACTCGTTCCCAACGCGGCCTTCGGCGGCAGACTTGCCGAGAAGGAGGATCCTGCCCACGGCTATCACTACTATCCGGAGCATGCGGCGGCGGGATTGTGGACCACGCCCACTGAACTGGTCACCATCGGCCGGGCCCTGTCAAAGAGCTGGCGCGAGGGCGGTCTGCTCAAAAAGGAGACAGCAAGGCGCATGCTTACGCCGGTCATGGACAATTACGGCCTGGGCATTCACAGCTTCCGGGGCGATATCGGCTATCATGACGGATGGAACGAGGGCTTCCTGACGACGTGGATGTTCTCCCTGCGGGAGGACCTATGCGTGGCCGTGATGGTCAACCGGTCCGCTGATGAGCTTGACTGGAAACAAAGCTACGTAGCGATCGATCTGTTCCAGACTGTGGAGGAACGGCTTGCCGACGGCACCGACAAATCGGAATGGGAGAATTACTGCGGAAAGTATGAAAAGAACGAGGAGGATTTCCCTCTGGAAGAGGTCTTTATGAAGGAGGGGAAGCTCTGCGCGAGGGTCGCTGCGGACGACGGGGAGGAGACATATCAGCTCTATCCCATCGGAGACAGGGCCTTCGGGCGAAAGGGCGGCTTTGTCAGGATCACCTTCGGCGAAAACAGTTTGAGTATAGACGGGATCGCCTGCAAAAAGCTGTGAGATGAATTTTGCGGTATGAAAAAAGCGCTGCGGAATTTTCCGCAGCGCTTTTTTATTTTTTTTCGCGTCAGCTGATCATTTCTGATTCTCGACGGAGACGTAGTCCTCGGCGTAGGTGAACTCGTTGATGGCGGGGGTGGCCTCGCAGGTGTTGATCTTGGCCATGGTGATGCCGTCCTGAGTCACGAAGAAGGAGTTCTGGATGAACAGGGGGTACTCGTAGCACATCTCCATCTGATACTGATGGAAGGCGTCGAGAGCGGCCTCGTCGTGGATGGTCAGAGCGTCCTCCAGCAGCTCGGCGATCTTGGCGTCATGGGCGAAGCAGGCGCTGCCGTTGGCGTTGGAGGCGGGGTTGAACACGTCGTTCCACGCGGCGGTGCAGAAGCCGCCGCCGTTGTTCTTGCTGTCGCAGAGGATGTCCCACTCGGCGCTGTTGAATCTGTATGTGCCCAGCAGGGCGTTGTCGTAGGACAGGATCTCCGTCTCGATGCCCAGCTCGGACCACATGGCCTGCAGACCGGCCATACCGGAAACGTTCTCGGTGGTGGCGCCGCCCATCAGTCTGACGTGCAGGCCGCCGGGAGCGCCGGACTCGGCGAACAGCTGTTTGGCCAGATCGAGGTCGTAATCGTACCAGGTCTCATCTCTCCACTTGTCCAGATAGTCGCTGTTGCTGGGGCTGGAGGGGTCGGCGTTGACCTGGAAGGCACCTTCCACGTAGGAGAAGGCGGAAGCTATCTCGGCGTTGTCAAAGGAGGTGCAGATGGCCTGACGCAGCTTCTGATTGTTGTCGAACATGCCGGTGATGCCGGAGGTGGAGCCGTCATCGCAGTTGAACATAAGGACGTTGGTGGTGCCGCCCAGATAGCTGAGCACGTTGAAGCCCTCAATGGGAGTGCCGTCCTCGTTCAGGAACTTGTGGATGTTGGCGGAGTTGATGGCGCAGCAGTCGATCTCATGGTTCTCCAGGGCGATGATGCGCATGGAGACCTCGGGGATGACGCGGAACTCAAGCTTCTTGGCATTCTGATAGGCGGCGTAGGGACGAAGGGCTTTGTCCTGCTGCCAG
>JAEEGL010620293.1_pt1 | contig 19120 bp, 19 predicted proteins | sample 9134231 | NCBI WGS metagenome assembly JAEEGL01 (sample SAMN16246548, study PRJNA631951) | gut metagenome | biome: gut microbiome; feature: rumen; material: fiber-attached | host: Bos | place: Iran: Karaj | collected 2018-10 | reverse complement strand
TGCCTCGGCAATTTCCAGACATTCTTCGGAAGAAAGCGCCAGTACTTTTTCCGTAAAGATCTTTTTTCCGGCTCTGGCTGCCCGGATGATGACATCCGTATGTTCATTGGTAGGAGAACAAATGATCACACCTTCGGCATCGGAACGCAGCAGGTCGCTTAGACTGCTTAACCGCCTGACCGGACATTCCTTTTGAAAATCTGCTGCCAAAGCATCATCCGGCTCATAAAAACCAATCACTTCTCCCTGTTCCATTGCTGTTTTGCAGTAACCTGCTGCATGGACGTGCCATACGCCCAGAACCGCTATTTTCATCACCAATCCTCCTGCAATTTTCGTTTTTTCCATTATACAGCGAATATCGAAAAAGGAAAATCCTTGATGATCACTTTTTTTGTGCTGCCTTTTGTGTTAAGATTCGTATCAGAAAATCTCTTGAGAATACAAGGAGATCAACGATGAAAATCTATATTGCCAGTTGTGTTTTCACTTCTCAGTTTCCTGAGCTGAGCCTTCGGATTCAGAATTATGTCAGAGAACACTTCGATTTAAAGATTGTCAGGTGCTGTGTTCCCCGGTATAAGATCCAGGAATTTGAAGAAAAGATGCCGGAAGGCCAATATCGGATGATCTGGCAGCAACTCCCGGATTCAGAAGCTTTTTCTGCCGGTGATGAGGTATATTCTCTCTGCCACAACTGCAATAACATTATTGAAGAGATGCATCCGGGGACGAAGGTCCATTCTCTCTGGGAATTGCTGGACAGCGACCAGGATTTCCCTTTCCAGGATTATCATGGGATAAAGGTGACCGTTCAGGACTGCTGGCGCTCGAGAGAACGGCTGGATGAGCAGGAAGCCGTGCGCAGCCTCCTTGAGAAAATGAATATTCAGTACGTGGAAGCACCGGATCATCATGAAGCCGCAGATTTTTGCGGGGCATCTCTCTATCGTCCGCAGCCACCCCGCAATCCCAAACTTGCGCCGAAACATTATGTAGAAGGTGCTGTCGGAAAGTTTGTCTCTCACACAGAAGAAGAACAGAAACGGATCATGCAGGATTACTGCCGCAAACTTCCCACAGAGAAAGTGGTTTGCTATTGCCACTACTGTCTGGAAGGGCTAAGGATGGGAGGATCGGATGCAGTTCACATTGCGCAGCTGATGTTTCCGGAGCAGTCTTTGACCTGAAAGAAAGGAAGCAGCGGAGGAATGAAGAAAGATGAAATTCCGACAGATTGACATGCAGACATATCCAAGAAAAGACCATTTTGATCATTTTCTGAATATGGAAAATCCATTTGTATCTCTGACGGTACAGGTGGATATAACGGCTTGGTTTCGCCGCATCAAAAAAGCCGGCTACCCGTTCTTTCTGTCCTTTCAATATGCAGTAGTGCGGGCAGCCAACCGCATTCCGGAATTCAGACAGCGTATCCGGGATGGCGGAATTGTCGAATACGAGTTCTGCAATCCATCCTATACGGTCTCTTTGCCGGACGGGACGTACCGGTATTGTCTGGTCAATGCCGATCAGCCGCTGGAAGAATATCTTGAAGAGGGAAAGCGGAAACAGGAAAAAGCGCTGGCCTCCAAACACCTGGAAGAGGAAGGAGATGTTGAAAGTCTTTTGTTTATCTCCTGTGTTCCCTGGCTTAATTACAGCGCGTGTGTTATGCCTTTTCCTTATACACGGTTTTCAATTCCCAGTTTCACATGGGGAAAATATCAGACAGAAAAGTATCTGGTCCTGGAGGAGGGAAGCGCTGTCGAAAAGGAAAAAATTACGATTCCTGTGACAGTTCTCGTGCATCACGCACTGGTTGATGGTGTACATATAGGAGCATTTTTCTCGAACCTGAATGATGAATTATCTCGAATGGAGGGATAGATGATGAGACTTACTTTTATCGGAACCAGTCATGGAGTCCCGGAACCGCATCGCCGCTGTTCTTCCAATCTTCTGGAGGTTAACGGAGCTTATTATATCATCGATATGGGTACTCAGACGATCGAAGAGCTGAGAAGGCTGGGGATCAGGATAGAGGATGTGCGCCTGGTCATCTGCACGCATCCTCACGGTGATCATACGAATGGACTCATTTCCTTCGTAGATCTTGTGAACTGGTATTATAAGAAAGCATCACCGCTGATTCTGCTGCCGGATGAGAACATGATCTCGCCCCTCAAAGCCTGGAATGAAGCGACGGAAGGATATGCGCTTCGGGAAGGGATCACGATTTCAACCGTTCAGGAAGGCGTGACCTATGAGGATGAAAATATCCGGATCACGGCCATCAAAACGCAGCATTGCTGGAGTTCCTTCTGCTTTTTCGTGGAGGCAGAAGGCAAGAAAGTCCTCTTTACAGGGGATCTGAAACATCCGAGCGTGGACTTCCCGGCGGCCGCATTTGAGGAGGAGATTGATCTCATCGTCTGTGAGCTGGCACATTTTCCGGCGGATGACTGTATTCCGGTTTTTGACAGAACCAAAGCAAAGAAGATCCTGCATACCCATATAGCACCAAGGCAGTATGAATCACTGGCAAGGCAGCTGAATCAGCCGCATCCCTATGAATACGGCTCCGTGTATGACGGGATGGAAATCGTCATCTGACAGATATTCATCCCGGATGATCGATAGAATAAAAAAAGGAACTATAGAAACGCATGTCGTCTTTATAGTTCCTTTTAGTTTTTCTAAAAAGCTCTTAGTGTTTACAGTACCTCTGCCATCTGTCCCTGCTTGGGGAAAAGGCCGTACTGTCCGCCGGTATGGATGAAGAGAATATTCTCACAGGAATCGAAGGTTCCCTTTTTCACTTCAGTGTATAGACCGTAGAAAGCCTTGCCGGTATAGACAGGGTCGAGAACGATTCCTTCTTTCGCAGCGATCTCGGCGATGAACTTCAACTCGTCCGGCTTGGAGATGGCATAGCCAAGGCCCTTATATCCATCGATGAAAGTAAAATCCTTGTCAGGATCCGGGTCTTCTCCCAGCAGGGAGAGCGTTTCGTCGACGATCGTTCCGCAGACCTTGGTGAAGTACTCTTTGTTGTCACAGACGGTGACACCAACGATCTTTTTATGAAGATCGAAGAGCTTGTTTCCGAGATAGAGACCGCTGTAGGTGCCGCCGGATCCGGTCGCACATACGATCGCATCGAAAGAAACACCAAGCTTTTCTTCCTGCTCGGCGATCTCTTTGACTGCATTCAGATAACCGAAGTTTCCGATTCCGTTAGATGCACCGACAGGAATGATATACGGCTTATGTCCGGCCTTCCGGTATGCTTCGGCAATCTCTTCAAATTTTTCAGCAAAGGAGATACCTTCATTTTCATTCAGCAGGGTGATCTCAGCTCCGAACATCTGATCCAGCAGATAGTTGCCCTCTGCCTTGGGGGCAGCGGAAATCTCGAGAACCAGGTGGGATTTAAACCCCAGTCTGGCAGCTGCAGCAGCTGTAGCTCGTGCGTGATTGGACTGAATGCCGCCGGCAGTGATCAGAACATCTGCACCTTCCTTCAGGGCCTGGGCGATGGAATATTCCAGCTTACGGACTTTATTGCCGGACATCTCTACTCCGGTATAATCATCACGCTTGATCCAGATGCTCTTTCCGAGCTCCCGGGAAACATTCTTCAGCTGATAGACCGGCGTTGGAAGATTGGCAAGATCGATCCGATCGATCGAGGCAAGCTTATCTTTTATCATATTAATAACCGTAGTTGACTTCGACAACGATTCCTTCGAAGGTGACTGCACGAACCTCTCCCGGACCTTCCGGTGAAGAAGGCTCATACTGGATGGTATAACCGTCTTCTTTGAAACGAGCGATGATATTATTGAGCTGTTCGCGGGTATCAGCGCAGATGCAGATGTGGGCAAGGCCAAGGCGGTTAGGATCCTTCGGCAGATCGACGGTTTCAGGCTTGCACATAAGCTCGATCCAGCCGGCACCGTCCATATGCATAATGTAAGAGTAGTAGTTCTTCTCCGGATTATCATAGGTCTTCAGAACTTTAGCTCCGAAGTAGCTTTCAAAGAAGGTCTTTGCACCTTCCAGATCCTTGACAAAGATGCCTACATTTCTCAGATACATGTTGTTTTCCTCCGATTATGGTTCGTTTTTATTCCTGAACCGCGTTTTCGTCCGCGGCATTCTCAGCTTTCTCTTTGGAAGCCCAGGTCGTTGATTTGTAAATAAATTCTTTGGTACGCTCTTTCTGCGGATTTTCAAAGAATTCCTTTGCGGTGTTTTCCTCTACGATCTCTGCATCTTCCATAAAGACGACACGGGTAGCGACCTTCTTGGCGAATTCCATCTCGTGGGTTACCACGAGCATAGTCCATCCTTCGTCGGCCAGCTGTTTGATAACATTCAGCACTTCGCCGGTCAGTTCCGGATCGAGGGCTGAGGTCGGTTCATCAAAGAAAACCACCTCCGGGTTGGTTGCGAGCGCCCGGGCGATCGCAACACGCTGCTGCTGACCGCCGGAAAGCTTGGAAGGATAATAATCCATACGATCCGCCAGGCCTACCCGTTCCAGCAGCTTTTTGCCGATCTCTTCAGCCTGTGCCTTTGGCATTTTCTGAGCAACCCGAAGACCTAAAGTGACATTTCCGAGTGCCGTCTTGTTGCCATACAGATTGAAGTTCTGGAATACAAAACCAACTTTCTGACGGTATTCTCTCAGTTCCTTGGAAGAGATCTTCTTCATATCATACTGATGATCATCCAGGATGAGTGTACCGCTGTCCGCCTTGGTCAGATATCCGGCGCAGCGAAGAAGGGTCGTCTTGCCGGAACCGCTGGGGCCGAGGATCGCGACCACGTCACCCTGATTGACTTCCAGACTGACATTGTTCAGAACGACATTATCACCGAACTTTTTGCATACATTTTTCAGAGTCAGCATCTTATCGTCTCCTCTCCAGTGCCGTTTCCGCTTTCCGCTGAAGGACGGTCAGAACGGAACAGAAGATCAGGTAGATCACGCCGGCTTCCAGATACAGCCAGAAATAGTCATAGGTTCTGGCTGCGATTCTCTGAGCGGTAGCAAGGATTTCGACCAGTGCAACGTTATACGCCAGAGAGGTATCCTTGACCAGTCCGATGAGAGAGTTGCTCAGCGGCGGGAACGCAGTACGTAGCGCCTGAGGTACGATGACATGGATCATCGCCTGCCAGAAGGTCAGACCATCGCAGTAGCAGGCTTCAAGCTGTCCGATCGGGACAGATTCAATGGCAGCACGGACAGTCTCTGAGCAGTATGCGCCGATACTGAGCGACATGACGATCCACGCACTGGTAAATGAGTTGAACTTGATGCCAATGGTGGGAAGGCCAAAGTAGACGATGAACAGCTGTACGATCATGGGGGTGCATCGGATGATCCAGATGTAGACCCTGACCAGACGTTTCATAATGGGCACTTTTGCGATCTGCATCAGTGCGACAAAAAAAGCAATCAGAAGTCCGGTAGTGAAAGTGGCCAGCGTGAGAGGGATCGTGACCTTCACGCCGACCATAAAAAGCTTCCAGAAGGACTCTATCAGTTCGGTGAGAATTCGTTCATTCATTGTAAGAAATTACTTCCCGGTTGTTGTATCAACATCAAAATATTTCAGTGCGAGAGCGGACAGGGTTCCGTCAGCTCTGGCCTGAGCAAGCGCCTCATTGACAACTTTGATGAACGCTTCATTGCCCTTAAGGCAGGGGATATAGGCATTGGGTTCCGGATCGCTGACAACGATCACTTTGAACAGAGCAGCCTCATCCGGATGATTCTTGAAGTAGTCTGCAAAACCAACGGTGGTGCTGAAAGTGACTTCCGCACGGCCGTTCTTGACTTCGCTGATTGCCTGCGCAGCTTCCTTGACCTCGTCAAAGATGACGCCGTTCTTCTCAGCGAACATACCAATCGTACTGGTGGGATCGTTGGCGGAAACTTTTCCTTCGACATCTGCGAGGGAGTTGATCTCATCGTTGTCCGCAAGAGTCATGATCGCATACTGGGTGTAGTTGTAGGGTTCAGAGAAGTCATACTTCTGAGCTCGTTCTTCATTATAGGAAACACTGTTGGCCACGATGTCGATCTGACCTGCGTCAAGTGCGGCAAAGATGGAGCTCCATGCGGTTTCGGTATACTGGATATCTACACCAATATAGTCTGCAATATACTTGGCGACTTCTACTTCAAAGCCGACCAGCTGATCTTTATCATCGTGATAGGTGTAGGGACTCCAGGTTCCTTCGGTACCGACAATGATATATCCACGCTGCTTGATGGTGTTAAGCAAATCACCATCTGCAGATCCCTGTTTGCTGCAGCCGCATAAAGCTGCGATTGCGAGCGTCAGAACAAGGAATAATGCCATCATTTTTTTGGTCATAACAAGCGCCTCCTGTCATAAAATTTCCAAAAAATACTTGCAAAATGCAACCTTTCGGAGTAGAATGATAACACATAACAATTCTTTTTGCAAGTACTATCTTTTTTAATAGTAAAGGTTTTTTTGAAATGACGTGTGAAGAAAAGTATCAACAGATTCTGGAGCGGATCCGGGAGGGCGGCAACATCTGTCCTATTATGTATGCCGTCTCGGTCATCGGACAGAAATGGAAGATCCCGATCCTGTGGCAGCTGGCAAAAAGTGACCAGCCGATGCGGTTTTCAGAGATCCGCAAAGCATTGAAGCTTACGGACGCCATGCTCTCCAAAACGCTGGACGAACTGGAAGGGCACGGGATGATCGAACGGATCCAGTATAACTGTATTCCGCCGAAGGTAGAATATAAGTTAAGCTGTAAAGGAACAACGCTTCTGCCGGTGCTTCTGGCTCTTCGCGACTGGGGTGAGGAACAGATCCGGGAAGAAAGCCGTCATTGTGAAGAAAAGTAAGAGGAGGAAGTATTATGCAGTTTGTTGTTGTGGCTCATGACGGAAAGAACATGCTGGAAAAGAGAATGAGTGTCCGACCGGGTCATCTGGAGAATATTGCCCGGATGAAGGCAAAAGGGCAGGTGGTCATCGCCGGCGGCATCCTGGATGACGAGGGCAAGATGGCAGGTTCTGTTCTGGTTCTTGATTTTGAAAACAGAGATCAGCTGGATGAGTATCTGGCCAATGAGCCGTACTATACCGAGCATGTCTGGGAAGATGTCCGGATCGACCGGTACAACGCAGTCGTGATCAATAATCAGTCTGTATAAGCAAGAGAGCATTCAAAAGCCGCAAGAGTTCCCGAAAAAGGAATTCCCTGCGGTTTTTTTCTTTTATTATGGTATAATGGATAAAAACCCGTTAAGCAGGAAGTAGTTATGACACCGCCAAGAAATGATGAACGTTCCTATGCTGCTTTTATCAGCTATCGGCATCTGCCGCTGGATCGGGAAGCGGCTATCCGGATCCAGAAAAGGATCGAGAGTTTTGTTGTACCCAGGGAGTATCGAAATCGCACAGGCGGCAAAAAGTTTGGCCTGTGCTTTCGTGATGAAGACGAACTGCCTGCATCCGCCAGCCTGTCAGGCAGCATCAAGTATGCATTGGATCACTCGAAATTCCTGATCGTCATCTGTACACCACAGCTTCAGTTCTCGCAGTGGTGTATGGCGGAGATCCAGTATTTCCTGCAGACACATGACCGGAATCATGTGCTGGCCGTGTTAGCAGACGGAAGACCGGAGCAGTCATTCCCGGACATGCTGCGCTTTATTCGGGATTTTAATGGCAATATTCTTGCGAATGTCGAGCCGTTGGCCGCCAACATTTCCAGTCCGGATCATAAAATCAATAAGAAAAGTTTTAAGAAGGAAAGCCTGCGGCTTTGTGCTGCTATTCTGGGCTGTCCCTTTGATGCACTGTGGCAGAGAGAGCATCGTGCAAGAGCCAACCGCACCCTGATGGCGATGACGGCCGGTTTTGCAGTCATGGCTGTGATCGTTGGCGTGGTGCTGGTCAAAAATGCTCAGATCTCCGAAAAAAACCGACAGCTTGAAAAGGATCTTTCTACAGCGCTGGTGGATACGGGTATAGCCAGGCTGGAAGAATATGACCTTTATGGAGCGTTGGATGATGCATTGAATGCTGCAGCAAGTGAAGATCCAGAGATCTATGATCATCGCGTGGAAAAGCTGCTGAATGATGCTTTAGGCGCATATCTGCCGGGAAAGATGCTGTGTACACCAATGGCGATGCAGCCTACGGACATCGAAAGTCTGTGTGCATCTGAAAACGGCAGGATCGGATTCAGTGCCGATCAGGTCGGAAACATCCTGGCAATGGATATGACTAAAGGAGAAGTTTTGTGGAATGTGTCCCTGAAGACAACCGGGTCACCTTCACTTTATGCTGTTGGAAATGACCTTCTCCTCTGTAAATATCCGGAAAAGCTGACAGCCTTGTCCATGGAGAACGGATCGATCAGGTGGACTTATGAGTATCATCTGCCTAATGAATTTCAGGTCATCAGCGATGACGGTCGTTTATTTGCCGTACTGGACTGGAATATGAGTCTGGAAGATATGACAGCGATGCTCAAACCAGGAGAAGAGGATAAGGCTTCTGTCAGGCCGGAGTCAGCGGTCGATATGGAGATCGATGTACTGGATACAACAAGCGGAGAGCTGGCTTATCGGTATCTTCTGCCGGAGGAATCCTATCATATCTATATAGCTCCGGATGATAAGATCTATGACTGCAGCGGTGATTTTTCGGATGACAATACTGCTTTGACCTTTGCGCTGCCTGCTCTTATGGAACAGGGACGAGGCGTTCTGCTGATACAGGGAACCTATGATTCCGGATATCAGCTAAGTGTGATCGATCAGCTGCAAACACAGCCGGATATGATTTTGGGTGTAGAAACATCCAGCGACAACAGTTCGGTTTACTGGGCTTTGACGAAAGGAAAGAGTTTGTATTCGATCATCTGCTTTGCCAATCAGGAGAAAGAACCGATCACTCAAAAGATAGACTATTCTTTATCATCTCCCAATGGTACGGATTCGGATTATTATCATCAGGAACGCCCTTATCTGCCGATGCTGACCAGTGAAAACCATGTTGTTCTCACCTCGCGGAATACGATCTATCTGATCGACCGAAAAGAAGGAACACTTCGCTACTATATGACGCTCGAAAGCCCAGTGGTTTCTGCCATATGGGAAAACCGGAACGAGGAAAAACTGGCAATCCTGACACGAAATGGTCATCTGGTCACATATCAGTTGGCATATGGCGGGGAGGATGCTTTCAGAGGCTGCTATTACTGGGATGTTCCGGTGGAGGATATCTCTGCCGTTTACCGAAGTTATCATCAAACCGGGGATATATATGGTGATTATATCCTGGTCTCTTCCGATATTCAGCCGGGATACATGCTTGTCCTCAATGTGGGCTATGATAAAGACTATAAAAGTGTTCCCGTTGAATCGTCAACAAACTGTGCTTACGCACAGCCGACGCCTTCCGGCGATCAGATGATGTTCTTTTTCCCGGACAGACAGGACGAGACAGTGGTACATGTCAAAACAATCGATATAGGGACCGGAACCATTCAGGAGGAAGGTGCTGTTTCTCTGGCCCCCTTTGGTTTCTGGCAGCAGGAACAGAGTCTGAGGCCGCTGCCGACAGATAACAGCCACTTCCTTCTCTATGGAAGGATCTATGGACTGGATGGAAGCGCCACAGAAATCAACCCTGATCCGGAGGATGATCAGAAATATCTAGCTGCAGTACTTCAGGATGGACAGCTTCTTTACATTTGTCGGACAGAACCAACTGGCCAGTCTATCCCTTCCTTTCCGATAGGGTCGGAAATCATATGGACAGCACCGGATTGTTATCTGAACGGCAGACAGATGGAAGAATGTTCAAGCATTGAAGATGGCATTGCTATGCAGTATTCCAGTTATGACAATTTTACCGGGCATTATACAGTGGGAAGCAATGGATGGATCGCCGGCTGGGGCAACGCTCTGATGCTGGAAGAGGTATCAGCAGCGACAGAGTATATGCCAGGTTTCTACAAGACCGTTGTCTCAGAAAACATGGTGATTGCTGCCCAAAATATCAAAACAGGATATAAAGTTGAGATTCGGGATGAGGCAGAAGGTGTAGAAGTCACCCATATGGCTTTGTCCAATACGAAACCTTATCTGGCGGCAGCCTATGAGCATGGCAACCTTGCTTTATATGATCTGCGCAAGGAAAAGGGCTATCTGCTTACGGATACGGTTCTTTATGCCAGAGGTGAAATTCAGGAGCTTTGTTTTTCGGATTCCGACCGATATCTGCTGATTCTCACAGTCAACGGGCGAGTCCATTGTTATGATGTTGAAACAAGAGAGAAAGTATTTTCACTTTCCCATGCATTTGGCGAATCATCGGAGGATCGGATCGATCGTTTCTTTGCGCTGGAAGAGGCTGAAAACAACAGGCTGGTTCTGATTGCGGCCAACGAAAGCGGAAAGACAGATTATGACAGCTGCAGAGCAAAATACTGGACTACGGTTCTGGATATCGATTCCTGGGCAGTCACGCTTCAGACGGACGACATTTGCTGGTGGTCGGATAAACATGACCAGGCAGTCATCGCCAGCGGCACGGTGATCGGTACCTGTACGATCCACACATTAAAAGACCTGACCGAGTGGGCCAGGTCTTTGAAGGATTAGATCAGTTCAAACCAGTCGAAGGAAGCGGTATTGTCTGAGTCGGTGCCGCCTCCGGTTGCGAACATTCCGATCATGGTACCGGACATACAGCCAACCTTCTCCGGATTGATCAGAGCTCCGTCTGCGACACAGAGCGTTTCCAGATGTTCCGCATCGGATCCGTACCGGATCGTGAAGGTTTCGCCTTCCATCTCGATCTGAAGTATGATGGACGGATCCTGCCAGATCGCTTTTGCAACCGTCTCACGATTCGTTTTGCTGGTGAATCCGGGGATATAGGGCGGGCAGGGATAATCTGCTGTATAACGGACAAGTCGGATGACTTGCTGCCCGTCGTCTACCGCCCGCTCCAGATGATATTGATGATTCATAGCCTGGACGACGGCCATTCCGGCGCTTTCGCAGCCTTCCGGCACGAAAGTCATCTGACAGGTTGCTTTGGTGCAGATCGCTCGTTGGCGCCGGGAGACGAAAGCAACATACTTATCTTTATGAAGCGATGCATCAAAATGTATAGGTTCAAGTTCTTCCACCAGCATCTGACGGATGCAGTTTAGCTTCAGACAGGAGTCTTCGAGCTTCCAGAACGGGGAATAAGGCGTTCCCCAGAAAGTCCAGTACATGGCCAGCTTATCTTCATCAAAATCATCGAAGGTATTCTCCGGCGGGTAAGGTGTCCAGGGGAGAGAGGCCGGTGCATCATAGGTAAGTTCGACTTTCCCTGTTTCGGGGCTGAAAAGAGGCCAGTCCCGTTCCCAGACTACCGGGACGATGAAGGTCTCACGTCCGAGGTTTTTGCCTTTTCCTTCAATCAGACGAGAACCAAGAAGGACTGCATACCAGGAACCGTCCGGAAGATCGATGAAGTCGGCATGGCCCATGTTAATGAGCGGAGCCTTGAAGCCCATGTGACGATGAGTCAGGACCGGATTGGCCGGACAGCCTTCATAGAATCCGAGTACTTCTTTGCTGCGGGCAACAACGACACAGTGATAGTGTTCTGTACCGCCTTCAGCGATCATCAGATAGTAATAGTCTCCGATATGATACAGGTGAGGCGATTCAGGTGAAGCTGCTCCGCGGAGCGCACTGTTGAAGATCGTGACAGGTTCTCCCATCAGCCGGAAATTTTCGATGTCATATGGCGCTGCCCAGATGCCGCGCTCCTTGACACCGGTACCGTTGTCCCAGACATTGCCGGTACCCATGATATAGCACTGTCCGTCGTGATCGAAGAAAATGGATGCGTCGATTCCAGGTACATCATCCAGCCAGTGAGGCATGGACCACGGTCCGGCGGGATCCTTGGCGGTGATGATATAGTTGCCTTTGTCGGAGAAATTAGCATTGATTATGTAAAAAGTACCGTTGTAATAGCGAATCGTAGGGGCCATTACTCCGCCGACCATGCTGGCGTATTCTGTGTGAAACCCGTTTTCCGGCGTCATGGCATTGCAGATCTGCTCCCAGTGAGCCAGATCCTTGCTGTGGAAAATGGGAAGACCAGGGCACAGTTCAAAGCTGGAGCAGGCCAGATAAAAATCATCGCGGACGCGGCAGATGGATGGATCCGGATAAAACCCGGGAATGATCGGGTTGGTCAGTTGATTTGACATAGGAGGAGCTCCTTTCATTTTGTCATTATACTTATATTACCATAAATACTGAAAAAAAGAGGGAAAAAACGATGAATCAGAAAGTTTATTTTGCCGGATCGATCCGCGGCGGAAGGGTGGATGCCGGACTTTATCAGCGGATGATCGCCTACATCCAGAAAACAGATGTCGTACTGACTGAACATGTCGGCCATCCGGAACTGAATCTCCTGGAACAGGGCAGAAACAAAGATGGTCAGATCTATGATCAGGATACGGGATGGCTTCGGGAAAGCGATCTTCTGATTGCAGAGTGCACCTGTCCTTCGCTGGGCGTGGGATATGAGCTGGCTTATGCAGAAAAGATTCACGTACCCTGCTATCTGTTTTATGATCGGACCAAGATTCAGCTTTCCGCCATGCTGACGGGAAATCCCTATTTCACTATCTGTCCGTATGAGAAGGAAGAAGAGATCTATTCAGTTCTGGATAGAATTCTGAAAAAGTAAAAAAATACGAAAAAAGAACCACAGTTCACAATGGTGGCTGTGGTTCTTTTTGGGTGCGCATGGCAGCGCAGGTTTTCGGTTTTAATGCATCCTGTCCGAGATTGTTCTCGGAGGCGGACTGGTTGGCAATATGGGCAACGATTTGTTCAAGTCTTGGCATGATATATAATCCTTTCGGTGTGTAATTTTTGATTATGAAAATATCATACAACATTTTTTCGGGTTTGCTAGTGATTTTGACCGGAAGGCATAAAGATGGCATAATCGGAAACTTTTTGCTGAAATATAAGGCCGATTAAGGTATAATAAAAGGACTGGGCAACCAGATGAAAGACCGTAAGGAAAGGAAATTTGTTGTTTTGAGATTTTTGTTTACATCAGAATCGGTAACCGAAGGGCATCCGGATAAGATCTGCGATCAGATCTCCGATGCGATCCTGGATGCACTCCTGAAAGAGGACCCTCAGAGCCGTGTTGCCTGTGAAACAACGGCTACGACCGGCATGGTCACGGTCATGGGAGAGATCACGACCAGTGCTTATGCGGATATTCCAAGGATCGTCCGTGGGGTGGTCAATGAGATCGGTTATACGCGTTCGGATTACGGATTTGACGGAGATACCTGTGCGGTGATCACTTCCATCGACGAACAGTCACCTGATATCGCGATGGGCGTTGATGAGTCCTATGCCTATCAGCACGGGTCGAAGGAAGATATCTATGAGAAGACCGGCGCCGGCGATCAGGGTTTGATGTTTGGCTATGCCTGCAGTGAAACACCGGAGTATATGCCGCTTGCCATTACCATGGCGCACAAACTCTGCCGGCGGCTTTCCGAAGTGAGAAAGAGCGGTGAGCTGGCCTATCTGCGGCCGGATGGAAAAAGTCAGGTAACGGTGGAATATGTGGATGGAAAAGCAAAACGGATCGATACGGTCGTCGTCTCGACCCAGCATGATCCGGAGATTTCTCAGGAAACACTCAGAAGAGATATCCTGGAAAAAGTCATACGCTATGTGATTCCCGCTGAATACCTCGACAGCGATACAAAATTCTTCATCAATCCGACGGGACGCTTTGTTATCGGCGGACCGCAGGGAGATACCGGACTGACCGGACGGAAGATCATCGTCGATACCTATGGCGGTGCAGCACCGCACGGCGGCGGTGCTTTCTCAGGTAAGGATCCGACAAAAGTAGACCGTTCTGCCTGCTACGCTGCACGGTATGCCGCAAAGAACTTAGTCGCCTCCGGACTCTGTGAGCGGTGTCAGATCCAGCTCGCCTATGCGATCGGCGTAGCCAGACCTGTTTCGATCATGGTCGATTCTTTCGGAACAGGAAAACTGTCGGATGAGGAACTGGTGAAGATCGTGGAACGTCACTTCGATTTCAGACCAGCTGCGATCATCGACAAACTGGATCTTCGCCGGCCGATCTACCGGCAGACTGCTGCATACGGACATTTCGGAAGAACGGATCTCGATCTTCCCTGGGAAAGACTGGATAAAGTAACAGAACTTCAAAAGGAAATGGAGTAAACGATGATCAAAGTAGCATTTTTCGATACGAAACCTTATGACAGGGAGTCGTTTGAAAAGGCTGGAAAGGATTCCGGCCTTACGTTCAAGTTTCTGGAAACCAAGCTGACAGAGGATACCGCTGAACTGGCAAGAGGATGCGATGTGGTCTGTGTGTTCGTCAATGATACCGTGAATGCAGCGGTCATCGACAAGCTCTATGAAGGCGGCGTGCGCATGATCGCGCTTCGCTGTGCGGGTTACAACAACGTTGACGTCAGTCATGCATTCGGAAAGATCCATGTCGTTCATGTACCGGCATATTCACCCTATGCGGTTGCAGAGCATGCTGCGGCACTGCTGCTGACTTCTGTCCGGCGGATCCACAAAGCGTATAACCGGACCAGAGATTTTAACTTCTCCCTTGGCGGGCTTACAGGATTTGACCTTCATGGAAAGACTGTCGGTGTGATTGGTACCGGAAAGATCGGGCGGATCTTTATGGATATCTGCCATGGATTCGGTATGCATGTCATCGCGTATGACCGTTTCCCGGCAGAAGGAAGCGGAATCGAATATGTCACGCTGGATGAGCTGTTTGCCAGGAGTGATATCATTTCACTGCACTGTCCGCTGACAGACGAGACCCGTCATATGATTGGTGCCGATGCGATCGGAAAGATGAAAAAAGGTGTCGTGATCCTCAATACTTCCCGCGGCGCCCTGATTGACGCGGAAGCGCTTCTGGAAGGAATCCGGGCCCGGAAGGTCGGAGCGGCCTGTCTGGATGTCTATGAGGAAGAGGCGGACATTTTCTTTGAGGATCGGTCCGGCCATATTCTGAATGATGAACTGCTGGCCCGTCTGATCTCCATGCCGAATGTGATCCTCACTTCCCATCAGGCATTCCTGACGGAAGAGGCACTGGAAAATATTGCGGATACAACGATCGGCAACATCCATTCCTTCTTTGACAACGACGGACTGCTGGACAACGAACTGTGTTACCGCTGCGGACATATTGAGCAGTGCAAGAAAGCCAGGAAGGAACGCTGCTTCTGATAAAGGGAAAAATGATTGAAAGGAAGAGATGGGTATGGATAAACTGGTAGATTATGTCCAGTGGATGGGAGACTTTCCTATCTCCATGACAGGATTTCGCGATGCAGACGCACTGGTTTTCTGTGCACTTTCTTACTTTGATCTCTCTCCTGTTTTTTCAGACGGTGCGAGCCGGCATACAGTGCGAGACTGTCAGAAAATGATCGACGATCACCAGGTAAAGGTTTTGATTACCGGCGGAGACGAAGGATATCCGGAGCTTCTGGCTGCAGTAACTCAATCCAGACGGTTTGGAGATCTTTTTATGAGTGATTACAAAGATGTATTTCGTACAGAGCCGCCGCTGCAGTTTTCTGCTGTTTGCTTCCATGATGAACAGGATTTTTCCTTCCTTGCCTATCGGGGAACTGACAGTTCTCTGACAGGCTGGAAAGAAGACTTCATGATCAGCTTTACCCGTACGGAAGCCCAGGAAATGGCACTAAAGTATGCTGAAGAAGTGATTACAGCAGGAAGGCGCTGGTATATCGGCGGTCAGTCTAAAGGAAGCAATCTGGCGCTCTATGCGGCCTGTCTGCTGGACGATGAAAAATGGAAAGCCGTCGAAAGAATCTATTTGCTGGATGGACCGGGTTTTTGCCCCGAAGTTCTGGATCAGTCGCTGATTGAGCGAATCGACCCGAAGACGACCCAGATCGTTCCTCGCTTTTGTGTTGTCGGCAAGCTGTTTGCTCCGAAGATCACTGATACACGGATCATTCAATCCTCTGCCTTTACTTTTATGCAGCATGCCATGATCACCTGGCAGATCGACCATGGGAAACTGGCACTTGCGGAGGAACATGATCCGGAAAGCCTGATCGTGAATCGGACGATGGATGAATGGATCGGGGACATTTCTCAGGAAGAGCGACCGGTATTTATCAACGAACTGTTCAGTGCGCTTGCTGCCGGCGGGGCGGATACATTGGAAGAAATACAGGCAGGCGGAAAGGCTGGTCTGGAGGCGATTCTGAAAAGTCTGGGTGATGCCAGTGAGACGACCAAAAAGACCTTGTCTGATCTCCCGAAATATGCTATGAAAGTCCGACTGGATGATCTGCGTACAAAGGCAGCAGATCGATTGGAAGAACTAAAAAAGAAACAGGCGGAGCTGATAGAGCAGTTCAAACCTGACCAAAGAAAGGAGCCCAAAGATGGAATTTGAAGGTAAGAAAGCAGTCATTGCACCGGAAGCGGTATTCATTATTGCAACCTATGATGAGAATGGCGTTCCCAATGCCATGAATGCAGCCTGGGGTACACAGAAAGATCCGGACGAGATTATTATCGTTCTGGGCAAGCACAAGACAACCGAGAACTTCGAAAAAACAGGAGCATTCACTGTCGCACTCGGAACCGCTGATACGGTTGCCATCTCCGATTATTTCGGTGTAGCTACCGGACATAAGGAAAACAAGATCGAGAAAGCCGGCGTTCATGTCCATCCCAGTGCTCATGTCAACGCTCCGATCATTGAAGAATACCCACTGACGCTGGAATGCACTGTGAAAAAGTGGGATCCGGAAGCAGAGCTGCTGATCGGAAAGATCGTTGCCATGCAGGCGGATGAGAAGATCCTGACGGATGGAAAAGTCGATCTGGATAAGCTGAAACCGATTATTTTCGATTCTTCCATGGGTCTTTACCGGGTAGTCGGAGAAAAAGTCGGGAAAGCGTTCCATGACGGTCTGGCCCTGAAATAAGAAGAACTCAAACATGGCAGTTTTCTGACATAAATAGGGGAGTTTTTCTATTGATTTGCCCTTAAAATATGATATGATGAACAAAAAGGCATGGTCGTTTCGGTCATGCCTTTTTACTAATCAGCGGAGGCAGTATGAGCCTCGCCGGTACTATTTCTTTTGTGGAGGAATCTGTAATGGATAACCTGACAGGCAGTTTCAACCGGTCTTCAGCTCCGAGCGAACTGAGGATCACGGATATACGATTTACTGACGTTGTCGGTGCGCCGATGCACTGCACCCTGATGAAGATCGAAACAAACCAGGGCATCGTCGGACTGGGCGAGGTAAGGGACGGCGGTGACAGGATCTACGCAGAAATGCTCAAAAGCCGTCTGATCGGAGAGAATCCCTGCGACGTTGAACGACTGTTCAGACGGATCAAACAATTCGGCGGTCCCGCCAGACAGGGCGGCGGTGTCTGCGGAATCGAAGTCGCGCTCTGGGACATTGCCGGAAAAGCATACGGCGTACCGGTCTACCAGATGCTGGGCGGCAAATACCGGGATGAGATCCGCTGCTACTGCGATACCGATGTTGACGGCAAGCATACCGGTACTGACATGGGCAAAGCGCTTCAAGAGCGGATTAACAAAGGCTTCACCTTCTGCAAGATGGATGTGGGAATCGGCCTTCTGTATGATGAACCGGGCACGATCAGTGCACCGCTCGGGTATATTGAAAACCAGCGGGCGATCCTGAAAAAAGCCAGAGAAGAGACGGATCCGGCAAAGAAACGCTGGTGGAAGAACCGTGCCTATGATCAGATGAACGTACCGCATCCGTTCACAGGCATTCACGTGACAGAAAAGGGTCTGGATGTACTGGAGCAATATGTCTCTGACGTGCGCAGCGTGGTCGGATACGAGGTTCCGATTGCCATCGATCATTTCGGACATATCTGTGTGGAGGACTGCATCCGGCTGTGCCGCCGTCTGGAGAAATACAACATTGCCTGGGCGGAGGATATGGTGCCCTGGCAGTACACGGATCAGTACAAACGTCTGTCGGATGCGACGACGATCCCGATCTGCACCGGGGAAGATATTTTCCTGGCTGAAGGCTTCGAGCCTTTGCTGGAAGCACGAGCTGTCTCCGTCATTCACCCGGATATTCTGACGTCCGGCGGTATTCTGGAAAACAAGAAGATCGGTGACCTGGCTCAGCGTCATGGCGTCGCGATGGCTGTTCATATGGCCGAGTCTCCTGTTTCCGCGTATGCCTGCGTCCATTCGGTTGCAGCAACGGAGAACTTCTATGTTCTGGAGAATCATTCGGTGGATGTGCCGTGGTGGAAAGATATGGTAATCGGTGCACCGGCAGATCCGATCATTAAGGACGGATTCATCCACGTACCGGATAAGCCGGGCCTTGGCATTGATGACTGGAACGACGAAGTGCTGAAAGAACATCTGCATCCGGAGTTTCCGGTTCTCTGGGAAGAGACCAGCCACTATGACCGTTTGGTCACGAATGATCGTCTTTGGAGTTAAGCAAAAATGGAACTGTATTCAAAAGGCCGTGTGATCATAACAGATCTTCGTTCAGCATCTGCCCGGGAAGCGAAAGAATATCTTTCCGGTCTTGGATATGAGGTCGTGACCCCGCCGGAAGATCTGAAACTCTGGAATGAAGAAAACCTTCGTGATTTCGCGAAGGATCATCAGGATCATCTGATTGGTGTGATCCATCCGGCGCCGCCCATGATGCATAGCGGGATTCTGGAGATCACACGAGCTATGTGGGACCAGGCGATGGAGGAGGGACCTCTTGCAGCCCTGATCGTCATGAAAGTTTTCGGAGAGATCTTCCGCGAAAAGAAAAGCGGATCCATGATCTTTTTAAACAGCATTCATTCGGAAAAGCCAGTAGGAAAGGGCTTGCTGTTTTCGACCGGATGCGGCGCAGTAGAGATGCTGAGCAAGGAGGCCATGCAGGATTATGGCCCTCATGGAGTGGGGATCTAC
>JAEEGL015940129.1_pt1 | contig 19121 bp, 5 predicted proteins | sample 9134231 | NCBI WGS metagenome assembly JAEEGL01 (sample SAMN16246548, study PRJNA631951) | gut metagenome | biome: gut microbiome; feature: rumen; material: fiber-attached | host: Bos | place: Iran: Karaj | collected 2018-10 | reverse complement strand
CACTGTCGAACCCATTGTCGGTGCCGACACTGCCGGTGCCGTCTGCGCCATTCTCAACGGTGGTCGCATCGAGAACTGCTCCGTCAAAAAATTTAATAATACAAGCGACAACTTGTACGGTGCCACCGTCGGCGGCATCGCCGGTGTCTCATTGACCGCAAACGACAGCATCATCGGATGCTTCAACTACGTCGATGTCATGGGTATCCAATGTGTCGGCGGCCTTATCGCCGAGGGCGGCAATGTGAAGAACTCCGCCAATGCGGGCGACATCACCGGTAAGGCCGATTGTCCCTATATCGGCGGCATCAGCGGACGCAACACGAACGTCACCAGCAGCCTCAACACCGGTATCGTCACCGCCCTGCCGGGCAACACCTTAGCCGACACCTACGTCGGCGGCCTCGTAGGCTACTTAGCCACTCAGTCACCCAGCCACTCAGTCACCCTTTCCTACAACGCCGGTATCGTGAATGGTGAGAACCGCAAATATGTCGGCGGCCTCTGCGGCGTGGGCGCACCGCAGTATTGCTACGTCAGCAACACTGTGCGCTCCACCGGCGAACACCTCGGCAGCATCGCCGGGCAGGGGAATGGCACAATCCTCAAATGCTGCTACGACAATCAGATGTCGACCGCAAAGGGCATCGACGGCAGCGACCAGACGGGCGTGGCCGAAGGAGTGCTTACCGCTGATATGATGGGAACGGGAAGCAACGATTTTTACAATACCTTCTGGGGCGAAAACGCCAGTACTAATATATGGTATTATAGTGACAACTATTACCCCCAATTGCAAGGCATCCGCAGCCTCAACACCATCTTCTCCACGGCCTCTGCCATGAGGGCCAAGTTGTACACTACCGAGACCTACAGCACCGTCTCCCACCAATTCACATTGAATTATGCCGATGGCGGCAACTGGCAACGTATAGGTGGCAGCAATTGCGTGTCGTTAGGGTCTCCCAGCAACAACCTTATCACTGTCACCATCCCCAGCACCAACAATCATCCTGCTCAGGGCTTTATCACGTTGGGTTTCAAGGGTGCTGGCACCAACGATCCGGTTTACCGCAAGGTGCAGCTATGGGTGAATCTTACCGAATCGAACCCCCTGATAATTACCAGCGCGGATGAGTTGAAGAAATTCCGCACCATCATCAACCAAGGGTCGGGTTATTACAACAGTTCCACACAAACCTTCCTCACCTCCGGCTCCTACACTGCTTCCCAATATGTGAAAATCACCAACGGCGGACGCGACCTCTACTTCAAACTCAACGCCGATGCTGACCTTGCTTTCCACGGTACTAACGGTAGTGGGCAATCTTACAGCGTCATTGACCTTTGGACCTCCATCGGTACCAAGACCCGTCCCTTCCGCGGCCATTTCGACGGTGGCAATCATACCGTCGCCAATTTCATCATTCCGGGAAGCGATAATCAAGGCTTCTTTGGCTATATCGACGGCGGCACGGTGAAGAACCTCACCATTGCTGGTGCCATAACCAATCGCGAGACCACTGGCAACCACCGCGGCATCCTCTGCGGATACCTTAATAGCGGCACTCTGCGCAACTGCTTCATTACAAAGGTTGTCGGCAGTAACTACACTAGCCAAAGCCGCATCGGTGCTGTCACCGGCCGCAACCTCGGTTTCATCTGCGGCACCAACCGTTACGGTCGCATCGTCCGTTGCCGGACGGAGGAGAACCAAATCGAAAACGCCACCTACACCCACGGAAGCGTCTTTGGCGGCATCTGCGGCTACAACGACTTCGGCACCATCGACTCCTGCCGCTCGTACTTGGCCATCTACCCTGGTGTTACCATTGACACCGTTGGTGGCATTGTAGGCTACAACCACAACGGTATCCTCCGTGCCGACACCTCCTACAACAACAACTACAATAAATCCATAGTGTCCTTCGTCGGCGGTATCGCCGGCTACTCTGACGGCGAGCAGTCCCTTATCCGCAACTGCTATGTGGACGTAAAGAGCAGGATTCCTTCAATAGGCGACTATATCGGCGGTGTTATTGGTAAGATGGACGGCGGGGTCATCGACAGCTGTCAGACCTATGCCACCATCATCGCACAGGGCAACTATGTCGGCGGCATTGCGGGAATGATGAGTGATGAATCTGAAGTGAAAAATTGCCTCAACGCAGGTACTGTATGTGAATCGATGACAGGCGACTGCGTCGGCGGCATCGTGGGTTTAGTGGACGGTGGTCAGTGCTCAGTGTCCACTTCCTTCAACAGCGGTGTCGTCACCGGTCGTAACCATGTGGGCGGCATTGTCGGCAAGTTGTCGGGTGCTTGCTATTTCACCGACTGCTACAATACCGGCATCGTCAAGGGTATCGCTCAGGTGGGAGGCCTTGTTGGCTTGCTGATCGAGCCTACCGTGGCCTCGGGCTACGGCTACTCTGCCGGTTGGGTCGAGGCTTCCAGCATGGCGGGTGCCGTCTGCGGCTTCACCACCGATGCCTCTATGCTCCACGACCTCCACTACGACAGTCAGATGTGCTCCTACAAGGGCGTCAACGAGGAGGATGTGACGGGTGTCACCGCACATACCACTTCCGAGATGATGGCCGTCACCTTCTCGGGTCGTCCCTGGGAGGCGGGTACCGAAAGCATGTATCCGCGTCTGACGGTCTTCTCTAGCACCGATATCAGCAAGGTCTCAGCGCTGGCGCTGCAGATAAGCAACCCGGGCAATCTGTCCGTCATCGCTGGCACCACCTACACGCTGCCCTCCTATACCCCCACTTCGGGCGCCTTCGCATGGGCTAAGGTCAAAAGCAGCGACGCAGCCACTCTTTCGGGCACTACCCTCACTGCCACTGGCAAGCGCGACCGCATGCGTATCAAAGCCACCAAGTCTGTAGTTTATAATAATGAGAATAATGCAATCCCTCTCCGTTACGTACAGCTCTCTTTCGGCCTCTCCGAACAGAACCCCATTCCTGTCTACTTGGGAAATATCAGGCAATTCAGAGAGTGTATCAATACGGGTCAACCGTTCTACTATAACCTTGATAATCCATCATTTAGTACAACGCAGGGTAACAACGTTATCCCCATTCCTGCAGGCGGAGACGGCATCTACTTCCAACTGATGAACGATGTCAGTTACACCGTCAATAACTGGACCCCTATCGGTACCGAGGAATATCCTTTCCGCGGCTACCTCGACGGCGGCAACCATTCGGTCCAACTCAAGTATACCCAAATAAGCCAAGACAATTGGGGTTTCTTCGGCTATATGCAGGGACGCCTGAGCAGCATTATCGTCGATAGCGTCAACATCGCTGCTAGCAACCATGTGGGTGCCCTCGTGGGCTACTGCCATGGTACTGTCAAAGGCTGCGGTACCCGCGGTGCAGGCAGCGTCAGCGGCACCAATGCCGTGGGTGGTCTCATCGGTGAGGCTTACTATTCGCAGGTGCTCGACTGCTACAACGGCTTCGATGTCAAGGGTACCCAGTTGGTCGGCGGCCTGGTGGGTCTCGTCTCTGCCGACGGCACCCTCGCCCGCAGCTTCAACTACGGTCTTGTTAAGGCCACGGGTGACGACAGCCGTGTCGGTGGCCTCGTAGGCCAGGTGGAGAATGGAGAGTGGAGAGTGGAGAACTGCTACAACACGGGCTCTGTGAAAGGCAACACAAACGTCGGCTCCTTCGTCGGTCTAATTCTCAATTCTCAATTCTCAATTCTCAATTCCTACAACGCCGCCTACATCGACGGCTCCACTGCCAACTACCAACTATCAACTACCAACTTGTACAACGACAAGCAGCTTTATCCTCAAGAACTACCTGTTTTTACCTCCCACCTTTACACTTCCGAAATGCTGGGCGAAGGGCTCCGCAGCCAGCTGGGCGACACCTACTGGTCCTATAATGATGATGAGTATCCGCGGTTGAAAAACTTTGAGAATACGGTAGCCTCGACTGTCTCGGTGAAGCCGCTCGACCTGGGCGAACGTATGCAGGCGAACAATATTGTGAAGAACTTCGGCGGCGAGACCTCGGATGGCGTGAAATGGTACCGCCACGGTACGGGGACAGCACTGAATACCCCCAACCCCGCTACCGCCAACGGCGTCTTCACGCTGAACACCTGCGGTGCCGACTCGCTGAAGGTGACGCTCACCTCCGGTCCCCGCGTGGAACGCCGTGTGGTTCCGGTGGTGGTGACGGGTGCGGGTGTCACTATCGACACGGTGCGTGCCTGCGCGGCCTACACGTGGGAGCCGACAAATGACTATTCGGTGACCCTCGATAAACCTGGCTTCCACACCTATCTGGCCGAGGGAGATGCATGCGAGAACACGAAGGCTATCGAGCTTTATTTCGCCGACCCGATAGAGGTGAGCATCACCAAGCACGACGCCTGCATGGATAGCTATTGGAGCAAGTACGGGCACAACATCGGATACCTGAAGGCGACGGTGGGCGGCGGCGGCTTCGGCGACGGATACGCCTACGAGTGGTCGAGGGAGAACGGCACCATTGCCGATGAATCGTACATTGCGGGTCGGCCGGACTCGTTGCGCTACCTGGACCCCGGCCTCTACTACCTGAGGACGACGGATGTGACGTCGCACTCGGTGTGCGAGAGGCGCGACTCGGTGTTGGTCGACGAGTATTCCTTCAACTACCTCGTAACCAAGTGGGGCAACTGCGTGGACCAACCTGACGGCTGGATTGAGCTTGTGATCAGGCAGTTCGAATTCAACCGCGACGGTTCACCGTACAAGATAGAGTACTGGGATTCGAACCATGTGTCCCAAGGCGTACACTGGATTCAGGCCTTGAACCCGCCCGACGAAAGCGGAGTGCCGAAGGGATATGACACCCTGTCCAACCTCGACAACGGCTTGTACTACATGACCATCACGGACCGTCTGGGTTGCTATCAAGACAAACAGATAAAGGTGAACGACCCCATCAACCCCAAGATGACGCTCCGCGCGAAGGGATTCAAGAAGGTGTATGACGGTCTCCCGGTGACGATGAACAGCATCAACGTCGTGGAATATGACGACAACTGGAAGGTTCCGGAGCGGGCGGAATACTATGTTACCAGTGACCAGTGGAGGCAGATGGCGCTGAGGATAGGCGACTCGCTGATAGTGTCGCTGGCGGAGCCGGACCGGACGGTGACGGATGTGGACAGCGTGAGGAACAGGGTTGTACACTGGGAAATCAAAGACGCGGAGACGGGCAAGGACAAGACCTGCCTCTACCGCTTCTATCCCATCGACAGCTGCATCGTCATCCTGCCCGCGCCGGTGACGGTGAAGGCCGACGACATCTACGTCGAGCAGGATCAACCGATTCCTGCGCTGACGGCCACGGTGACGGGTTTGGTCAACAACGAGCCGGAATCGCTTATCACCTACACCCTCAGTCTCCAGCAGGGCGATGCCGCCGGCACCTACACCATCACGCCCAGCGGCGCGGAACTGCAGGGCAACTACAAGGTGACCTTTGTGCCAGGCACGCTGACCTTCACTGAACATCAGCCCATCATGGTGACGGCCAACAGCAGCATGGGCAATATGTACGACGGCACCGAGAAGAGTGTGAGTGGCTACACGATAAGTGGCCTGCCGGAGGGTTACACCCTGAGCGGCCTGACGACGAGCAGCCCCACCGCCACCAACGTGGGTACCTACACCAACACCATCAGCGGTACCGCCGTGGTGAAAAATGCAAACAACGAGGATGAGTCGTCCCATTTTGTTGTGATCACGATAAACGGCACGCTGGAGGTTGTGAAGCGCCCCGCCACCGTGGCGGCCGACAGCAAAACAAAGGTTTACGACAACAATCCGTCGACAGACCCCGCCCTTACGGTGACGGTGACGGGTGCTGCGGAAGGCGACCAAATCGCCTTCTCCATCAGTCGTCAGCTAGGCCAGGATGCCGGAACCTATGCGATAGAGGTCAGCGTTAACGAAAACGATTACCCCAACTACCAACTCACCATTCTCAATTCTCAATTCACGATTAGCAGACTGCTTGTCACCGTGACACCCGACGACAAGAGCAAGACCTACGGCAGCGCCGACCCGACACTCACGGCCACCCTCACCGATACCGTGGCGGGCGAGAGGGTCAACTACACCCTCAGCCGCACCGCAGGCGAGGCTGTGGGTTCCTATGCCATCGTCGTGACACCGGACACCAACAACAATTACGAGCTGTACTCTCCCCTTCAGGGTGTGTTCTCCATCACCCCCAAGGCGGTCACGGTGACACCCAACGACGCCAGCAAGACCTACGGCGACGACGACCCGACGTTCACGGCTACGTCCACCGGCCTTGTGGGAAGCGACGTGCTCAACTACACGCTGACGCGCGCCGCAGGCGAGGATGTCGGCACCTACGAGATTAGCGTCAGCTACAACGAAAGCGACAACCCCAACTACCAACTCTCAACTCTCAACTCTCACCTTACAATCGCCAAGCGCTCCGCCATGTTGACCGTCGACCCGAAGAGCAAGGTCTACGGTGCCGCCGACCCCACACTCACGGCTACGGCGACCGGCACTGTGGGCAGCGACGTGCTCGACTATACGCTGACCCGCACCGCAGGCGAGGATGTGGGCACCTATCCCATCACGGTGACCCTGGGAGACAACCCCAACTATCAATTATCAACGCTCTCCTCTCAACTCTCAATTACAAAGGCCGCTGCGGTCATTGTGGCCGACGAGCAGGCGAAGAGCTACGGCGACCCCGACCCCGACCTGACGGCTACGGTGTCAGGTCTGCGCAACAGCGACCAGGCAAGCATCTTCACCTACAGCCTCAGCCGCGAACCGGGCGAGAGCGTGGGCAACTACGAAATCACGCCCACCGGCGCGACGACCTATCCCAACTACATCGTCCACTACGAGACCGACTCGCTCACCATCAGCAAGGCCGAACTCGAGATTACCACCGGCAGCGCCCAAAAGGAATACGACGGCACCGCGCTGACCAATCCCGACTATACTGTCACTGGCTTGAAGAACGACGAGACCATCACGGTGACCGTCACCGGTAGCCAGACGGATATCGGCTATAGCGACAACACCTACGACCTCACCTGGGGTACGGCCAATCAAGGCAACTACCATCTGATTGACCGACTCGGTCTGTTGACGGTGATGCCCCAGGGTGCCCACCTCAACGTCGGCACCGCCACCTGGCACGCCATCAGCACACCCATGCACGAGGCCAACCAGAGCTACCTGAGCGTTAGCGAAATCACCAATCTCGACAATGCCACCTACGACCTCTTCCGCTACGACGAGGAGAATGGCCGCTGGGAGAACCAGAAAGCCGGTAGTGGAGCCGATGGCTTCACCACCTTGGAGGCGGGTCGAGGCTACCTCTACCGCCGCGCCACCGAAGCCTGGCTCACCTTCGTGGGTCAGCCCAATAGCGGCTCCGTCAACTACAACCTCTCCTACAACTGCGGTACCGCCGCCCTCAAGGGCTTCAACCTCGTGGGCAACCCCTACAACCACACCACCTCCATCGGCGAATATTGCTACTCCCTCAACCCCGACGGCACCTGGCGCCCGCAACTCGCCACCTACGAGATTCCCGTTGCCAACGCCGTCCTTGTCCACACCACCAGCGAGCGCACCCTGACCTTCACCGAACCCAGCAGTAAGAAGAAAGGCCCCTCGGATAATTCCGATGATTCAGAAAACTCTGATTACTCCGATATCTTGGCCTTCTCCATCGCCGATACCACCTACGAGGATATCGTCTATGCCCTCTTCTCCGAGGGCGACGGCCTTCCCAAGATGGGCCATCTCTCCGCCGATGCCCCCATGATCAGCATCCACGGCTACGCCATCGCCCACCTCGACGACACCGTCACCTCCTTCCCCCTGACCCTCAAGGCCGCCCCCGGCGAATACACCCTAGCCCTATCTAGTTCAACTAGTTCAACTAGCTATATTCACTTAATTGATAAGCTCGCCGACCGCGACATCGACCTCCTGAAGACTCCCTCCTACACCTTCACCGCCACCGGAAACGACGCCAACCGCTTCCTAATCAAACTCTCGCCCGATGCCACACAAGATGATGACCAATCTGCCCACTTCGCCCACCAGCAGGGCAACGAAATCATCATCGACGGCGAAGGCACCCTCGAAGTCTACGACGTCGTCGGCCGCCAGCTCTTCACCAAAGAAATCTCACCTCTCACCTCTCACCTCTCATCTTTCACCTTCCCAAGCACCGGCGTCTACGTCCTCCGCCTCAACGGCCAATCTCAAAAGATAGTGATTAAATAATTTAATGGAACGGCGAATTATGCGAATTAAACGAATTGCTATGCAGCACATAAATTACAAGCGAATTACGCTAAATCGCCTGACGGCAGGCCAGCCGCAGCGAAGCGAGCGGCATTCGAGTAATTAGCAAAAAATTAACCCGCGGCAGCAATTCGTATAATTAGTAGAATTCGCCGTTAAAAAGAAAAACGCAGTATATGAAGACAAACAAGATAATAACGATTGCAGCCGTGGCGGCCCTTCTCGCCGCCTCCTGCGGCAAAGACGCCGACCACTCCTCCCCGGCCGACGGCCAGCTGCGCCTCTTCGCCGAACCCATGAACGGCAACAATGCCAAGGTCCTCGTCGACCCCGCCCACGTCAACAATGCCTCCTGGGTGGCCGACGAGCAGCTCAACCTCAACGGCACCCTCTGCACCATCAAGGGCAATGACGACGATGGTTACTACCTCCAGGACATCGCACCCCTCGCCGAGGATATGTATGCCATCTACCCCGCCTCCCTCAACAGTGGCGGCAACCATATCGCCGTCACCAACAACGGCGCTGTGGCCTGCGCCGTCAACATCCACTCGCTGTGCGTCGAGTTCGTCGATGGCAACATCCACAAGGTCTGCTTCCCCATGGCCGCCAAAGCCAGCCCCAACAGCCCCTCGTTGCGGTTCCGCCACCTCACGGGCGGCATCCGTCTGACAATCAAGAATAATAATGAGAAAGATGACCTCGATGTGGCGCGCCTCGTGGTGACGGCCACCACCTCCGACAGCAAGCCTGCCATCTACAAGGACCTCCAGCCCACCGAGGACGGCTGGACCCCCAGCCTTCCTCCCGCCGTGCCCACCGGCGAGGTGGGTATAGAGGGCAACCAGGACGCCCAGTTCATCGCCGACATGACCCTCTACCTCAAGGACGGCTCCCACAACTACAAGACCATCAGCGCCGAAGGTGGCGAAATCACCTTCTGCATGCCCCTCCTCGCCCGCGAGGTCAGATACCTCACCATCAAGGGCTACTCCTCCATCGGCACCGAACTCTTCTCCAAGACCAAGGAGCTCGATGCCGCCACCCCCATCCTGCGCAATCACATGTACAACATCCCGACAATCGAAATTCAATAGTTATGAAAAAGAGACAGTATACAGCACCGTCGCTGACGGTAGTGGAATTCAAAATGGAGAAGGGTTATGCCTTCAGCATGCTACAGATCTCCATCGACCATGAGGCGCAAAGCACCTTCAACGACAACGGCCAGGAGAACTGGGACGAGTCGTGCGGCAACCTCTTCGGTTCCTGGTAGAGATACGCTTTTTCCCTCCAATTTATACTCTCTATATACATACACTATGAATACTCTATGAATACTCTATGAATACTCTAAGGCGATAAATGTTAATTTTAACTTAAAAAATAAGGTAAATTTTTCTCTCGTGGGAAATAATTTTCCTCTAGTGGAATTTTACACCAGAGGAAAAAATTGTTTTATAAAGACTTAGTATTTTTGCATCGCAAAAATAGAAAACAAAAAACAATCACAATATGAACCGAAAAAAAGTATTGATTCTACTTTTCGCCCTCCTCGCCAGCTGTGGGATATGGGCACAGAATGGCTGGGCCATCTATGCCAGCCACAACAACGACACCGACGTCACCACGTTTACCATCTCACGCACCAACACGGCGGTAGCCGAGACGGTGCACTACCGTCTGGTGAATCTGAGCGCCTACGCTGGGCAGCACTACAATGTAATTATGGTGAACGGACAGACCTCCAGCGCCTTGAGCGGCAATCTTTCCTTCTCGGCAGGCGACGAAAGCAAGACCGTCCAGGTGAGGGAACAGGCCGCCACCACCAATGCCTACAAGTATCAGACGACGGACACCGAACGCTCGTATAAACTGGAGGTCACCGATGCCGGCGGCTTCTTCCTGGCTGGAAATACCCGCAGTTTCTCCACCGGCACCAGTTTCAGCGCCGACAAGGTGAGCCAGAGCATCACCAACCTCGTCTATTTCAGCGGCACCAACTACAACTCGGCCGTGAGCAGCTCCAAGTACGTGGATGTCAGCTACACGCCGCCAGCCAGCCAGGTGGAGACCAGCGGCACCCTCAGCGGCTATGTCCTCATCGACGACAGCTACGACTACGCCCAGAAAGCCGCCACCGTCAGCACCAGCAGCCTCATCAGCACCACCGGCGCTGATACTGCTTACCTCAATAACATGGGCTGCAAAATCTACGCCACCGTCTGCTTCACCGAGAAAGAGCGCGACGACGGCTACCAGTATATCCAGATAATCGCCGGCAACGGCAGCGCCAGCTACGATACCGGCTACGACCCCGAAAAGACCGTCAATGACCCAGTAAACTCGGTCTACAAGGTCTGCTTCGAGCTTTCCACCGGCAGCGATGCCCAAGGTAAGCAGTTCTTTCCCCACCGCTACAACTATGCCAACAAATCGGCGGAGACGAGTGCGCACATCGGCATCACCGAATTCTCCCAAACCGACGGTAAGCTCTGGCAGCAGAAGTTCAAGTCGGGCTATCAGGCCACCAACTCGGGCTCCCTGGTCTTCAAAACCAATGTGGCGAATATCACCACTCGTTTCGATGCCGGCGGCAACAACGACGACACCTGGGGCTACAAGGACCTCTTTGTCCGCATGGCCCTCGTCGATGCCACCGCCCCCACCAAGCTGGCCGTCAGCGTGGCTCCCGGCAAGCACTGCAAAGGCAACACTGTCTATGTCTCCGTGGCCTTCAATGAGATTGTCAAGGTAACGGGAACGCCGAAGCTTACGACCGAAAACCACTGGGGTGACCTCAACTATGTGGCTGGCGACGGCACCAACGTGCTGACCTTCAGCGCCACCATCCCGGAGAATGCCACCGGCTATCTCAACATCACCGGCCTCAGCGGCACCGTCAAGGACCTCGCGGGCAATAACCTCGTCGGCAGCGGCGTCACCGCCAGCAACCTCTGCCCGCTCGATGTCTCCTACCCTTGGCCCATCACCTACGACCTCACCGGCGGCACCGCCTCCAACCCCGCTACCTACACCTGGGAGACTCCCACCTTCACCCTCACCAATCCCACCCGCTCAAGATGCACCTTCCTCGGCTGGACGGGCAGCAACGGCAACGAGCCCCAGACCACCGTCACCATCGCCAACCACTCGCACACCCCCCTTAGCTACACCGCCCACTGGATGCCCCTCTGGTGGGGTATCCCCAACGGCGCCGACGGCAGCGCCGAGCACCCCTACCTGATTGCCACCACCGAAGACCTCGACACCCTCGCGGCCCTCGTGGGTCGCGGCACCTCCTTTAGCAGCACTTATTTCCTGCAGACCGCCGACATCGTCTACGCCGGCACCCTCAACAACTACACCCCCGTGGGCCGTCTCGAAGCCAACCCCTTCGGCGGCCGCTACGACGGCGGCGGCTACACCATCAGCGGCATCAATGTCAGCAGTTCGTACGACGAATATGGCCTCTTCGGCCGCCTCTCCTCCACCGCCATGGTGCAGAATCTCACCCTCGCCTCCTCCACCTTCACTGCCCACCATTCCGTTGGCGGCATCGTGGGATACAACGACCGCGGCAGGGTGCAGAACTGCCGTGTCGAGAGCACCGTCACCATCAATGCCGACAGCGATCATGCTTATCACCACGGCGGTGTCGTCGGCTATAACTATTCCGGCAGTGTCGGGGGGTGCCTCTGCGCCGCCACCGTCAGCAATAATGGTAAGCCCGAAAACTACTACTACGGAGGCATTGTGGGTCGAACCTATCTGAGCTCCATTGTCGCCTGCCTCTTTACCGGCCCCACCCCGACCAGCGATCAAATGCATAAAGGCTCCATCGCAGGCGAATACAGCGGTACTTTTCTCAACAACTACTACACCGTCAGCACTCTTGGCGGCGTTAATACTGCTGACAGAGACGGTGCCCGCAAAGCCCGCACCGTCACCCTCGGCACCGACATCTCTATTGCCGGCGCCCAGACCCACTACTCCCATAGCGGCATCACCGTTATCGGACCAGGAAACCGTGCCCTATACCTCTCCGACGGTACCTTCTACAGCGGTGCAGGCCAGACGCTCACCCTCGTCCACAACAGCGCACCCGCAGGCTATCACGCCATCTTCAGCTATAACGACGGCAGCGACCACCTCCTCGCCGACTCCACGCTCACTATGCCCGACGCCGACATCACCGTCAGCTGCACCGGCTTTGCGGTCACCACCTACACCGTCCGATTCCAAGTCAACGGCGGCAGCGGCACTATGGCCGACCAAGCCTTCACCGGCGCTGTCACCCAGGCCCTCACCGCCAATGCCTTCACCCGCTCGGGCTACTTCTTCAGCGGCTGGAACACCGCCGCCGACGGCAGCGGCACCGCCTACAGCGACGGCCAGAGCGTCACCGACCTTACCACCACCCATGGCACCACCGTCAATCTCTACGCCCAGTGGACACCCAACTATTCTCTCTGGAACGCTGACGCCAACCACGACGGCACCACCGAAGAACGCGCCTACATCATCACCACCACCGGCGGCCTCGACCTGCTGGCCTCCCTGGTGAAAGACGGCAACACCTTCAGCGGCACCTTCTTCAAACTCGGCGACGACATCGCCTACGGCCACACCTCCGACTGGAACGAGAACAACTACACCCCCATCGGCAGCGGCAGCACCCCCTTCAGCGGCACCTTCGACGGCTGCGGACACACTGTCAGCGGCATACGCATATATGTTTATAGTTACAAGGGACTCTTTGGCCATGTCAGTGGCGGCACGGTGAAGAACGTCACCGTCGCCGATACCCGCATCAATAGTAATGATTATTGTGGCGGTATCGTAGGCTACAACAACGGCACCGTCGAGAACTGCCACGCCACCGCCACTGTGGCCGTCTATGCCAACATAGGTAGTGCCCACTACCACGGCGGCATCGCGGGCAAAAACGATGGCCTCATCAACGGCTGCACCTCCTCGGCTACCGTCAATAATCTTGATCAATCTTCTTGTAATTATTATGGTGGCGTGGTGGGCTACAACGCCGGCACCGTCAGCCACTGCGTCTCCATCGATGCCGTGGTGAAAGCCACCGGCAACCAAGACCCCGTTGCATACAACGACGGCGGCACCGTCACCAACTGCTACTACCGCAATTGCACCGTGAACGATGTTCTCCAGAGCAATATCAACGCCATTGTCGCCAGCTCTGAAGTCTCTGTGGTTCCGGTCGACGATGCCTCCGTTGCCTTCCCCTACGGCGGACTGCGGTTCTATGGCAGCAGCCTCTTCGGCCTCGGCAACACCCTCTATACTCTTTTGGGCTCCACTACCCTCAGCCTCACCCTCACCTACACCGGCACCGACACCTTCTATGGCTTCATTACCCAAGGTGGCACCCTCTCCGGCACTGCCAATCCTTATGCTCTCACTATGCCTGCCGAAAGTGGCGATGTCACCATAATGCTGATCGTCGCCAAGAACCCGCCCTACAGCTACGACTTCGAAACCGAGGGCGACTGGGACTACTGGAAATCCCTTTCGGGGAACAACAGGAGAACAAATGGTTACGAACGTCACAGCGGCTCTTATTCCTTGCAGTTCCGAGGCTCCACCTCCAATGTTGTGGCGCTGCCGCCCATCAATGCCGCTACCTCCAGCCTGCAGCTCTCCTTCTGGTCGCGGCCGGAGTTCCATCATGAATCCCGATGCGGCACCTTCTCGGTGGGCTACCTCACCGACCCCACTGATGCCGCCACCTTCGTCGCCGTCAGGACCTACAGCAACAGCGACTGGACATCAAACGACTTTCGCCGTAAGGTGGTCAACTTCGAAGGCGCCCTCGCCCCCGACGGCTCCCGCCTCGCCTTCCGCCACAACCCCACCGATAATGACTATTATTGGTATGTCGACGATGTGGAGGTGACGGCTCCCGACTGCTTCGTCCCCGAGGAACTGGCCGTGAGCAATATCGGCGTTACCGCCGCCACCGTCAGTTGGCTGGCCGCTGCCGGCACCCAGTGGGAGTATGCCCTCGTGGCCAACGCCGCCGACGACTATACCCCCACCGATGCTGACTTCAGCGGCAATAATTATACAGCCACACAATCTGGCACCCAGACAATCACCATCGATACCCTCACAGAGCTCAGCCCCTACACCTTTTTCCTGCGCCGCGTCTGTAGCGAGCAGAGCAAGAGCGAAGCTGTGTCGGTGCGCTTCCGCACCCGGATGACATCTGTGCCGGTGCCCTTTGCCGACGACTTCGAGTCGTCGAACGGCTGGATACTGGAGAACGGCACCCTCACCAACCAGTGGGTCTGGGGCACGGCAGCACACGACGACGGCACCAAGGCCCTCTACATCTCGAACGACGGCGGCACCACCAACGCCTATTCCAACGGCAAAACCAGAGTCTTTGCCTGGAAGAGCCTCTCCTTCGAGGAGGGCCACTACCGCTTCTCCTACGACTGGAGGGCCAAAGGTGAAAGTAACTCGGATTACCTGCGAGTATTCCTGGTGTCCGACGAACCCGAGTTGACAGCCGGCGGAGAGCTGCCCAACGGACGGATACCTCTCCACGACGGATATTGTCTAAGTGAAAGTGACGAGTGGCAGCATGTAACCACCGACACCATCGCTATCGCCGCCGGCACCTACAAGATGGTCTTTGTATGGGAAAACAGTTATTCCGGTAATTATGATCCCCCTGCCGCCGTCGACAATGTGAGCATTGTGCAGTACAAGCATTTCGTTACTGACGGCAGCTGGGACAACGCCGTCAACTGGAGCCCCGCCGGTGTGCCCACCGCCGATGATGGGGTCTTCATCCAGGCCGCCGCCGTCATTCCCGACGGCTGTGTGGCCCGCTGTGACCAGGCCTACATCGACGGCGGCAGCGTCACCATCGCCGACGGCGGTCAGCTGGTGTGCAACAGACAAATCCCCGTCACGGTGCAGAAAGCCGTCGCTGCAGGCCAGTGGAACGGCATCAGCGGCATGTACTACACCATGAATTTGTCACCCCTCACCTCTGATGTCGCCTACGACCTCTTTAGCTACGACGAGGAGAATGCCCGCTGGCTCAACCAGAAGGCCAGCAACGGCGCAGCGGGCTTCACAAGGTTGGATGGCTTTCATGGCTACCTCTACCGCCGTGCCAACAGTGCCACCCTCGACTTGGCGACTGATAACTATACAGGGAATAGTCTCGTTTATTACTACGCCCTCTGCAGCGACGACGCGCTGCGGGGCTTCAACCTCGCTGGCAACCCCTGCACCCACGACATCTACTTCGGTACCGGCATCGAAGTCAGGAGAGGCTCCATCGCCCCGGGCTTCTACACCCTCAATGCCGACGGCACCTGGCGCGCCCACACCACCGCCGACCCTATCCACGTGGCTGAGGCTTTCCTCATGCAAGTTACCATCGACGAGACCCATATCGGATACAATAATACCAACGCCGCCCCGGCACAGTCCAAGGCCGCCCAGACAGCCACCCTCGCCTTCTCCGTCAAAGGCAACGGCCACGAGGATATCGCCTACGCCCTCCTTACCTCTCACCTTTCACCTTTCACCTCTCACCTTGCCAAGATGCCCCACCTCAACGCCGCCGCCCCCAGCCTCTGCATCGACGGCTACGCCATAGCCACACTCGATGAAGAGACAGAAGCCTTCCCCCTGACCCTCCAAGCTGCCCTCGGCGAATACACCCTAGCCCTATCTAGTTCAACTAGTTTAACTAGTTCAGCTAGCTACCTCCACCTGATAGATAAGCTCGCCGGCCGCGACATCGACCTCCTGCGCGACAGCTCCTACACCTTCCACGCCACCGGCAACGATGCCGGCCGCTTCCTCGTCAAGCTCTCGTCCAACGCCCAAGAAACCCCTTCGCCCCACTTCGCCCATCAGCAAGGCAGCGAGATTATCGTCACCGGCGAGGGCACCCTCGAAGCCTACGACATCATGGGCCGCCAGCTCTTTACCAAAGAAATCTCACCTCTCACCTCTCACCTCTCACCTTTCACCTTCCCAAGCACTGGCGTCTACATCCTCCGCCTCAACGGCCAATCTCAAAAAATAGTCATCAAATAACATTTAATGGAACGGCGAATTTTACGAATTAAACGAATTGCTATGCAGCACATAAATTACAAGCGAATTACGCTAAATCGCCTAACGGCAGGCCAGCCGCAGCGAAGCGAGCGGCATTCGAGTAATTAGCTCGAAATTAACCCGCGGCAGCAATTCGTTAAATTAGATTAATTCGCCGTTAAAAAAAGAAGAAACGCAGTATATGAAGACAAACAAGATATTTTTAATTGCAGCTTTAGCGCTGTTTGTCGTTTCCTGCGGCAAGGACAACGCCGTCGCCGACAACGGCTGCATTAAACTCTTCGCCGAACACATGGACGGCAGCAACAGCAAGATTTATATGGACCCCGACAGCGTCAACGGCGCCACGTGGGTGGCCGACGAGCATATCGACCTCAACGGCACCCGATGCACCATCAAAGGCAACAGCACCGACGGCTTCTACCTTGACGGCATTACCCCTCTGACGCTGGCCATGTATGCCGTCTATCCCGCCGCCATCAACAACGACGGCAACCATATCGCTGTCTCCAACAACGGCGCTGCGGCCTGCGGCATCAACATCCACTCGCTGTGCGTCGAGTTTGTCGACGGCAACAGCCAGAAGGTCGTCTTCCCCATGGCCGCCAAAGCCGCCGCCAACAGTCGTGGCCTTGAATTCCGCCACCTCACCGGCGGCATCCGCCTGACGCTGAAGAACACCAAGACCGACGCCGACCTCGATGTCGCGCGCCTCGTGGTGACGGCCACCACTGCCACCGGCGACCCCGCCATCTATAAGGACCTCCGTCCCACGATGGATGGCTGGAACCCCAGCCTGCTCCCCGCTATCCCCACGGGCGAGGTGGGCGAGATTAGTGGAGAACTGTCCGTCCTGTGTATCTCCGACATGACCCTCTTCCTCAAGGATGGCCCCCATAACTACAAGACCATCAGCGCCAACGGTGGCAAAACCACCTTCTGCATGCCCCTCCTCGCCCGCGAGGTCAAGAATCTCACCATCACGGGCTACTCCTCCACCGGCGACGAGCTCTTCACCAAGACCAAGACTCTCGAAACTGCCACAGCCATTGAGCGCAACCGCATGTACAACATCCCGACAATCGAAATCCAATAGTTATGAAAAAGAGACAATATACAGCACCCATGCTTACCGTGGTGGAATTCAAGGTGGAAAAGGGTTATGCCATCAGCATGTTGCGGATTACCAGCGACCATGAGGCGCAAAGCGCCTTCAACGACAACGGCCAGGAGAACTGGGACGAGTCGTGCGGCAACCTCTTCGGCTCCTGGTAACCCCCTTTTTGAACTGCAACGCTGCAACGCTGCAACGCAGAACGCGACCGCTCTGTGCATACGCCCTATCAACGCCCTATCAACGCCCTATCAACGCCCACTCGGTGAAGCATTTTTTTAACATTTCATCTTTCAAAACAATCAAACAATCATTTTTTTTGTATCTTTGCATCGAAATAATGATTCAAAAAATATGAAAGAAATACACAATTTCAGTATTTTAGAACGTAGGCAGTTGGGCAGCCGCTACTTCGCCCTGGTGCTGGGTCACGGTGGACGGATGCAGCCCGTGGCACCGGGGCAGTTTGTCGAGGTGCTGGTGGAGGGCAGCCGCGACGTGATGCTGCGTCGCCCCATCTCGGTGCACGACGTCGACGAGGAGAAGGGCACCATGACCCTGCTCATCCAGATTGTCGGCAACGGCACCCGCAAGCTCGCCGAACTTGGGGTGGGGGACAAGCTGAATGTGGTTTACCCCCTCGGCCACGGATTTACCATTCCACTTTCCGCTTCCCACTCTCCACTTTCCACTTTATTGGTGGGTGGCGGAGCGGGCATCGCACCCTTGCTGCACCTCTCCAAGGTGCTGAAAGCAAAGGGCGTGGACTGCACCATCCTCTTGGGTGGTCGTACCGCGGAGCTTATCCCCGTGCGCGACGAGTTCAATCCCTACGGGCGCCTCTGCATAGCCACCGACGACGGCTCGATGGGGCACAAGGGCTTGGTGGTGGAACACCCCGCGTTCTCAGAGTCTTACGACATGATCTACACCTGCGGCCCCACGCCGATGATGAAGGCTGTGGCCCGCTCGGCTGCCGAACGCGGCATCCGCTGCGAGGTGAGCCTGGAGAACATGATGGCCTGCGGCGTCGGCGCCTGCCTCTGCTGCGTCACCGACACCGACGACGGCCACCGATGCGTCTGCAAAGACGGCCCCGTCTTCGACATCACCACAATGCGTAAATGGTATGAAAAATAAGGAGATAAGGAGACAGGAGATAAGGAGTTAAGACAATAGTAATTGTAGACAACAAACAACGTCAACAAAAACATTTGTCTTATCTCCTTGACTCCTTACCTCCTTATCTCCCCCAAAAATAGAAGAAATGTTAGCAGTTAAAGTTCATAATCTCAGTCTTAAAAACCCGGTGATGACGGCCAGCGGCACCTTCGGCTATGGCGAGGAGTTCGCCGACTTCGTCGACCTCGAGCGTCTGGGCGGCTTCATCGTCAAGGGCACCACCGGCTCTCACCGCGAGGGCAACCCCTATCCCCGTATGGCCGAGACCCCTTCGGGTATGCTCAACGCCGTGGGTCTCCAGAACGGCGGCGTGGAGAAGTTCTGCAAGGAGGTGTATCATAGAATCAAGCACTTAGACACCAATATCAT
>JAEEGL015364236.1_pt1 | contig 19121 bp, 14 predicted proteins | sample 9134231 | NCBI WGS metagenome assembly JAEEGL01 (sample SAMN16246548, study PRJNA631951) | gut metagenome | biome: gut microbiome; feature: rumen; material: fiber-attached | host: Bos | place: Iran: Karaj | collected 2018-10 | reverse complement strand
TACTGGGAATAGAAGCTTCCAGGCGGCGATGGAACTGCATAAGAAGTATCCTGATGCTAAGATTGCCGTAATGAATTTTGCTAATGCATTTCATCCGGGCGGTGACGTGAAGAAAGGAGCCGGAGCTCAGCAAGAATGTTTATGTCGTACATCCACTTTGTATCCGCTACTGTACCGGCGAACATTGAAGAAGGATTTCTATGATTATCATAAAGATTTGAATACTTCTAAAGCATCAGATACGCTGGTTTATACCGAGGGCGTGATCATATGTAAGACAGATGAGGATATTCCGAAGAGAATGGCAAAAGAGGACTGGGTGAGAGTAGATGTTATAACAATAGCCGCTCCTGACTTACGGGATAAATCCAACATATATGCACCGATAGTGGGCAACGGAACATATATGAATAATGCAGAACTTTTCGGCTATCATGTAAGGAGAGCTATACATATGCTGACATGTGCAGCGGCAAAAGGTGCAGATATTCTTGTGTTAGGAGCTTTTGGATGTGGAGCATTCCGGAATGATCCGGAGGTAGTAGCCAGAGCATATAAAACCGCTCTAACAGAGTTTCAGAAGGTGTTTGACAGGATAGAGTTCGCTGTATACTGTCCCCCGGGCAACAGCACCAACTATGATGTATTTAGCAGAGTGTTGGGGTAGGAATGCGGATGCAATAACATAGGTATGAACTATCGTGTGATTGACATATGAGTAAAATGCCGATGAACGAATGGATCGCAAAGAAGGATAACCGCACAATTATTATTGGTGTATCGATGCTGGCTGGTATAGTTCTTATTCTGGTTTTAGCCGCTGTGATTGTGGTGCGCATGGAATCATCGGAATTTGATTCAACAAGGGCGGCGTATGAAGAAAATCTTCACGCGATAGAGGAATTCATTCCCGAAGACTCACCTATTGATCATGTCCAGGTTGATACAATTTTTTTCCCAGACTCTATTCAGTTATTACAATGATACCGTTATATCTGTATATCTCAAGGGTGAGAAAGAAATACACGCAGATGACTTATCTGTATCAGAATGGAGTGAGTGGGAGGGTGTATATTTATATGGGGAAGAAACTATAACTGGGGATATCTATAGTGTTCCTAAATCATATTGATTGCGTGGAGGATAGCAGGTTCTTCGAGATGTATGGCGATTTACTGATTGAACTCTGAGAAATATATGATGCCTCGGAAGATTATTGGAGAGCGCTTCATGAGTGAGAATGTCCTAAAGTGCGCATTAATTGCTATGTGTAAGCATGGAAAATTGTCAGACAATTTGATATAATTAACGATATGTTTTGCACGATAATTCATAGCACTTTGGAGCAGACAATTGATTTACACAATATATGAGATTGGCAAAAGAGATATCAATGAGGATTCATATAGAGTTTTAGAAAACGTCCGGATAAAAGTGTATCTGGTTGCTGACGGATGCGGCGGACATGCTTCGGGAGATGTTGCGTCTAAACTTGCAGTAGATTTCATTTCTAAAGCTTTTGCTGAGAATAATACGGATATATCTGTCGATTCAATCGGAGAGGTTCTGGAGAGTTGTAATAAAGCAATTATATATAAACAAAAAGAATATGGTTCAATGCGTACCACGATTGTCGGGCTGATTCAAAGAGATAAGGATGTGTACGCTTTTAACATAGGGGACAGCAGATTATATCAGATCAGAGAAGGTCAGGTTGTATTTAAGACCGAAGATCATGCCGTTCCCTTTGTTCTTTATAAAGCAGGTATCATAACAGAAGAAGAGATCAATACTCATGAAGATCGAAATAAACTTTTGCAGGCTCTGGGGATAAAGGAAGATCTAAAGTACAAGGTCTACAAACTTGATGCATTACCTGGCGATCTGTTCCTTCTTGCAACGGATGGATTCTGGGAGCATATGTATACAAATGATTTTATTGAATGTAATGATGACAATGCTGAAAGATGGATAATGGACGTCAAGCAGAAGATTATAGAGAAGAATGACCCTGAGCAGGATAATTACACGGCGTTACTGATTGGAGGCATCAATGGGTAAAACTGAAGCATGGGATGATATTGTTACCGGAGATCTGTCTGTCGTATTATTCTTACGCAGCACAGGACAGATATCAGAGTATAAACTAAAAAATGAAAACACAATCGGCAGAACCTCTTCGACAGGTTCAGTAGATATCTCTATAGATTCACCTGTGGTTTCGAGGAATCATGGCCGGATTTATATGCAAGATGATTATTTCTTTTATGAGGATCTATCCAGCACGAATGGGACATATATAAATGGCATTCTGTATGGAAGAGAATCCAAAGAAGGTCGATATAAGAATCTGTTGAAGATTGGAGATGTCCTGCGTATTGATCATAGGGATTTGGATAATCCTCATGAACATGCGGCAATTCTTGTGGCTATAAGAGCAACAGAAGATAGGTTGGTTAACAAATTCCTTGATCTGAAAGCCGGCAGTTCTTTTACTATAGGTCGTAATGCAGGAAGCGTGAAGTTAGATAATCAGGCGATTTCGGAAAAACATGCAGTTTTCAAGGAAGCGGATGACGGCAGATGGCATGTATATGATTGTGACAGTACTAACGGAGTATATGTAAATAACGAACGAATAGAGAATTCAAAACCTTTATCTCCGCTTGATGTTGTTAGGATAGCTGAGTATGTGTTCATATATACCGGTGAAAAGATATGTTATTTCTGCAATGAAAAAGTAGCTAATCAGCTGGTCATCAATATAGAGGAGCGAAGTGTCCGCAAACTCCTTAAGAAGCAGGTTCTTTTGCAGGATATAAACCTGAGCATCAATGAAGGCGAAATGGTTATGATACTGGGTGGATCCGGTGCAGGGAAGACCACTTTCATTAATGCGATTCTCGGATATGAGAAGGCGAAAGGCACCATAGAGCATGATAACGTGGATATCTATAAGGAATATGGTAAGGTTAGGAGCAAAATGGGGTTCGTTCCGCAGCAGGATTTGCTGAGACTTGAAGATACGGTGTACTCGACTTTGTCAAATGCTGCGAGGATGAAGATGCCATCGGATTCTACTAAAGAAGACAGAGAAGAGCGTATCGATTATGTTCTTAACAGCCTTGGACTGTCTAGGGAGAAGGACAGTATGGTTAAGAAACTAAGCGGAGGTCAGCGTAAACGTCTGAGTATCGCCGTTGAGCTGATAGCCAATCCGACTCTGTTCTTTTTGGATGAGCCGGATTCCGGACTTGACGGGATAATGGCTAAATCGCTCATGGAACAGCTGCGTGTCATAGCAAATGAAGGCAAGATCGTTATGGTCATCACGCATGCTCCGGATCGTGTTCGTGATTTGTTTGACAAGGTTGTTATACTTGCGAAAGGCGAGAAGGACAACATAGGACACCTTGCATTCTATGGTTCTATACCGGAAGCACTAGGATTCTTTGATGCTCCGTCTCTTGAAGGCGTTGTTAAGAAGATAAACCGTGTTGATGAAGGCGGTGAAGGGCTTTCTGATTTTTATATCAATAAATATGGCAAGTACCAGAATGGAGAGATCTGATGAAAGAAAGACTAAAGCAAATAAAGATATATTTTGAAACATTTTTGAGGCTATTTATAAAAACGGGTGGATGGAAGGCATTCATTTTCGGCGCGGTAATATCCATCATAATCGTGTTCGTCGTTGGCGATAACATGTTTGTTTATGGCGCTGATACAGAGTCAGGATGTTTTGCTATCGTATCTGCGTGTATATGGATCGGAATCTTTAATTCCATACAGGTTATATGCAAGGAACGCGATATCATAAAACGCGAACACAGGTCCGGCATGCATATATCGGCATACATTATTGCGAGAGCAGGGTATGAATTCCTTCTGTGTCTGGTTCAGACAATTATTATGTTGGTAATATGCCGTATCTTTCTGGAATTCCCTGAAGAGGGGCTTGTAACAAACAGTTTCACACTGGATATCTTTATCACACTGTTTCTTGTTTTACTCAGTTCTGATTATCTGGGAATAACCGTATCGTGTATTGTGAAAAATACGACTACGGCCATGACTGTGATGCCTTTTGTACTGATAGTTCAGCTGGTTCTCTCCGGCGTATTATTCGCTCTTGAAGGGAATGTTGCACATGTTGCGAAGCTGACTATAAGCAAATGGGGGATGGAAGCCATGGGAGCCATATCAAACATCAATAATCTTCCCTATAATGCTACCGGCTGGATGATCACACCAAGAGATGCATACCTCTACGAAAGTCCGCACGTTGTTAAGTCGTGGGGGATATTGGTTGCGTTTGCGGTGATATACATTGTTATTGGTATAATTTGCCTTGAATTCGTAGATAAAGACAAGAGATAGTTGAATAGAGGAATTAGTACCGATGAAGAAAGATGAAACAGTTAAGTTTTCTGAGGCCGAAAAAACGAAGAGTAAGCAGAGCCCCAGCATAACGGAATACGTTGGACATCCGGAGAAACAATCAGTGACTGATACTAATGCTACTATGTATGTTGGTACAGAGACAGATGATAGGGATAATAAAACAGTTTATGTCGGTGAAGCATTAGTAAACAATAATGAATCAGATTTAAAAGATACTAGATCAATAGTATATGGGTTGCCCGCGGGGACTATGTTGCAGAATAGGTATCGAATCGATTCTGTTATAGGTGAAGGTGGGTTCGGAATAACTTATCTAGGTTGGGATACTACGCTTAATGCGCGTGTGGCTATAAAAGAATACTATCCTACCGGTATAGTTACAAGAGACATAGCTTCAGGATCTAATACTGATGTTGTTCCGGTTATATCCGAAAAATATGGACGTGAATTCAGAGACGGAATAAAAAAGGTGTTGGACGAAGCGAGACGTACTGCAAAGTTCAGGAATAATCCGGGAATTGTAAGCATTTATGATTTTTTTGAAGCCAATAATACAGCATATATTGTTCTTGAATACATAGACGGATGTACTCTTGATAACTATTGTAGTAACAATCATGTAGACAGTCAGACTTTTCTGATTATGATAAAACCGGTGATGGAAGCTCTCGAATCATTACATGAAGAGGGAATAATTCATCGTGATATCAGTCCTGATAACATTATGGTGGATAAAGATGGAAACCTGAAATTACTGGATTTTGGGGCTGCTAGGGGTTTTTCCAGTAATAACACACAGACCATGTCTATCATTCTAAAAAAGAATTATGCTCCGGAAGAACAATTTCGTACGAATGGTCAGCAGGGACCATGGTCTGATGTATATGCTCTTGGAGCTACTATTTATGAGATACTCTCTGGGGTTAATCCTCCGATCAGTATCAATCGGCTGGTTGATGATGAAATACAGGATATCAGAGTATTGGTGCCTACTTTACCGGAAAAGCAGGCTGCGGCTATAATGAAAGCTTTGTATGTTAAGAAAGATGATAGATGGCAAAGTGTCTCTGAGTTTAAGAATGCGCTGCTTGTTGACAGGACATCTGTTATCGATAAGGCTTCAGAAGAGATAAAACCGGGTTCAAAGAAACCAGTGATAATAATATGTGCAGTCTTTTTGACGGCAGCAGCGTTATTACTGTGCATTTTTATTCTGCAAAAAAAGGATGCATTAAATAAAACAGATGATGATGGTGCCATAGAAACAATATCTACAGATGAAATACATTCAAATGAAAATGCAGAATTCGATGAACACGTTCAGGATACTCCAACAGTTGAAGTTCAAGATGAATCGGAAACTAATATCGAGATACAAGATGATTTAATAGAAGCAGATATTAGTGATACTGCTGAGAAATTGGATGACACCCGCGAACCGGTAATTTCGTCATCAGGGGAAATAACGGAAATAGACAGGCCTTCGAGAAACAATACCTACCCTAATGCGCACTTATGGGAAGGAATATGGTATTCAAATGGATATTTCTTCTATACAGAAGAAGGAAATGGGCATATGGGACCATATCTGATACGTGCATCAGAGAGTGACATTAATAAGGGAGATTACATTTGCAACTATTTAGCATCAGATCCAGTGTTCATTGGAGATAACATATATTTTGCTGAGTGGAATTATGACAACAATAAGGTTTCCATACAAGGATATCCTGTGGATTTTACTTTTCCGGGTACACCGGTATATACAAGCGATACAGGCGAATGTGTAACGGCGATAGCAGCATATGAGAATACCTTGATGTATCACATAGATGAATATATTTATTTTGATGATGTCACTGATGATAAGGATGCTTATGCGATAAACATTGTTGAGGTGTTCGGAGAAAGAGATTGGGATGTTCATGCACAAGGTGAATGTGAAAATATTGAAGTTATAGATGATAAAGTGTACATGGTTTTTGCGCAGGGATATATGGTGTATCAGACTGATTTAAAAGCCACAGAAGTCTACAGTGTGGATTCAGCTAAATATATGGAAATAACGAATGATATATATCTAAATGATTTAACAGCTATGAACTATGCCGATACTATTGGTAGTATCACAGGTGCTCCCGTATCAAAATATATATTGGAATATGTATCTGATGATAAAGCTATCTATTTGGATTATGCATCAGATACAGACTCATATGTTGTATATGATCTTAAAACAGGAAAATCAAAAAGCTTGTTTGATGGAATTACCCTTGACAGTTATACTCATCCGCTCGGTGTAATTGATAATCGGTTGTATATTGATAGTTTTGGAATACTTAGTGATTCTATAGAAATCGAAGATTAATGTGAGACTAAGTGACAAAAAAGGAGGCTATGACATGGAGAGAAAGATTTTTTATTGCAAGCAATGTGGACAGACGTTTTCAGATAATGCCGGTAATCAGCCAGAATGTCCCAATTGTAGGATAGGGCTTATAGAAACTGAGATATATAAACCAACATGGGATAATTATACCAAGGAAGAAAAGGACGAGATAAGAGCAACGCTTAAGGAGAAATACTCCGTTGATAAGTCAGCATCAGCTTTAAAGGAACAGTTACTCCAGGGATCTCCCAGTAATGATCTGCTTTCTGGTATGGCAAGGGATATTAAGCAGATTGCTCATGACATACATTTTATGTATATCGTGTTGGCGGTATATGTAGTATTAACGGTTTTAGGAATACTTATTATTATGGGGCAACTATCCCGATACTGATAATAAATGACTATAGGTAATGAAACCTCATTGCATTTGGCTAAGTCTTTCTTGTCATGAAACCGACAGAGATGTTGCAATCCGAGATAATACAGGTCCCCTGTTGAATTATCCTATTATGGAGGATCATCACATTGCTTAGGAGCAGACTATGAACGAAGAAAACACATTGTATGTAAACAGTCAAAATGAAGATTCGATGCCAGAAAAGAGAAATGAATCAACAGAATATGTGGGAAAGCATCAAAATGATACTACCTCCGATTCTGAATCGACGGTATACATTGGACGTGATTCTGATTCTGAATATACCAAAGACAAGACTGAGAATAATGCTTCTGATATAGTTACTGATGGTGTTCAGCAATCAACGGTTTATGTAGGTAATTCAGAAACATCAGATAAACTATCCAATGAATCAACTAATGATGATAATACGAATGAAAAGATAGATGATAGTCATGACGATGTTGTGAACTCTGAACCGGAAATAGACAGATCTGTTGTCCTTCCATCTGTATCTGAACCTGGTGAGAAGGAGTCTGAGGTTCTAGAAGATGAGAAAAATGGTGATGTTGAGATAGCATATTATCTGCCGACCAATACAATGTTGCAGAAGAGATATAGAATCAATTCTGTGATAGGTGAAGGCGGTTTTGGTATAACCTACTCGGGCTGGGATATTACGTTAAACATTCCGGTTGCTATAAAAGAGTACTATCCAAGCGGTCTTGTTACGAGAAATGCGACCTTCGGAAAAACCACGCAGGTCGTTCCTATTTCTCAGGCCAAATATGGAAATCAGTTCCGAGATGGAATTGATCGTGTTTTGGATGAAGCTCGTCGTACGGCAAAGTTTCGTAATACTCCGGGAATCGTGGGGATTTATGATTTCTTCGAAGCCAACAATACTGCATACATAGTGATGGAGTTTGTTGATGGTGTGACCCTTGATGTTTATTACAAGAATAACCGTATTGACAATACCACTCTGTTCAATATGCTCGTTCCGATCATGGACGCTCTTCAGGCACTTCATAATGAAGGAATCATTCATCGGGATATAAGTCCCGATAACATAATGGTTGATAAGGACGGAAACTTCAAGCTTCTTGACTTTGGGGCAGCGCGAGGATACTCAGAAGAGAGTTCAACTACTATGTCCATAATACTCAAGAAAAGTTATGCGCCAGAAGAACAGTTCCGCGCGAAGGGTAATCAGGGACCATGGACAGATGTGTATGCGCTAGGAGCTTCTATTTATGACTTGATCACAGGTGAGACTCCTCCGAGCAGTATCGACAGGTTGGTTGATGATGAGATCGTTAATATTCGTGTAATCGCCCCTTCTCTTACAAAAGGACAGGCGGAGGCCATCATGAAGGCACTTGAAGTACGATCGAAGGATCGGTGGCAATCAGTAAGTGAGTTCAAGTGTGCCTTGCTTTCTGATATTAAAGATATTTCGTCAGAGAATGTGAAGATCAATGTCCACTCAAGGTCAACAATGGGCAGAGTGATTAAAGAAGCAGTTAAGAATCATAAAAGTGTATTAATTATATGCTTATTGTCGATTATATGTATTTTTTTATTGATAGCATTATTATTCTTAATGAATAAGGAAGACGATGGGAATGCCACTAATACAGTTTTGAATGATGTTTCGAATGCGGATAATTCAAGTAAGATAGACGAATTCACTGAAATAAACAATAAACAAAACGAATCTGACGTAGAAGAAACGGAGCAGGAAAACTATTTGAAAGATAAAAAATCTGTTGATACAGATAATAATCATATATCTGGAGTTTTCAATAATACTGATGTTCCTATACTAATGGAATACATTGGATGTGAGTGTGGTGAATCATTTTTAACAATGCATTTTAGTATTACCAATATCGGTAGTGAAAAGGTGTATTTCCATAATCATAATCAATTCATAAATGATAACGATATTGATTGGGTTAAGTGCGATTTTAATTCTGCTATTGATGTTGATAGAACAGCTCAAGTTATGGTGAAATATAGGCGAAAAGATCTTGAGCTGGCTTCAATTACGCAAGTAGATTCTTTTGTTGTTGAGTTTTATTTTACACCTGATGGAAAAAATATAATTGCACCAGAACGCAACTATATTGAAGTGACATTTGAAGGGTTGAATGCTCAAATAGGCGATAATCCAGTTGAGCAGAGTAAGGATAAGAATGCTGATACACAATTGGAATCGAGTGATTCAAGAACTTCAGGAAAAACGAATAGTACAGAAACAATTAATGGAATTATGATTGAATATCCTGACAAGTATTATGATGATAAGTTTGTAGCTGATATTACCGATGCTTATATCACTCAAAAAGGTGGAAAATATAAGGTGTTTATAATGGGCACTTTATCATCATATTTATATGAAAAAGATAGTATTCCTGTTCAGAGCCGTAGAATATACTATTATTTGTATGATAGTAATAATCGATTAATTGATGATGAGTATGCAATATCTGATTCTGCAATGACAGCATCAGATGTGGGAAAAGAGTACATATTTGATGATGAGTTAAATACTTCAGATTTAGATGGGGTGACTAAAATCATAATTAAATAGGAGCATTCCCGTATTAATACGTTAGCACCCGAAAGGATATATTAATGAAGAAGCTGCTCAAAGCAATTCTGATAATACTTGTTCTGATAGCGCTTGTAATTGTAGCACTGAATGTTCGCAGATACTTAAAATCCGATGATTTCAAATACAGACATTATCAGCAGGGGAGGGATTACTTCCTTGAGAGCCCCAAGAATTACGAGACTGAAAACATAGAACTCCTTAAGTCAGAGGCATCTGATGTGGAGGGCATGACCCGTTACGACAAACTGGAGGCCGGATTATCACCCTACCTGGTAGATACAGACGGTGATGGGCTGACGGATTCCGAGGAACTGGCGCTTGAATCTGACCCGACGCTTGCTTCTACCTCCGGTGATTTATATCCGGACGGATATAAGTTCCTGCACGATATGGATATACATCAGACCTACGATTACACCGGGGATGCGACCCTTTATGGCATCACGACTGATGATATCAGTGTTGAGATCAAGTCCGCTGAGGACTGGAGAGGATATGCCGATAAAGTTACCGTTGATCCCCGGTACCGGGGTATATATAAGATATACAGAGTAAGTGGGTTTAAGGGTATAGTAACAATCGACCTGACATCGGTTCTTAATGAAAACGGCGTCACTATGGATGACATAGGCATATATTGCAGAGGTTTCTTTGACCAGGGAAAACTCGAGAAATGCAAGTATTACTCGGACGGAGCGATCATTCGTTTTGACACTGATTTTGGACAGGAGACCAAGTACGTATATATAGTCAATAAAGATGATTATGATGTTGATGTATCGCAGATCACAGAGGGTCGTGCTATTATGTTCGGTTCTCCTCTGATGAGACATCTTAATGACACTCCGTATTCCATATGGTATGCTGAGTCGGGCGATGCCGGCTTGGATGAGTATGTGTTAAATAGGATGAAAGCAGAAGCTTCCCTAGTGACCGAGGATTATCTGAGAGGTGAGGTGCCTGTCTCCGCTGAGACCGATGATATCCAGATCAAGACAGTGAGTGAACTGGATATACGGTATAAATTCATGCAGACGCTTCTGCCGATGTTTGAATGCGATTGCTATGACAATATGAAGTTTTACCAGATTTTGTATTATTACTCGGATTATTCACAGATACAGGAGCATGATGTCGAAGTCGGGAAGCTTGATCCTCCGACCTCGGATTATAATGGCCGTACGAAATTTGATTTCACGAAGGATATACTTCCCTTTGAAAATTTCGGATCGAGATCATCCTGGGATGGTAATTGCGCCGGGATAGCCACGCTGACAGCCAGGACATATAATGGTAACTATATTCCCTCCTCGGGCAGCTATTATCTGTCAAAAGATATTTCAAATGAACCGGGAATGGTTTACTGGGATATCAGTGGGGATGACGAGAATAGGACACTCATGGACGCAGGCCTGTCTGATTACAAATATCCTGAATTTGTCTATGATCACATGCAGGAATATGAGGTGGTGAAGGAAGACGGCACGGCTACGGGCAAAAAAGTGCAGCTGCTTGACAACGGCCTGACTCCGGGTGAAGAGCAATTCTGCAATATGATCGCCTGCTACTGGGCGGAATACAATGAAACAGTCTTTGATCACAGTGATCGTCGCTTGCTTCCTCACAATGTCAAATATAATACCGTGAAAATTGACAGCATGAAGGCTATACTGGATCAGAACAAAATTCTGATAGCAGCATTTCGGGCTATGGATCTTGGCGGGCATGCAGTCAATATAGTAGGTTATGAGGATCTTCCCAACGGAAACACCATATTTTATGTATATGATAGTAATTTCCCGGAAGTATCAGATTTGTATGTTCTGGTACAGCCGTATCCGGATGGAACCTTTGATTATGAATTCCGGACACCATGTTACACGTTCAGTTCTTTGAAAGATGGTCATTACTTTGTTACATGTGAAGACGACTTTACCGAGGTCGGATATCAGGTATGGTCAATAGAAGATGAAGAAGGAATCCGAGAACAGCGAGAGCGTGAGAAGGCGAAACACTGAGAAAACTTATTAATCTATAAAGCCCATAGCACTTAGCTGACTCTTAGAAAAACCGATTGAAAACATATTAGTACCAACAGAGAGGGAGACGAAAGTCTTCCTTCTGTTATTCTCGGAGGATATATACCAGCAGTTTAGGATTAAAAACCTATACCAGCAGTTTAGCGACAGCAGTATCCGGAAGCTGTACCATAAGTCTGTAAGTTGACTCATCATTATACAGACAAGGGGGTTGGCAAATATGAATTGGATACCTGCGATAGAGGTTGAAAGCGCACATGGCACCAGAGAAGTACAGCTGACTACGCATCATCTGATGAACAGAGTCATATTCCTGACGGGTGACATTGACACGGATATGGCTAACGGATTCCTAAGTCAGCTGCTGTATCTGGAGCAGGAGCCGGATAAGCCGGTGACCATATATATTAACAGCCCGGGAGGAGAAATAAACGCTGGTCTCATGATATATGATGCTATACAGTGCAGCAAGCTCGATATCACCATGATCTGCACCGGAATGGCGGCCAGCATGGCGGCGATACTGCTTGCAGGCGGCAGAAAGGGTAAGCGACTGATCCTTAAGCATAGCAAGGTGATGATCCACGAACCCCTCATATCAGGCGGTGTAGGCGGATCAGCCACATCGATAAAGAAGATCTCCGATTCCATAAACGAGACCAGAGATATAGTGAACGAAATTCTGGCCGAACATACCGGCAGGACAACAGAGGAGATAGATGAAGCAACGACCTTTGATAACTACATGAACGCTCAGGAGGCTATAGAGTTTGGTATATGCGACGCAGTTACAACATCCGTATTGACGGCATAGAGAGGACCGATACGCAGACAGAGTTTTCGATCATAAGGGGGATAGCAGATATGGAACTTAAAGAGAACTCAATGATTCTCGCACATGACAGGTTCTACAGCCTGGATACACATGAAACTCAACTCAATAACAATGTGATCGTTGTTGGTACATCTGGTTCCGGCAAAACCAGGAGCATAGTGATTCCGAATCTGCTCATGGCTACAGGAAGCTATGTGATATCCGATCCAAAAGGGAATCTGTACAACAAGTACAGGCAATATCTGGAGAAAAAAGGATATGAAGTAAAGAAACTGGATTTTACGGATCCCGGGCACTCTATACACTATAACTTCTTTAACTATATAAACGGTCCCCAGGACATCGTGAAAGTGGCACATATGCTCATATATCAGTATTCCCCGGTATCCCGTACCATTGATCCGTTCTGGGATGAAGCAGCACAGCTCCTGATACAGGCTGTGATGGCATATCTGATAGAAACCTGTGAACTTAAGGAAAGAACTCTTCATAATGTCTTAAAGATGGTGGCGGAATGTCAGATAGATGAGAATGACTCATCATATGAAACCATAACTGACAGGTTGTTTATTGATCTTGAAAAACACGATCCTGACAGTTATGCAGTGAGTATGTATAAGAAATTCCGTGTCGCCGCCGGCAAAACCCTGAAATCAATTCTCATATCTGTGAATGCGAGACTAGCACTGTATGATACTCCGGATCTGAACAATATGATGGCTTATGATAATACAAATATTACGGATATTGGGCGTAAAAAGACCGCTCTGTTCGTTGTAGTCAGTGATACAGACAGATCTGTAGATGGACTCGTTAACATCTTCTATGCACAGTCTATGAACGAACTGTGCAGATATGCTGATAAACAGTGCAGGGATCAGCGACTGCCGGTGCCTATCCGATTTATCCTTGATGATTTTGCGACCAACTGTACCATAGCGGAGTTCCCCCGGATGATCTCATCATTCAGATCCCGCGATATCTCCACGATGCTCATGATCCAGGCTGAATCACAGCTTGCTCAGTGTTACGGATATGATGCCAAGACCATAATTGGCAACTGCGACACCTACGTGTATTTGGGCGGGAACGATGTGGAGACAGCCCATGCCGTGGCGGAGCGCTGCGACATCCCCCTAAAGAAGATCCTCAACATGCCCGTGGGCACCAACTGGATCTTCCGCCGTGGCGAAGAACCCTACAACGGTCGCAATTTCGACCTGATCGGCTTCTATGAGGAACTGCAGGCAAAATATATATGTCAGGAGGGAAGATGAGACATTATTATCTAATGATAATGACGCTGGATCGATAAAACAAAAATAATTGAGTATAATGCAATGATTAACAAAATGCTGTATCATATATATACGTGAATTACACAATATGAAGGAATAAAGTGATGGAAAGTAGCAAGCTTATAAAAGATGATGAAAAGCAGTCCTCTCTGCGAGATGATACCAAATATTTCGCAGAGAAGGCTTTTACTACTGTTATTGAAATTATGATGGGAAAACCAATAATAGAATTGACACAAGAAGAAAAGAGTGTTTTTGAAGATCATCTTCAATTCAAAGGTAAACCCCTTATATCACATAATGAAACTACTCACGAAGACGTGATTGAATATACGTCCGCTGTTCGATTGCTTATTGAGTATTTTGCTGCCACGGGAAAACCCTTTTGTCAGAAATATATGAATCGTATTGTTAAGGAACAACAAAATTCAGATGATTCAGATGATTTTGTAGAAAAAAAGTTTAGAATTGATTTTAAAGCACAGTGCGATAAAGAACGTAGAATTCTAGAAATATTGAGAGATACTAGGAATGATGAACGTGGTCACGATACCGAGAGAGCCGATATGGGTATCATATATAATTGGATTCATCAATTGATGAGGTATCTTGATTGCTTTACTTCATACAGAATGAACGTACTTAGATATTATGACTCAAATTATGGGAAAAAGGATGATCGTGTTAGATTAGACGATTTATATACGAAGGCGTCTGATTTAAAGGATAAATGCTTTGCATCAAAAGAAAACAAAGAAAACTATACAGAATTTCGTTTTGGAAGAAACATATACAAGATTTCTAAAGATGAGGCAGATAAAGCGGATTTTGGGCTGTTATTGTCAGATATGGCTCGTAACTGGTATCGGGGAATTCAATATCTGAAGAATAGAACATCAAGTGATAGTTTTCATAAATTTTTGGAAGCATACTGTGAGAATTATGATGATGTTTTGGATTATGAAGAGAAACATCAGGCGTTTATGCTGACAGCCAAAGATAGTAATGATGAGTCAATTCAGTATATGTCAATTATCTATTCTTTATATCCCATTCAAGGATTATATTGTAAAGAAAAGATATATTCGGATTCGCGTTTTTCATCTCGGGTGCTACAAACAATCACTAGACATAATGGTAGGTTTTCACTTGCTGAAAAAAAAGACACATTAAAATTCCGCATAGATCAGTTCGAAAAATGGAACGAGACGGATGAAAAGCATAAAGGAATAGGAATTAATCTGATTTCACTTTGCAAAGAGGGAATTCTTTATCAGTATTTTAAAGGCAAAAAAGACTCAGAGGGTATGAATAAAGCAAAGGCATTCGAGACAGAGATTCTAAGTAGTTGTGAAGATTCATATATTGAAGAGAACTACGATAAAGTGATTAAAGCAACCCTTATGCTTATTACCCATATGAAGGGAAGTACTACGTACATGCTTCCAATTCTGGAGGAATTGGATGGGGACAAGAAGTATATAACATTTAAAACTCCTGATGAATTTCGGGATTATTTTAGGAATCGTCTAAAGAAGGCGGATAGTATTTCTGATATTTCAAATTTTGTTCATTGTATCCAAGATGATAATAATCTGAAATGGTTTATTGAAAATGAGAGTGCAGGAAAGGATGTCTGAATAATGGAGATAACCGCAGCAATAATACATAAATTCTGTGAGTATGAACGGACAATTATTTCTGAGATTCAGAAACTTGAATCGGCTAGTTTGGAGATAGAAGAGAAGATTAGTTATATCGAGGAAGAAAACTCAGATATTATTGAGCGATACAACAATAATAAGGATTTGTTTGAGGATGTTTTTAGATTTATGGATTATATAGGGGTTGAGAGGGAGGCATTACCATTTAAGAAAGATGAAATTGATCAAAATCACTTGAATGAGTTGCAAAAAAAAAGAGAAGAATTGACAGAGTATCAAGATAAAATGCATCAACTTATCCGTATGTATAAAAACTATTTAGTGCTCATAGGCAGAATTAAAAAGGACGAAGATATTGATGAATACAGAACTGATGCTATTGGGTGTTACAATTCTTTTTTTGAGTATTCGCTAGATATATATCAAATGAATAAAAGCGCATTATCTTATTGGGATCAATTCCGGGCAGATAACTATGCCCAGTATATCAAGGTGGTTGATACATTCACCTTTGAAAATATGTGTTTGTTGAAGCATCCGTCATGCGATGACAGTTTTAATAATGGTATAGGTGAATTGGTTATAACTATATGCAGAGCATCATGGGAGTATAAGTATTTGTCAGAGTTGTGTGATCACTGGCAATGTTTAAACAATCTCAAAAAGAAGCATGAATTGCGTATTATTCAGAAGAGAGAAAAGAATAATGTGATTATGCGTTATTGGGACACTGATACGCGCTTAATAGATCAATCAAAGTATACTGATTCTGAGTTTTATAAAATATACAGGCAGATTATAAATTCTCGGCTGGAAGCGGAAATACAGAGTTTCCTTGAAATATTTAGATAAATGGAAGACAAAAATGGCTGATTTCAGTGGCGTTGCAAAGGCATATGGGTCAAAAAAATGGAAGAAAAGAGTTTTTGTAATCATAATTCTGATTATTCTTGCTTGTTTATTCTATAAACGGGATTTGATAATAGAAAAGGTGACGACTATTAAGGAAAACATAGCATTACGTATGAATAAACCAGACGATAATGAATTACTAAAGCCAGATGAAACAACTGCAGTTGAGTCGGAGGAAAACGAAATGCAAGTTAATGCGTTGGCGATAAATGCAGTAGAAGAAGATGTTTTAGCATTTGAACTTATCACTATAGATAGCATTGATGCAGATTCGTTTTTAACATCAAAAAAAGGTATCACATATCCCCCAGAGAACATGATTGATGGTGATTTATTAACTTCTTGGCAGGAAGGAATGGAAGACTACGGTCAAGGTTGCAAATTAGTGTTATCGTGTAGTCGTACGCCTCGGTATATTGTTATACATAATGGGAATCAAAGGGACGCAAAGAGCTTTGAGCAAAATAATCGATTAAAAGATGTACTAATAACTATTAACAATCAAACTGTTCCAATAGAACTTAAAGACACGATGAACGCACAGATTTTTGAAATCTCTGGGGAGATAACTATTTCACGTATGGAGATTGAGATCCAATCGGTGTATGAGGGATCAAAATACAATGACACTTGTATAGCTGAGTTTGAGTGCTATTGAACCAAATTATACTAATTGAGTTGGAGCAATGGAGACTTAAAATAACTATATATATATCTGAATATGTTCAACATTTTTGATTGCGATTATAGGGGAACACTATGTCACACGATGTTTTAATTACACGGTTTATTGTACCATTTTACTATGATTCTACGGAAACGGAATTTGACAAATTAGAAGTGGTATCTGCGGGAAAGTGGAAACTGGCTCCCCATAATAATCAGGAATCAGACTTATATAGTTTCATTAATGATGGGTTTATGGATAGCAGTTCTTTAATGGGTCGCGAAAATGCGCTGGCAGCATCGTATTGTTTTTATCTGACAAAGAACCAGTTACCCACATATAAGTACACTAAAGAAGACAATTCACAAACAAACATCTCATCTGAAAGAATTGGTCTTATTCTTTTCAAGACCGGAATAGGTTTTTGGTGGATTGAGATAAAACTCAACAACAGAAGCATATTTATCGATTTCACAAATGAATTCAAGGAATTAGCTCGGGCAAACAGAATAGGAATGGAAATAACCAAAACCATCGAGAAAAACACGGAAGTTCCGAAAGATGCTTTTTTTCATAACGAAAAGATATACAAAATCGTGGATGATACCTTCAGAGGAGTCATGGTTAAAGAGCAACTTGATTTACTTGGTTGTAACTACGAATTTGTTTCTTCACGTTCAACAGGGTATGGTTTACTACCGGATAAAGCGCTTTTGTTTAACTACGCTATATTCAATGATTCCAAGGACTTTGATAAGGATGTATACCATCTGACTAGGGGATATAGTTACAAGTATCGGATAGCGAATTCTTCATTGGAAGAAATGATGCATCCATTTGATAATGTAATAATGTACGCAACCAGTGAGGGATGCGGGTATTATGGTGTGAAGAAAGTACAAGTGGATACTGTTGTAGAATATTCAAAGGTTGCAAAAGACTATTTTACTCTGTATATTCTTGCTCTGTATCCTTCATTTTCAATCCTTCGATTTTCTGATAGAATCGCCCGGAGATTAATGTTATCCCCAAAAGAATATAGTCGTTACTCAAAGTCAATTTATAACGAATCAAATGATTTGAATACCGAGATTATTTTCCTATCAAAGAGTATATATTCTTCGGTCAGCTTTGTTCAGCATCAGAATGATTTCTACAACTATGTTGTTCAGAAATTAAGGATAAGAGAAGGAATAGGATCTATTTCAACTGGAATAGAAGCATTACGCGATATGCAAAGGAATCTAAACGCTGAAGAGACAGAAAAGCGAGAGCGCGTTTTAAACGTTATATTGGCGATTATTGGCATTGTAGGTGTTCTTCAATCCGTTTCGGCTGTTTTGGATATTATTTCATATTTTTGGGGTTAAATAGTAATGAAGATTTTCGAGGTAAATCATCTGAAAGGAAACGATAATGATTACATTATCTTTGGACGAACAAGGCGATTTTGAAGATAATTCTGAAAAAACTCATGAGCCGGTTTTTATCGCTGGTCTTCTCTATGACGATAAGGGTGACAAACAGGATACCATTAAAGAGAAGAAGCGTATTGAAGCATATTACAGGGCTGTTCTGGAGCGTGCATCTGATGGAGAACAGAGATTTTCATTTCCTGGTGCATTGCATTCAAATGGGGATCCGGAGCGGGATCGGAATGTTGTGGGTCCCGCTAAAAGGCGAATTAATGAGTTCCTTCCTGAGTTTCTGAGAAAAGGAACTACTGATGGGAAAGACTTACTTCCCAACACACCCAGAAAGGGAGAATACTATCTGTTTGCCATATTAAAAACTGAAGAAGGAATGGATAAGTTTTTGGGATCTAACTCAAACTACCTGCTCAGGGATAACTATGGCAGCAATCTTTATTTTCATATGGCTCATGAGATC
>JAEEGL011780084.1_pt1 | contig 19121 bp, 18 predicted proteins | sample 9134231 | NCBI WGS metagenome assembly JAEEGL01 (sample SAMN16246548, study PRJNA631951) | gut metagenome | biome: gut microbiome; feature: rumen; material: fiber-attached | host: Bos | place: Iran: Karaj | collected 2018-10 | reverse complement strand
TCGCTTCTTATAAATCCATATCCATCAGAAAGCACCTCAAGGATTCCCTCAGCAACCTCCTGCGGTGCTGATGACTGAGCTGTTCCTTCAGTTTCCTTTTCCTCGACCTCAGACTGCTCAAAATTCTCGGTCTTCTCGACATGCTCAGACTTATCCACTCTCTCAGACTTATCCGCAACCGGTCGTTCCTGAGCCGCACTTGCCCCCTCATTAGCAGCCTCAGCAGTGATCCTTCCGGTCTTCTCAACCTGATTCTGACTCTTCATTTTATCGATATTCTTAAGGAGCTCTACTAGCTCAGACTTCTTCACACCCTTAAGATTTCTGAGTCCCTGAGCTTCAGCAAGCTCTCGGAGCTCGGATACTTTCATTTTCGCGTAATCCATATCGTTTCCTTTCTGATATCTTTGTTACATTTGTCATCTTTACAAATAAATATAATTAGCGTATTCTATAAACACTATGGAAAATCAAAATCTAATGCTTTATAAACTTATAATTTTATATATGCTCGATAGAATTGATGAATATACCCTGACTAATTCTCAGATCACAAGCTTTATTCTCGACAAAGGGTATACCAATCTCTTCAATATCCATGAATCAATAAGCGAACTTATAGATAAGGGATTTATCTCTGTCAGTACTATAAGAAATACTCAGCATTATCAGATAACTAACCTCGGAGAAGAAGCACTTCTCTACTTTGAAAACAGAATTTCCAATAACATCAAACAGGAAATCCGCGAATATTTCAAAGCCGAGGAAATCAATCTGAAAAAAGAATCAGAGATATTTGCCGACTATTATTTCGATGAGAATAATGAATATACTGTGGAATGTGCTATCAGAGAACGTCGCGAAACTCTGGTAAATCTCAAGTTCACTGTTCCGACAAAAGAGCTGGCCAGGTCCATCTGTGATAACTGGCGAACCAAGAGTACAGACATTTACCAGTATATGGTAAATGAGCTGTGGACCAAGGATTAAGAGATATCCTCAGGAGCATCCGGACGGATGAATCCTTCAATGATATCAAGAAGTTCTTCACGTCCCGTTTTCGTCACTGACGAGAATGGGACTATTTTTATTTCCTGCCCTGTTTGTTTTGTATATTCCTTCACCCCAAGTGTTTCCTTTAAAAGCTTTATCTGCTTATCCTTCTGGGAACGCTTTATTTTGTCCAGCTTTGTAGCTGCTATGATCGGGATAAGTCCATTAGACGTTATCCAGTCAAACATCATCACGTCATCCTTTGTAGGCGCGTGTCTGATATCTACAAGAAGAATAACAGCCTCCAGCTGCTGTCTTGTTTTTAAGTATTTCTCTATCATCTTTCCCCATTTGGCTCTTGCCTCAAGGGAAGCTTTAGCATATCCGTAACCAGGTAAATCAACGAGGAGGAATTCCTCGTTTACTTCATAGAAATTAATCGTTACAGTCTTGCCGGGATTCGAAGAAGTCCTGGCAAGATTTTTACGATTAAGTAAAGAATTAATTAGAGATGATTTGCCTACATTTGACCTTCCTGCGAAGGCTATCTCAGGCATTGTGAGCTCCGGCAGCTTTGAGGTAGGACCACATACCACCTTCAGCTCAGAAGTCTTTATCTTCAATTTATCATCCTCCAAGGCTGCGACTTGGCAGCACAAAAGAATTAAACTATATTATTCACAAATAGGATCAGCACCCTCAGAGATAGTCTCCTTGGTGATAGTAACCTTCTTTATCTGATCGTTTGAAGGTACCTCATACATAACATCTGTCATGGCAGATTCAAGGATAGCACGAAGTCCTCTCGCACCGGTTGCTCTTTCCATTGCTTCCTTAGCAACCTCTCTAAGTGCATCATCTTCAAACTCAAGATCTACATCATCATACTCAAAAAGCTTTTTATACTGCTTAACAATAGATGACTTAGGCTCTGTAAGGATACTTACAAGAGTTTCCTCATCAATCTGATCAAGTGTTACAACAACAGGTACACGTCCGACAAACTCAGGTATTATACCGAATTTAACGAGATCCTGTGGTTGAACCTTTCCAAGAAGCTCAGTATCTACGATCTTCTTATCTGTCTGAATATCAGCATTGAAGCCTATTGACTTCTTACCGATACGATTCTCGATAACCTTATCAAGTCCATCAAATGCACCACCGCAGATAAACAGTATGTTACTGGTATCTATCTCGATGAATTCCTGCTGAGGATGCTTTCTTCCGCCCTGAGGTGGAACTGAAGCTATAGTTCCCTCAACTATCTTGAGGAGCGCCTGCTGAACACCTTCACCGGAAACATCACGAGTGATTGATACATTTTCAGACTTCTTTGATATCTTATCTATCTCATCGAGATAAACGATTCCACGCTCTGCTCTCTCAACATCATAATCAGCTGCCTGTATAAGCTTGAGGAGTATATTCTCAACATCCTCACCAACGTATCCGGCTTCTGTAAGTGTTGTAGCATCAGCAATGGCAAAAGGCACATTTAACATCTTTGCAAGTGTCTGTGCCATATAAGTCTTTCCTGAACCTGTAGGACCTATCATAAGTATGTTACTCTTCTGAAGCTCTACATCGAAGTCTTTACCGGCCATTACACGCTTATAATGATTATAAACTGCAACAGCGAGAGCCTTCTTAGCAGCCTCCTGACCGATAACATAATCATCAAGAAATGCTTTTATTTCCTTTGGCTTCTTAAGATGGAGATTGCCGTCCTCTGACTGCATATTCTTCATCTCTTCTTCGATTATATCAGAACAGATATTTACACACTCATCACATATATAGGCTCCCGGACCGGCGATAAGCTTTCTCACCTGATCCTGAGTCTTATTACAAAATGAACATCTAAGTATTTTATTATCGTCATTACGACTTGCCATAATGTTCTCCTAATAAGCTTTATTTACGATTTTCAACTACGGAATCAATCAGTCCGTACTCGAGCGCCTCATTTGCTGTCATCCAGTTATCACGCTCGCAGTCAGCAAGTACTGTTTCGTAATCCTTGCCTGTTCTTTCAGCAAGAATAGATGTCAGGTTCTTCTTTATGCGAAGCATATGCTCAACCTGAATCTCCATATCAGTAGCCTGACCCTGTGTTCCACCAAGTGGCTGATGAATCATTATCTCAGCGTTAGGAAGAGCAAATCTCTTACCCTTCGCACCACCTGCAAGAAGGAATGCACCCATAGATGCTGCCATTCCAACACAGATAGTTGAAACATCACATTTGATATAGTTCATTGTGTCATAAATAGCCATACCGGCTGTAACTGAACCACCAGGGCTGTTTATATAAAGATTGATATCCTTATTTGAATCCTCTGACTCAAGGAAAAGGAGCTGTGCAACAACAAGACTTGCTGTAAGATCATTTACCTCATCCCCAAGGAATATTATTCTCTCTTTAAGGAGTCTTGAGTATATATCGTATGCTCTCTCTCCTCTGTTAGTTGTCTCAATGACTGTAGGTACTAATGCCATAGTAAACCCTCCTTATACTGTCATTTTAATCAAACAATTCTTCTACTGTTTAGTCGTCTTTAGCCTGCCCAGGACTTAGACTTCCTTAGCCTGCTCAGCTATATACTTGATAGCCTTCTGCATCTTGAGGTCAGCCTTAAGACCTTCGATCTGCTCTTCGCCCATGATCTCCTTGATCTTCTCAACTTCCATCTGATACTGCTTAGCCATATTCTCCATCTCTTCAGCAACATCTTCATCTGTTACCTCAAAGCTCTGAGCATTAGCTACTGCCTCGATAACAAGGCTTCTCTTTATCTGCTTCTCAGCCTCAGGACGAACCTGATCTCTCATATCGTCTCTTGTCTGTCCTGTCATGTTAAGATACTGCTCAAGGTTCATTCCCTGATACATAAGCTGCTGACCAAAGTTATCAACCATCTTCTCCTGCTGATATACGATCATTGGCTCAGGGAGCTCAACTGTAGACATCTCAACGAGCTTGTCGATAGCCTTCTCCTGCTTCTCATGCTCTGCTGCCTTCTCTTTTCTCTCAGTAACCTGCTTCTTAACATCCTCTTTGAATTCATCAACTGTCTCAAAGTCAGTTGTATCAGATACATACTCATCATCAAGCTCAGGAACTACTGTCTCCTTGATTCCGAGAAGCTCACACTTAAATACAGCTTCCTTACCGGCAAGGTTCTCAGCCTGATAGTTCTCAGGGAATGTTACATTTACATCAAAGCTATCACCGATGCTGTGACCAACGATCTGATCCTCAAATCCAGGAATGAAAGAACCTGAACCAAGAACGAGTGGATACTTCTCACCCTTTCCGCCTTCGAAAGCAACTCCGTCAACAAATCCCTCGAAGTTGATTGTTGTCTCATCGCCATCCTTTGCAGCTCTGTCTGTAACTTCATTCTTTGTTGAGTTCTCCTTAAGCTTACGCTCGATTTCCTTCTCAACATCCTCATCTGTTACTTCAGCATCAACCTTCTCGATCTCAAGCTTTGAAAGATCTCCAAGCTCTACAGGTGGCTTTGTAGCAACCTTAGCCTTATAGATGAAGTCCTTACCCTTCTCGATCTGGCTGAGTGATATCTCAGGATTTGAAACTATATCAAGCTCAATATCCTTAATCTCTTCATAATATGTCTTATTTATAAGATCATTAGCTGCATCCTCAAAGAAAACAGCTGGTCCGTATGTCTTCTCGATAAAAGCCATAGGAACATGTCCCTTACGGAATCCGTCGAACTGGAACTTATTCTTTGATTTGTTGTAGGCTTCAACACATGCCTTTTTGAAATCCTCAGCAGGAACTGTAATTGTAAGCTCTGCCATATTTCCTTCTAACTTCTCAAATGTAATACTCATTTTTTATTTCCTCCTTATGGCCGACGGGCCTTGATATTCTAAAAAAACTTACGGCTAGAAGCGTCAAATACGCACTAACCGTAAGATTATAGCACATGTTTTTATTTTCGTCTATTATTTATTTACCATCTTATACTTTCATTATTTACTATCTTATTCTTTCGTGAAATCATCCTAAATATTCGATAATAATAAATGTACTCTGTTCTCAATTCCTTCAACCTTTCCGTAATTAAGTAATATAAATACTCCCAAAACGCCGAGAATGACGTGAGCGACAGGTTCGAATCTTATGATTTCTATCGCTGTCTTTTTACGATGCTTAAATATCTTAATAAACGCCATACACATCATATATCCAACAAATGTACCAAATGTGTTTGTCATCAGATCGTCTACATCAGATACTCTGTAATTGAACAGCTGTATGGTCTCGATTGTAAGCGAGAAACAAAAGCCGGCGAGCAGTGACTTCTTAAAGCTTCTGAACTCTTCCCATATAAACGGAAGAAGGAATCCAAACGGCATAAACATAATTACGTTCAGGAAATACTGCATAAAGCCGTCAGGGCAAAACAGTGTAAGATTAATTCTTCCTGTCAGCTCACCCTTGTTGCTGATCAGATTCCAGATAGTGCCGACACCGGCAACATATAAAGCCATTGAACAATATATAAAGAATATGTAAGTCCAAACTACATGACGGACAGCATCCTTGTTTCCTCTAAGCTTTTTTCGGTTGATAAGTTGCCAAATCGTATTCGGCAATATAAAACAAAGTGCTGTATATAAAAATGTTATCAAATTACTCATAGCAACTTCCCTCCTTAAAAATTCTTTCTGAATAAAGTAAAACCTTAATCTCAAAGTAAAACCTTGATCTCTTTCAAGATTTGTAACACCCTAACACAAAAAAAAATTGGCTTCAAGACCCTGAAGCCAATAATAAGAAAGAAAAAAGCTTATTGTAAGAATTTCGTAAGAAAATGCATAAAAAAGCCGTTTTTCTTAAGATTTATGAGTATATTATGAATATATTTATGAATCAAAGAACTGTCTTCCATCATCAGTTACAAGTCTTTCAGACTTTGGATATTCGAAGGTTTCAGACTTATCCTTGTTACTCTTAAGATAATTTGCGAATCTGTCTGCCCACCACTTTGCTATCTCAAGATTGTGCATACGATAATTGCCGCAGTTCTCAGGCGATGTTCCCGGAACCTCAGTAGCATCCTTAACACTTTCAAAAGCAGCTATTAACAGGTCGCATATATCCTTTGACGGACGTCGTCCCTTAAGAATCAAATAAAATCCTGTAAGACAACCCATAGGTCCCCAGTAAATAACCTGATCCTTCCAGTCAGGCTCATTACGAAGATAAGTTGCGATCAGATGCTCAAGCGAATGCATAGATGCTGTGTCAATTGCAGGCTCAACATTTGGGCGAACCACTCTTACATCATATGTTGTTACTATCTCTCCTCCGACCAGATCCTCTCTGCTTGTGAAGATACCCGGTATTATTTTTGTATGGTCAACTGAAAAACTTGGTATTAAATCCATAATAAAACTTCCTTTCTGAACATATTTACAGCATCGACATCATCTCTGTAATAAGCTTAACCGAATTCTCGATAGCCATCTGCTGAAATGTAGGATAATCCATATCTGCACTGTCATCAGCCTTATCTGATATAGACTTTATAACAAGAAAAGGGATATTATTCACATAAGCTGTATGTGCTACAGCCGCACCCTCCATCTCAGTACAAAGTGCGTTAAATGTCTTTGCCAGATCTTCCTTTGTCTTATGACATGAAACAAATATATCTCCCGATACAACCCTTCCCTCATGAACTCCTATATACGGACATACATTCTTGCAAGCAGCCTTAGCAACAGTTCTCAGCTCATCATCCGCTTCATAAACACTTTCATCCTGATCAGGAACAATACCTCTCCTGAATCCAAGTGCAGTATAATCCATATCATGCTCAAGAGCATCTGTAGAAAGAACTATATCACCTATATTTATTCTATTATCAAGGCCGCCTGCCATTCCGATATTAATGATAGCATCAACCTCGAATATTCCGGCAAGTACCTCCGCAGCGATCGCCGCGTTTACCTTTCCGATTCCTGAACAAACGAGAACAACATTCTTTCCGGAAAGCTTTCCGGTAAAGAATTCCAAACCGGCGTGTTTTTCTACGCTTACTCCAACGCCTGAAGAATCAGACTTCATAATCAGCTTAAGAGCATCAATCCCATTATCAGTTGCACCGATAATACCTATCTTATCCATCTTAAAACGCCCTTCCAAATAATGTCTCTATATTATCGATAATATCTATGATATCTATATCTGATTTATCTACTTCAGTTCAACGCCCCAGATCTTACCGGCACGTGTTCCAATGATCAGATGATTTCCGTATACAGCAGGTGATGCTTCTATCGTACCATCAGATATAGCAAGTCTGCTCTTCTCATCACCCGTAACACCGTCAGCAACTCTTAAATATCCATCACTTGTTGCATAGATGACCTCACCATGTCCCTCTTCGTTATAAACACAAACCGGAGATGACCATGTATATGCAGTCTGTACCTCCCACTGCTTTGTTCCGTCAGCCTTCTTAAGAGCTACTGTATCACCGGAACCTGTTCCATGAGTCATCGCAACCGTAACGTATACATAATCATTCAAGTCACCACGTCCAACTGCTATTGTAGACTGAACACCACCTGAAACACCCTCTATAGTGCTGCATTCATACTCGGTCTGCCATACTATCTCACCTGTCTCAGCATCTATCTTCCAGATAGGAATATTTACAGTCGTACTGCTTCGCCATCCCAGGTGGAAGGAAGTACTTACATACAAGTACAGATGATCATTTTCTATCGAAAGAACCGGCGTTGAGTTCGAATCATCAAGGATATCCTGAACCCATACAGTCTTAAGTGTATTAAGATCTATACAGAAAAGATTGGCTCCATTATCTGCAATGAACAGATAATGCTTATATATAGCCGCACTGGTTTCCATTCCAAGCCAGTAAGTAGCCTGTGTATTACGCTTTGTGGAATATCTCCACCTTACTACCTTATCAAGATCAAGACTGAGCGTTCCTGCAGCCTCATCATAATGAGTACCAAGATGTATCAGATAAAGCAGACCATTCTCACCCGGATAGATAAGTGTATCCGTCTCCGGATCAACAACTGCTGATGAATCAAAGTAGCTGAGCGTACCTCTCAGAGAGAACGGATCAACCTGACCGAACTCGTACATAACCGAGCAGTCAAGAAGATTGATGATAAATGCATGAGCCTTACCCTCATTACTGTCATATCCCGCTCCGAGATACATGATAGGATAACCTCTCGGATCAAGGGCTCCCGAACCCTTAAAGGTCCAGCCGAGATACTTTCTCTCTCTTGTAGGCTCACCTGTCTTCATATCAAGGAAGTAGATATATCCATCCATACAAGCATATATAACCTCAACCAGGTCATCATCTTCCTTAGCGAAGTCATACATATTCATATGAGCCTTGGCCTCTCTCGACCACTTTCTCATAAGTGGCTGACCCGTCCAGCCACTACCGCTCCACGTAGCATTATTATATGTAATAGAACCTGTATCCTGACTCCAGAGAGCCTCCATAGTTCCATTATCGATGTTAGCAGTACCATAAGTAGGATTGTCACGGAAATTGTTACCGCGAAATGTAACTACGCCCTCAACATCCGTATACTTAGAACCGGTCTCGAACTCGATATCGCCAAGACTATGGTTAGCAGCGTAATCATCCTTATTTTCAAGGACAACATCATCAACTATTATCTCTGTAGAAAGAAGAAGGTTTGTAGGCTCAGTAGACGGAACCGCATGTGGCTCAAAGTCTATCTCAGGATAAGCAAACACTCCTGCATCCTGTGCTGCCTCTTCAGATGGTGCTTCACCTTCGGCAGCATCTCCTGTCGAAGCCGCATCTGTAGCAGGCTGAACCGAAGCATCAGATATAGTTCCCTTTTCAGCCAGAGTTCCCTGTACCTTATCAGTGATTCCAGCCTTCTGCTTCTTATCGTCTGACTTTCCCCTAATAAACCCAAAGTATAGAACCGCAATGATTGCAAGCTCTATAGCAATTATTATTAGTATCTTCTTATGCTTCACTTTACAAACCCTCTCTTAAGAATTGCTCTTTTTACTTTTTCCACTTGGAGTAATAAGTCTCTTGAAAAACCTGATAGACATCGAAAGTATAAACTGAATCATTCCACCCAGCACAAAGAACAGATGTGGATATGGTTCAGGTGCAACCTTATTCAAAATAATTGAAAATCCAATAACAGAAATAAATGTAATAAAAACAAGTCTCCTTGATTCTTTAACACTGACCGTATCATAATCCTCCGGATACAGACCAACCAGGAAATAAAGGAATATCGTTCCCAGCGCATAAAACGGTGCGATAGCAATTACCGGACACAGATATGTAAGTGACGCCAGGAAGAAATCGATTTCAGCTAAAAGAAAAAGCGTTATTATATAAGAAAGTATAATGAACCAGTAATCGAGAAGCAGAATAAAGATATTTTTTACATCAACATGAAACTTCTTCTTCTCAGCCTTTTCGCTTACTGCTTCTGTTACTGCATCCGTAACCTCTTCGCTAGCTAAAACCTCTTCATTAATTTTATCAGAACTCATATTTTAAAACCCCTCATACATATATATATAGGTGCCAAAAGTATCTTTTGACACCCACATAATTTTACTTAATTAAACGTTAAATGTAAAGAACAAAAACACTTACTTAAGAGCCTTTGACCAGTCCGCATAGGAGTCAGGCTTCGAGGTAAAGCAGATAGTATAAAACTCATCACATACATCAACAACCTTAGCATACAGATTCTCAGATATATCTATCGTTATATTCTGGGATTTTTTAAGCTCAGTGTCAGCAACAAGCTTTGCATAGCGTTCATTCTTTGAAAGCGAGAGCACTCTTCCCTCATAAGCAACATCACCGACATACTTTCCGTCAAGCTCATAGAAGCTTACCTTAATGCCTGCCTCAGGAAGCCACTCAATAACCTCATCATTACTGTTAAGACTGACATCACCTATTCCGCTTATCTCGTATATCTTCATTTCATCCTTAGCCCCCTTCGGAAGGAAGCTCTGCTCTCCTGCTATATCAAGCTTCTCCTTGATAAGAGCCTTTGTATTTTCAGATATTATGACCTGGCCACCGATAGTAAATGTCTCAACACGTCCTGCTATATTGACAGGCTCGCCCATACAGCCGTACTTCATCTTCTCATCAGAACCTATATTTCCTACAATGACTGTTCCGGAATTGATACCGATACCCATCTCAAGAGTCGGATAATTATTCTCCTCATTCCATGCATTTACCTCAGCCATCATATTTTCCATCTCGATAGCACAGCTTACGGCATCAACCGCATGATTCGGATCATCCTTAGGCGCACCAAACACAACAAATATACCATCTCCGAGAAACTCTATGACAGTACCATTATACTTTTCTATCACCTTTACCATACTTTCAAAATAATGATTAAGGATCGTGATAAGATCTGTCGGAGCAAGTCTCGTACTAAGAGCAGTAAACCCACGGAGATCACTCATAAGAATAGTTACATCCTTAGCCACCCCACCGATCATCTCACCACCCGGTGTATTTAAAACATAGTCGGCAATAGAGCTGGATGTATAACGTCTGAATGCAGAGCTTACACGCATAAACTCTGTAAGATTATTTATGACTATCACAAACATCTCTTCATCATCTTCATTTGAATAAGTCAGACTGACACGGAGATGACATACTGAACCATCATTCTTTTCAAACTCAACAAAATCCTGAAAGCTCTTCTCTTTAGCAGTTATTGCATCTATAAAAAGCTGAATCAAAGCATCATTTCTTTCTACATAAGGGATAGCATTCCATATCTTCTGATTTTCCGCACTGCCTTCTATCCCAAGAAGTCTCATGGCAGATTTATTTATATAACGGATAATGCCATTTCTGCTTGTGATACATACTGCATCATCCATGTTCTTGAAGATATAGCTAAGTTCTTTTTGATTTAATCCTAGATTCATTGTTTTATTTCCTTTTCATCTTTTTGAATCAGCTTAAAAACTGAAATAATAACCAGAATGGCTATAGCTGAAATTATAACATAGAATTGAGTATCATTATTATCATTTTTCTTTTCATATTTATCATAAAGAAGATACATATCCTTATTCTCCATTACCGGAAGAATAAGTCCTGTACTGCTTCTTAGTTCATCCTCAAAGTCTGCTTTCATTATATCCTCAAGACTTTCCATTTCAATCATGGGCTCGTCTGAAGCATTTTCGTCCGGAGTATCATCATCAGCTCCACTTGTGCTTGCAGCTCCGTTTGATGCTGTGCCATTTGCATCACCATCTTTTCCTGAAGCAGTGCCTTCTTCATTCGATTCACCCGAACCATTTGTATCAGTTTCCGTATCAAGCCCCTTATACTTTCTTACCTGAGGGTCATTATCAAACTTTCCATTCAGAAAGTCCTGATAAGCCTGCTCCGCTCCCGCTCTCGTAGGAGGATAGCCATGCGCACTAAGCCATGCCTTTACGGCATTCTTCTCTTCTTCAGTATAGCCTGAGGTATCCGTTCCTTCTCCCTCTGCATAAACATCTTTAGCAGAAAAGGAAGCTATAGAAGGAAGCAATACAAAAGAAAGCGAAAACATTAAAAGAGCAGCTAGCATTTTGAAAATGATAGCCGTCCTTGATTTTCTTTTATTCATTTTTTGTTCAAACCGCCTCATCGATAGCCTTTGCGAGCTGATCTGCACAGGAGGTTCCTCTTCCGGCGCAGTCATTTCCGCGAAGGATGTCAGCTATTTCCTTAGCATCCTTTCCTTCAACCAACTTTCCGATAGCCTTAAGATTGCCATTACAGCCACGAACAAAAGCCACATTGTGAAGCTTGCCCTCTGAATCGATATCGAAATCAATCTTTACGGAGCATACTCCCTGCGGAGTGTATGTTACATGCTGAAGATCATTCTCAACTAAAACCTCAGGAAATGCAAGATCCTCTGAATTATAAGATAAATGTAGATTCTGATTATCCATTTTGTAATCCTTTCAATCTGTTCATCAGATAAAATTAATAAACATCGTAATTGTCAGACTGTTTATAAAGTCTACAAACATACTTCCTACTATCGGTACAAGTATATAAGCCTTGACTGATGGCTGATACTTCTCCGTAATTGCCTGCATGTTCGCCATAGCATTTGGCGTTGCTCCCATTCCGAAGCCACAAACTCCGGCCGAAAGCACCGCTGCATCATAGTCTCTTCCCATCAGGTTGAAAACCACGAAGTATGCAAAGAAGAACATAAGCACTGTCTGGCATATAAGAAGTATAAACAGTGGAAGAGCCAGATCCGCGAGCTGCCATAGCTTAAGCGTGATCATCGCGATTCCGAGGAAAAGCGAGAGGCATATACCACCGATGTTGTTTATCTCACCGATATGGATATTGATCCTGTTGCTCTTCTCTCCGATATTTCTCATAACCGCCGCAACTATCATCGCACCTATATAGACAGGGAATGTCATCTTGGTGAGTGAAAGCAGCCACGAAATGATCGTTCCGACTCCCATAGCGATAGCTATCTGGTAGGCTGCATATGAATAATTGCTAGCCAAATGTTGATGCTTCCTCTCCTCTTCTAAAAGCATGGTTGCATCACTCGAGCTTTCCTTATTCAGCAGGTCATGCCTCTTTATGAGCCTCTGTCCTATAGGGCCGCCCATAAGAGAACCCATTACAAGTCCATAGGTTGCTGCTGCCGTACAAAGCGTCGTTGCTCCCTTCAGACCAAAATCCTCAAGTATCGGACCAAACGCACCGGCTGTACCATGACCACCTATCATAGGTATCGAGCCTGTCGAAAGACCAACCTTCGAATCAACTCCGATAAGCTTTGCAAGAAGCAGTGCCAGGCCATTCTGCGAGAAAACAAGTGCCACAACAAGCACCGTCATGATCACTAGGCTTATTCCGCCCTTCTTCAGTATCTTTATATTTGCCTGAAATCCGACAGATGTAAAGAAAATGACCATACATACATTTTTAAGTGTCTCATCATAATTAAATTCTATTATTTTGTTTATATATAATGCGTACATAACTAACGCATAAACCAGACCACCGGCAACAGGCGCAGGGATACAGAATCTATCCAGGAAGCTTACCTTCTTCTTCAGCCATGCACCGAAAAGCAGGCAAACCGTCGCGATTCCGAGGGTCTGGTACATATCAAGATTAATTACCTTCATCTGTAACGACCGTAACTCCCTTTTCTTTATAGTATTTCGCTGCACCCTTATGGAATGGAATAATCACCTTATCAGGGACCTCTTCAGGACTGATCTTGTCATCAGTTGCAACTGATTCATTCATTTTTTCAGAATTCTCAAGTATATCCTTTGTGATCTTATAGGCTATATCCTCGTCAAGCCTGTTAGACATAACAACAATAGCATGAACACCTACAGTTTTCACTTCCTCATCCTGACCCTTGTAGGTACCGGCCGGAATCGTAACCTTAACATATCCCGGATTCAGGCTTAAAACTCTTGATGCATCCTCATCTTCTATAGAAAGAAATCTTATGCTATCCTTTTCAACCAGATCACTTATAGCCATAGTAGGCGCACCGGCAGTAATAAAGAACGCATCAATAGTGCCGTTCTCGAGTGCATTTACAGACTCTTCAAAACTCAGATAAGACGCTTCTATATCCTTCTCTTCCAGACCATATATAGATAAAATATCCTCTGCATTTATGATAACACCTGACTCCTTTTCACCGATGGATACCTTCTTACCCTTTAGGTCTAGGACACTATTTATATCTGAATCCTTTCTTACAATTATCTGAACAGCTTCAGTATAGAGATAGGTTGATGCAGAAAAGCTTCTCTCTCCATTCATCGGCTTATCCTTAAATGCGCCGATAGTATTTATATCATCATAAAGAGTATCGCTCTGAACTATTGCCACATCAAGATATCCATCCTGAATAAGTCGAAGATTGGCTAATGAACCATCAGTCTCTCTTACTCTGATGTTCATAGCATTTTTCTCCATATCAGCTATCTGCTGGGAATACCTGTAGTACATTCCCTTCGCGCCACCTGTTCCGATGGTTATTGATTCTTTTCTTTTGTTTCTTATAATTAGTGCAGTCATCAAAATCGCCAACATTATAAGAACAATGCTGACGATTCTGATGACTCTTAAAGTCGTTTTATTTTTCATATTACCCTACTTAAAACCTTTGATTTTCTTAAGAGCATCTGAGTGGGTCATTGATCCGCCATTATAAACGTTATGATTTACAGATCTGAAATCGATGTTAGCCTTAATCCCTATCTGATCAAGAACACGGCTTGCAGCAATGATGTCAACATCTTCATCCTGTCCATCTACATTTCTTATCTCATTTTCAAACATTCTGGCGAGAGCGGGATTACCCTGAATAGCATTCATTATCTCTACTGTCTCAGAGTAATTTCCTCCACTTATGCCATCTAAATCATTGATTCCAAGCTTCATATTTTCTGTGTTATTCATATGTGTTTCCTTCCTTTCATAACCAAATGTATAACATATATCTATTTCTTACAAAAAATCATGTATTAATAGTATCATACTATACATCACAGAATTATCACACATTTAAGTCGCGTTTTTTATTTTAAGCAGCTTATGCCCAGTATCCGTCAGAACCGAACCAGTACTTTGTACCATCGATCCAGAGATACTGATCTGCAGGATACCAGCCTGAATTATCCTCGTACCACCAGCCTGTGCCATTAGTCATCCAATGACCGCCACTGTATGATTCAACCCATGCGCCGTCAGCTCCGAGCCAGCAGCCGTCGCGGTATTCTGAATAATCCATATATCCATCTGCACAGAAATAATACCACTTTCCATCTATCTTCTGCCACTGTGATGTTGGGAACCAGCCTTCTGAATCCTCAACCCACCAGCCTGTTGCATTCTGCATCCATGTAAGTGTGCCCTTGTATGTCTGTGTACCATCAGCATTATACCACTTACCGTCAACCCACTCATTTGAGTAAACAGGTGCAGTCCAAGGCTTTGGATCTGAAGATGATCCTGAACCATCGTCAGTTATCTTTGGAACTACTGTCTGTGGCTTAAGTATAGCACCACATACTGAACAGTGAGAACCTGTTGTAAGACCTGTCTTTGTCTTTGTAGGTGCAACACCCTGATCAATAACAACTGTATGTCCCTTTGGAGGGATCTCTTCGATCTTTGTTTCTGTACATCCATCATCTGTACAGTACATCAGCTGAGAACCGGCCTCTGTACAGGTAGCCTCTTTAATAACTTCCTTTACAGCCCATGTATGCTCAGGCTTCCACTCTGCCTTAAATGTCATATCTGATGTAGGAATAACAGGATCCCCACCACCAATTGAATTAAGTTCATTAACTGTATACTTCTTTCCTGTTGCCTGGTCAACCCAGTAAGCAAGAACATAGCCTTCTCTTCCTGTGACTACAGGTGAACGTGAAGGTGGATTCTGACCTATCTTGGTTCCCTTAGGAATAGTCATTGAAATCTCCTTAAGGTCAGCCTCTCCCTTTAAATAACCCTCATCTGAAACATAGGTTATAACATAAGCATCCTCGAAAACAGCATTAAGTGTTGTATCTTCAGTAGGTGTAAACGAATAAAGTGAACCGGTCGCAATCACCTGCTCAGTATCTCCAACCTGCCAGCCAGTAAGTATTTTACCCTGCGCTGTAACATCTACATAACAGAAGCATTTCTCTCCTGAAGGACAGAAGAATGAAACCTTTGTATCCTCTACCTTATTAAGCTTGCTTACATCACTTTTGTAGCCTGTTATCTTTCCATAAGCAGTTGCAAATGTAACTTCGCGGTTATCTGCCCAGTAAGCCTTAAGAGTCATATCACCCTTTGGAACGATTTCAAATACAGACTTCTGCTGAGGATTTCCGGTTTCTATCATATAGTAAACTGTACCCTTACCATCTATCTGCCATCCAACAAATGACTTGGAATCGTCTTTATACTCAGGCTGAAGTCCTTCTACCAAACCTATAGCGTAACTATTATTAACTTCGGTAAACATTGACTCTTCTTTATCAGCGTTAACATATCCGCCGTTACCGTCAAAGGTTACCTTGGATGTCTCACCGGAATTAAAGAACTCCATATTAACTGAAATAGTTCCGACAACTTCTGCTTCTTCAGGCTTTTTATCCTTTTCAACGATATTAACAGTCATAACTCCTGAATCAGCATTTCCAAGACTGAATGTATTTCCTCTGAGACCTATAAGCGAAGCATCGTCTGGATTTTCATCATCCAGAGGAATTATCTCATTACTACTCCACATCATATTTCCGACTTCTTCTGAAAATGCAACCTCGTACTTATCCTGATCAATTGCAGGTCTAACAATAACCTGGAAAAGAACAGTCTTTTCATTGTCATAAATACCATCCTGGTAGTCGTAGGTTATTACACCGCTTGGTCCTACCTGAGGTACTGAAAGCTTGTAGAGATAATCACTTGCTTCAGCCTTGGCTCCGGTCTTTAAACCAAAAAGTCCGACAACCATCAGTGCTGCAAGAAGAAATGCGATCACGCTTTTAACTTTTCCCATCCTTTGCATCTTTTTTGCTCCCTCCTTATGAGAATTTTTTCATTGTTTCTTTTTTCAAGGTATCCAACTGAGGTCAGTACCCTCAGGTGCTACAACATTGAACTTCACATAGCAGCCCGCATCGAATACATAATCACCTGCCCATTCAAAGCCAAGCATGGAATTCTTATCAACAACCAGTGAATCATATTTGTAGTCCGCCACAGTCGTATAATCCTGAACGATTCCTATCTTATCAAACTCATCCCTTGTAAATGTATAATCCTCGTATAAAGGATAATAAACTGTCCACTTTCCTATCCTGCAGCCATAGGTGGTCATATCCACATCCTTGTATCTGATGTACTTCATACCATCTATAACTTCATCATACTGGATCGTTTCGACCTGAGTATTCGAGTTAATGGCCGAACAATACTTGCAGTAAGTGTAATCCGGGAACGCCGCTGACATATCATCAGTATCATTCCATAGTCCGTCTGCACTATACTTCTCGGTTGCAAAGCCCTCATCGTCATAGGTTATATCATTTCTATGCGCGGGATCTGTGCAGTAATTAGTAATATTTATATCAAATGTAACATATACTATATCAAGCTCATATGGAACCTGGCAATAATACTTGCCATAGGTTACCATTGCAACCCTGCTTCCCGGATCATAGGTATCATAGACCAGCCTGTGATTATCACCGGTACTGATAGTATCAGTAGCTCGAAGCTCCGGATAGTCCATACTTATCTCATAATCCTTTATCTCTTTCCTGCCACCCTCTGCAGTATAGTAGATATGAAGATCAGAGGTATCAGCCTTCTCTCCCCATATATATCTTCCGAGGTCTCCTTCATACTCAAGGCCGTAGGACTTTTCAGTCTTCTTTGGTTCCTCAGGAGTTTTGGTATTTCCGGAATCGCCACCGTTTTGGTCACCGCCATCACCGTTTTCTCCTCCGGTTGCGCCGCCTCCTCCGGGACTGTTACCTTCACTCGAAGCGCCCTCACCTGGAGTTGTCTGATCACCCGTGGCCGGTGCATTTGGCGTCTGGGCAGAATTAGCAGCATTTGGATTCTGCCGGGTCTGAGGTGCAGGACCATCTGTCGGACTTGGATTATCTGTCGGAGTCTGAGATGCATCTGCCACAGGAGGCATAACAGCATCCGTATCAGTTGCCGTCTCCATCTCCGGACTCTCCTTAGTCTCCTGGATATCCGTGTAAGCAAAAACAGCGCTGACCTCGTACTTCGACTTCTCCTTATCGCAGCCCGTCATAGCAAAAAGCATAGCTACTGCGGCAGCCGAGATATATAGTTTTTTCTTTTTTACAGATAACTTATTAATAGATGATTTATTAATAAATAACATAAACAAATCTCCATAGGAGCTTCTTCATAAGACTTAGCTCGCTTGTTGCCTTTGCCTTTACACTTTCATAATAGGATTTAACCAAGCTGTAATCCTCTTCATTTATATCTCTTCCGCTGTACCTTGCCTTAAGCAGTATATCATCAACTGATTTAAAATCATAAACGGCCGCCTCGCGGAAGCTTGCATCTATCTCATCTTTGGATCTCGAAGGCATTCCTTCATTAACCGAAACGCCGAATTTACCGAGTATGTACCAAAGCCTTCCCGCCATATAAAGCGTTGCGTGATTTCTGTCCTTACTTTCTATCTGTTCCCTTATCTTCTTATTTATAAGAATGCTTCTCAGAACGATAACCGCGATTATTACAAATATAATCGCAAGTAAAAGTAAAATCAAGAACAGAGCATTATTATTCTTACCTTTTTTTGATGAATTTTCTGTGTCCTTGTTTGGTTCAGGTGAAGTCTCAGGCTTCGGAGACTCCGGAGATATCTCCTGTACAAGCGAGGTTTCAGGGCTTGTTACATCCTCATAGAAGCCCGGTGTCACCTCAACAGGTATCCAGCCGATACCGTAACGGTAGACATCCACCCAGGCATGAGCACTGCCGGAGGTGATCACATTTTTACCTTCTTTCAGCTCACATCTGTAGCCCTCAACATATCTTGCAGGAACGCCGTAGTATCTGAACATAAGCACCGCCTCGGTGGAATACTCCATACTGTTACTTAAATCAGAACGTTCCTTAATACTCTCTCTTATATAGGCGGTTATCGACTCAACGCCGACCTCAGTCGGAATATGCTCAAGGCTTGCATCAAAACGGTACCGGTCCTCATCTGAAATAGTCATATAATGCTGATCAGCGTAGTTTCTGTAGGCCTGCTCAAGATCAAAAAACTTTGTCTGACCATCGCTGATGCCAAGCTGCTGCTTCTCTGCTATCGTCGAGAAAAAGCCGTTATCATACAGAGAAATAAGCTCATTTGCATCAACATCTGCCGCATCAAACTCGTACTCCTTCTTTATATCAGTAAAGGAATTCTGAACCGAGAGATCCTTGTAGATATTGTTATAGTAGCCGAAATCGAGATAAGCACAGGTATAAGGC
>JAEEGL011013218.1_pt1 | contig 19121 bp, 12 predicted proteins | sample 9134231 | NCBI WGS metagenome assembly JAEEGL01 (sample SAMN16246548, study PRJNA631951) | gut metagenome | biome: gut microbiome; feature: rumen; material: fiber-attached | host: Bos | place: Iran: Karaj | collected 2018-10 | reverse complement strand
CATATGGCTTGAGATGGGTTTTGCCCCTCGCAGCGGTTCCCATCTTTGATGGGCCGCGCAGAATTTGCTCGCAAATTCTGCATTTAAGGATCGCAAGGCGATCCTTCCTTAGCGAAGGCGATTTATATTGGCAAAACCCGTTACTATCACGGCCCCAAAGGCCGTGAATAGTAACGATCGTTCTCAAAAAACAAGACACAGAATACAAAATATATAGTATAATACGAAATAGCGGGTGTATGTCTGCCCGCAGACCGGCACGGAAAGGAGTATGGAATTACGTTAACGAAAAGCGAAAAAGACGTAAATTATATGGGAGTTTCGGAGGATCAGGGATATATCACCGTCCTCGGCGCCGCAAATATCGACATCGGAGGCAAGCCCTTTAATGAACTGACAGAGAGGGATTCCAATCCCGGAACAGTTCGCATGGCCTCCGGCGGAGTCGGCAGGAATATCGCTCATAACTTAAGCCTTCTTGGGAACAAAGTTATATTTATCAGTGCCTTCGGAGAAGATGCATACGCGGATCAGCTTCGAAAAGAGCTTTCAGAGCTGGGGGTAGATACCAGAGAAAGCCTTATCGTAAAGGAAGATCCCACCTCCGTTTATCTCTTCATCACCGACAGAGACGGCAATATGGCGCTTGCAGTCAACGATATGGGCATCTACAGTCATCTGACACCGGAGTTTATCCGAAAAAAAGAGGATGTTCTTCTAAAAAGCTCATTGGTGGCAGTGGATGCAAATCTTCCGGAGGATGCGATCGAGACTGTCTGCCGGCTGAGCACCTGTCCCGTTATCGCGGAAAGCGTATCCTGTTCCAAGGCTCCAAGGCTCAAAAAAAGCCTCCCTCTTATCCATACCGTTACGGGAACATATATCGAGGCTGAAGTTCTTTCCGGGATACGGATCGATCCCGATGATACACAGAGCCTTAAGGCCGCTTCTGACATCCTTCTTAAGGAGGGAGTCAAGAGAGTGGTCATCACTCTTTCGGAGCGTGGGGTATATTTTGCCGATAAGGATATTTCAAAAAAGCTAAGTCCTCTTCCGGCAAAAATGGTAAACGGCAACGGAGCCGGTGATTCCCTGCTTTCAGGGCTTATTACGGGCTTTTCGAAAGGCTTGAGCTTTGAGAGTTCCATCCTGTTGGGCCTTTCCTGCGCGGCCATTACACTGGAAACATCACGTACCAACAATCCTGCCCTCAGCTTTGAGCTGGCAGCAGAAAGAGCACAATTATTATAAAACAAATGATCCGATTCAAAAAGCGGATCGGATCGGCACGAACAGGTTCGTGCCTAAGCGCACAATCTATAAATGATTTCCGGGTTAAGCGCTGAAAGCGCGCCGGAAAATGCAGGTTGACGCAGAAAGGAGTGTGATAAATATGAGTTATGAAAAGTATCTGGATACCGCGCCGGAGGTTGCCGAAGCGGTCCGGAACAAAAAACCTGTTGTAGCCCTTGAATCCACGATAATCTCCCACGGCATGCCCTATCCCCATAACGTGGAAACGGCTCTTGCAGTGGAACAGATCATCCGTGACAACGGAGCGGTCCCGGCCACCATTGCCATTATCGGAGGCCGTCTTAAAGCGGGTCTCAGTAAAGACGAGATCGAATACCTTGGAAAGACCGGCCAGGCCGTTACCAAGGTTTCAAGAAGGGATCTTCCCCTTATCGTTTCCAAGGGGCTTGACGGAGCGACAACGGTTGCCACCACCATGATCATCGCATCCATGGCCGGCATTCCCATCTTTGCCACCGGTGGCATAGGCGGGGTTCACAGAGGAGCCCAGCAGACCTTTGACATCTCCGCAGACCTTGAAGAGCTTGCTCAGACAGCCGTGACGGTAGTCTGCGCCGGAGCCAAGGCGATACTGGACCTGCCTCTTACCCTTGAGTATCTTGAAACAAAGGGTGTTCCGGTATTGGGCTATCAGACAGACGAGCTGGCGGCCTTTTATTCACGTCACAGCGGTCTGAAGGTGGATTATCAGGTTGATTCCCCAAAAGAGCTTGCCGAAGCAATACATGTAAAGCGTGAGCTGGGCCTTAGAGGCGGCATCCTTGTCTCCAATCCTATACCGGAAGAGTATTCCATGGCTCCGGAAGTGATCAACAAGGCTATAGATCAGGCAGTCGGTGAGGCAAATGAAAAAGGCATCCACGGAAAGGAGACCACCCCCTTCCTTCTGGCAAGGATCAAGGATATCACCGGGGGCGACAGCCTGGAGAGCAATATAAAGCTTGTGTTCAACAACGCAGCCCTTGCCGCAAAAACAGCGGTTGCGCTCTCAGAGCTAAACTGAACGATCGTATCTGCCCGGTACACCGAATAATAATCAATCGGCACATTCACTTGTCTGGTTGCCCATACGCTGCGTTATCGTCTGTCGTCGATGTCAAGTCAGCCGCTTACTGAACAGCACGCTGCACATCGATAAACTATCGTAGCTTTTTGACAAACCTGTAAAATACGAACGGGAGAAGCCTTTTGGTTTCTCCCGTTCGTCTCCTCCGTTTATTGAGTATCCAGCTTTTCGGCCGACTTCTTCAAAAGCTCTATTATAGGCAGATGCTGGGGGCATACACTCTCGCACTGCCCGCAGGCTATGCAGTCGGAAGCTTTTCCTCTTCCCGTATTGACTATTCCTTTATAGAAGGCTCTGGGCCTGAAATCTTCATCATAAAGGGTCATTGTATTTATGGCCCTGAACACGTCCGGGATGCTGATCTTCATAGGACAGCCGTCACAACAGTACTTACAGGCCGTACACCCTATCTGTTCTATATCAAGCATGATCCTTGTGACCTCATCAAGGACAGTCTTCTCCTCCCCGGAAAGAGGTTCGAAATTCGAAAAGGTATTGATATTGTCCTTCATCTGATCTTCGTTGGACATTCCCGAAAGGGTCGTCATCACCCCCGGAAGGGATGCGGCAAAACGGAAGGCCCAGGACGCGATTGAATCCTGCGGTCTCAGTGCCCTGAGCTTTTCCTCAAGCTCCGGCTTAAGGGCTGCCAGCGTCCCGCCCTTTACAGGCTCCATGATGATAATGGGTATATTCCTCTCGTGCAGGATCTCGTAAAGCCTGCCCGATCTCACAACAGGATTATTCCAGTCCGCGTAATTAAGCTGTATCTGAACAAACTCCGGCTGCGGAAACTCATCAAGCACCTTTATGAGCAGCTCCGGGCTTCCGTGGAAGGAGAATCCGAAGTGCCTTATCCTGCCTTCCTCCTTCTTCTTAAGCCCCCAGTTAAAGCAGTCAAGCTTTTCATAGGTATCTATATTTCCGTCCTCGATGGAATGAAGCAGATAAAAGTCAAAATAATCCACCCCTGCCCTCTTAAGCTGCTCCTCAAAGATACGGTCCCTGTCCTCTTTGGTCTTCATCTCCCAGGCAGGAAGCTTCGTTGCCAGCATAAAGCTGTCCCTCGGATACCGGCTTACGATCGCCCTTCCCGCTTCTGTCTCGGACAATCCGCTATGATATACATATGCGGTGTCAAAGTAATTCAACCCCGCGTCCATATATGCGTCAACCATCCTGCAGACTTCTTCGTGCTCAATCTTTCCGTCTTTTTCCGGCAGTCTCATCAGTCCGAATCCCAGCTTCGGCATTTTAGTCAGATCAATCATCGCGCATCCTCCCTTTCATATACGATATATCAATATTCTAAAACCAGGCCATACAAATATCAAGAAAAATGTTTTGTTTTCAGTTGCCATTCACGGGTCATGACGGAAATGCCGGTCACTGACGTGAGCTTGCTCACAGGCAGTGACCGGCATTTCTATAATGAAACCGGGAAGCGGTAACTGAACATCTACTGGGACAAACAGACACCCACAATGAGCTGAGATCCGTCCTTCTCCTTTACGATACCGGCCCTTAAACAAACGCCGACGGGTTTTTCCGATAACACGAGCCTGTAGTTTATGGTGTATATCTCACCCTTTTGGGTTTTTTCCAAAACCTTCTCTCTGGTGAATCCGGACATAAACCGGTCGAGGTCCTCAGAGTATATCCTGCCCACGACCTCCTCTCTGGAGTCAGCGAAAAAATCCATCCCCACCTTTGGGGTCTTAAGCTGAGAAAATTCACTTGAAGCGCTGTACTGCATATAATTGCATGTGACCGGATCCACGGTGTATATGGCGATAAAGTCGCCCATGAGCGCCGATATCCTTGAATAGGTCACGGTTTCTTCACGAAGCCTCTCCAGCGTTTCCTGCTGCCTCATCTGGGCATCGACATTGTTGACTCCGATTATGATCTGATCCTTCTCGTTTCCCATCCTGACAGCCTTCATATTCACATATTGAGGTCTGTCATCCATCATAAGCCTGTAGGTGTGAGTGAATGCGCCGTGTTCGTCCAGAGCCTTTATGATATTCTCCTTTGTAAAGATTTTTACAAAAACCTCCTGATCATCTTTATACAGGTGTTTAAGAGCGTCCCTGCGGGCCGTTTCGAAGAAGCTGTAACCGCTTTTTTCCACGGACACCCCGGAGCTATCTCCGTTGGAGGAAAATTCTGTATATTCTTCCGTTTCAAGATCGACATGGTAAAGGTCTATATAGTCGGCGGAGAGAGCCCTGGCAATTCCGGTAAACGTAAGAGCCTGCTCGCTTTTCGGGGTGATCCCCAAAAATGCAAGCGCATAGGCGCTTATCCCATTTACAGGGTTCTCCGCAACCTTTCGGATGAGTGCATGAACCACATCTCCCTCGGTAAGAGGTTCATTAACAAAGGCTCTCTGTCCCACGGCCGTACACTGAATAAATGCATTGAACAGCGCCTTTCCCAGCTCTGTAGACATCTCTGACTGGTACCTTGATTCACCTACCTTTATCAGACCCGACCTGGCGCCTGTAAATTCTCTGTAGGCCTTGTTGCCGCGGCTTACGGTCATTCTCTGTCCGTCATATTCCACAATGGCCATGGGCTGGGTATTGAAGTATTGCCTGATGGATTCGGAATCCTCACTGTATACGGCCCCGAGGTCATAAAGGTTCAGCGAACTTAAGATACGGTGATAATCCGATTCTCTGGGGTTTTCAAAGCCTATTTGAATGCCCTTGCGGTTCCTGTTAATGATCTCCTCATAAGGAATGGGCTTGCAGAAGTAATATCCCTGCAGCTTTGTACAGCCGATCTCACATAAAAATTCAACCTGCTCTTCGGTTTCCACCCCCTCGGTTACGGTTTCTATGTTCAGGCTTACGGCCATCCTCATAAGCTCGGTCAGTATAACTCTTGACTTTGGGCTTTTCTCAAACTGTCTCATGAAACGCATATCAAATTTGATAAGATCAAATTGCATATCCTGCAGAAGATCGAGAGAGGAATATCCGCTTCCGAAATCATCCATCCAGACCTCGAAACCCAGCTTCTGGAACCTTTCTATCTGTTCCTTCATGTAGTCGAAATTCTCGCCAATGACACTTTCGGTGATCTCAATGGTAATGAGATTCCTGGGCACCCCGGCCGCATCAACGCGGTTGCATATCTCATCGACTATATCGCACATCTCAAAATCAGTCCTTGAAAGGTTAACGGAGATCGGAACCGTATGAAGTCCGGCGTGTCTCTGGTTTTTGAGCTTTTCGAGAATGATGTCGACAATGCGAAGATCGACCTTGTATATCAGTCTTGTGTCTTCAAGAACGGGGATAAAATCTGCCGGAGAAAGCATTCCCTTCTCAGGATCGATCCACCTCGCCAGGGCTTCCTCATCACAGACCTTTCTGCTGGTCGCCCTGACTATCGGCTGATAAAAAGCGGTGATCCAGTTTTCGGCAAGAGCCCTGTCGAGATTATCAATCACGTACTGTCTGTTCAGCTCCCTGGCCAGCATTTTATCATCGTAAAAATTATAGCAGGAATTATGATCATCCGCTTTTTCGCCGCAGGCATATTTGGCTCTGTCGCAGGCTACCGACGTTTCCACCATCCCCATTGAGTCGGGATAGATCCCGACCCTTACCGGAAGGGATCTGCCGTGGTTTGCGCTTTTCATTTCCCTGAATACCCGGATGATCTTTTTGGTGATCCCCTCCTCTTCCGTAAATACCGCAAAATGATCCTGCCCGAAGCGGCTGCTCCTCTCCTCTCCGAACAGTTTTGCGATGATCTTTCCCAGCTCCTTTATCAGGTTATCTCCTTCGGTAAAACCGAATTTTTTGTTGTAATACTTTATCCCCTTCAGATTGAAAAACAGAAGCGCTGAGGGTATATCCTGCTCATGCATCTTCTTGCGGCCTTCCTCGGCCAGTCTGAAGAAATAGGACATGTTGGGAAGGCCGGTCAGGGTATCGTAGTTCATCTCCCTGAAGATATTCTGTTCCCGGACCGTTTCCTCTGTGACAGGCGTGACTGCCCGGTTTCTCCTGTTCTCATTCGCGCGTTCCGGAGCCCCGGCATAATATTTTCTCTTATCCTCATACATCCTTTCATCCGCCCGGCGAAGCGCCATCCGGACGTTTGAGCTGTCCCTTTCCACAGCGCCGCCAAGGGCAAAGGATATGTCGTAGGTTTTTTCGCAGAGTTTTTTCACCTTTTCTATACGTTCCTTCAGCTCCTCTTCCTCTGCTCCCAAAATGATCATCGAGAATTCATCCCCGCCGGCGCGGTATATCTGATCATCCTCAAACACCTCACGAAGGAGCGATGCAGCCCTCTTAAGAAGCACATCGCCTGCGTTATGCCCGTCAATATCGTTTACCTCCTTAAGCCCGTTAAGGTCGGCAAAAACAACACCGACAGAAATGTTTTTCGATAAGCCGTTGGCAAGATTGTCGACCACGTTGTTCATCTCGTTACGGTTAAGCGTGCCGGTAAGCATATCCTTCGAACCTATGAGCCTGAGCCTGTCAAGCAGCAGGTAGTTGCCAAGCTCCGAACCCAGTATGAAGGTGGTTACCTCCAGAGTCTCCTTGATCTTTAAGGCGCGCTCCTGATCGTAATTGATAGCCCACATATAACCAAGCAGCTGGTTTCGTGACTTTAACGGAAACATGACGATATTATGAGCCCCGGCTGCGGTTAAGGATTCGTACCATAAAGGGTTTCTTTCCCTGATGATCTCCATATCCTGTTCATTCTTGACCAACAGACAGTTGCTGCCGGCAATGGTGGCAGTCCATGAGTCCGCTATATCGTAGAATTCATCATCCACATATGTCTCCATGGGAAGAAGGGGAGAGCCCTCCTTGATAATTTCACCCAGAACATAGCAGGATCTTTCCAGCTCATTCATGACCAGTATGCAGCAGTGCTCCGCGTCACAGAGCCTGCCTATCTCCTGGATCACGTCCCTCATGGTAGCCTTAAAGTCATTTGTCCCGCGAAGCCTGATACAGATGTCAAGAACTGAAGAAGCCGTTTCCGGAGATATGTTCGACAGTTTTCCAGAATCAGCTTCAAAATTTATTTCCATTATATAAAGGCAATAACAAAGATCCCCTTCATCCTCTCCGTAGGGCAGGAATATCATGTTAAGCCATGCATCCATCCTGTCCGGATGAACATAGGAATGAAGGCATTTCTTTTCCACCGCGGCGCGGTAGCAGAAATCCTCAAAGTTAAGATCCCTGGTCAGATAATCGGTGTATTCACTGTTCGGCACGAACCGGTCCTTAAGCATCCTGGCCCCCGGAGCGGGGTGTTCAATGGAGTCTATATATGCCCTGTTGCCCGTAACTAACCGTATCTTTCCGTATCTGCCCTCGGGCAGTTTCTCCACTGAAACAAGACAGGTCATTGCCGGCATGTTTTCGATGATATTATTAAGATCCACGTCATCACCTCCGTATAAATATAGGTACCGGTCTCACCCGGAATAAAAAGAATATGTATGCTTGCCCTTCTGCTTAGCCAGATACATGGCCTCATCTGATTTCTCATACAGATTTTCCGTATCCTTTGCCTCTGTTCCGTGTACTATACCGACACTGATGGAGGTAGAGGGCAGCCCATCCCCCAGATTTTCCAGTTCTTTATTGATGTTTTCGATCTTGGAAGCGATAAGGTCCCGCTGCTGCTCCGAGGAATGAACCATGAAAATAACAAATTCGTCCCCCCCGATACGGCATATGTAATCATCCATCCTGAAGTTCTTCCGAAGGATCTCCACCAGCCTGACCAGGACCTTATCCCCCGTTTCGTGTCCGTAGGTATCATTTATGTTCTTAAAATTGTCTACATCCAAAAGCATCATGTATGAATTGTTCAGGTCAATGTTTGAAACAAGCAGATCATATCCGAAGCGGTTGTAAGCACCTGTCAGTTCATCATGAGAGGCTTTGAAATTCAGACTGTCAAGGCTTTTTTTATAAGCCTCATACATTTTATTATATGCATGAGCCAGATAACAGATTTCGTTTGCGCCCTTCTCCGGTATGGGACTGTCCGATTTGATCTGCTCCACCGCGTTTAAGATCGGGCGGATCCCAAGATTGGAGGTGATCCAGACCATAAGGAAGACAAGAATGGTCTGTACAACTATCGCGACCCGTACAAAAACGATCTTTTTACGAAGCGCTTCAAGCGCCCTGGCATCGTTATCATAAGCCATCGACTCCAACTCATTCAGACTTGCCTTCATGTTCAATCTGATATTATCCTTCAGCTCATAATAATCATCATCGAGAACCTTCTCGGTAGCGCGCCTCATCTTCTCCCCGGAGGACAGAGCCTTATCCTCTTCGGTGAGCGCCACGGAATCAAGAAGCTCCGGATAATCTGTATATCCTTTGGCCTCGATCACAAGGCGCATTGCGTAATACTCCTGATTCATGAGCTCTAAAGAGCTTTCCATTGCTGTCTTCAGCTTTTTCAGGGCTTCATCGGTGCCTGCTGCCTCAGACATCTTCTCTATGGCCTCTTCACGCCGGTTGGTCTCAAAGGCCTCCTCAAAATATTCCTGAAGGAACCGCATATCTCCTTCTACCGTAAACCTCTGGACCCTTTCGGTCAGATAATCAGAAGCCTCCATCAGCTCAAGAGCCGCCTTTCTCAGCTCTATCTGCTGCTCTGATGTTTTAGTAAGGTCACGGAAGCTGACGGACAGCTGATAGGTAAAATAAACCATCAGGCCGGAAATAATAACAGCCCCTATGATCATAAATATGTTGACCGCTCTAAGCGAGATCCCTTCACTTTTTATTTTTTTCGGCATCATTCCGAAAACCTCTTTCTGCGCCGATCCGGATCCCTTTCAGACCGGATCATTTCCTTAATCTGCATTGATATCTTTTTTTAAGCCTCACATCAATCCACTGACCATGATATAGATGATCATGACCGGCAGAACAAACTGTAAAAACCTTCTTATTCCGTAGGCGAGCTTTATTCCGGCTCCCGTATTAACCTCTTTAAAATAATTATCAAAGCCCCACCCGGCCTTTGTTACGCAGAAAAGCAAAAAGACCAGGGAACCGCCGGGAAGAAGTATGTTACTGACCAGAAAATCCTCTGAATCCAGAACGTCCCTGTTGCCTATCAGGTGCAGATCACTCAGCACATTGTACCCTAAAACACAGGGCAGACTGAATATGAGAATAAATATCATATTTATGATGATCGATTTTTTCCTGCTGAACCCAAGATTGTCCACCATCCATGCGATCAGATTTTCGAACACCGCCGTTACGGTGGAGAAGCTGGCAAAGGTCATAAAGATAAAGAACAGAGTACCCCAGAACCTTTCCCCCGTCATATCGATAAAGATATCAGGAAGTGTAATAAAGATCAGGGAAGGCCCCTGGTCAGGCGTTACCCCGTAGCTGAAGCAGGCCGGAAAGATGATAAGCCCTGCCATCAGCGCAACAAAGGTGTCCAGAACGGCTATCCTGACGGCCTCACCGGCCAGGGTATAGTCACTGTTCATATAGCTTCCGAATATCTCAAGAGCGCCGATCCCCAGGCTTAAGGTGAAAAATGACTGATTCATGGCAGCGACTATCACGTTAATCAATCCCGCCTGCTTTGCCCTTTCCCAGTCCGGAAGAAGATAAAAGGCAATGCCTTCCTTTGCGCCCGGAAGCGAAATGCTGTGTATCGCAAGAATAATGATCAGCAGCAAAAGCCCGGTCATCATGACCCTTGTGATGGATTCAAGGCCTTTCTGTACCCCTAAGGCCAGGACAGCGAAGCCGGCTACAACAGTGATCGCCATGAAGACACCCATTTCCACGGGATTTGCAAGCATCTCGCCAAAAACCGCACCGGGGTCACTGCCTCCTGCGCCGGAAAATTTCCCGGAAGCAAATTTATAAACATATGCGAGCATCCAACCCGAAACAGTTGTGTAATACATCATGAGCAGATAGCAGCCCGCTATACAGAACCAACCGTGGATATGCCATTTTGAACCGGGCTTTTCAAGGGCCTGATAGCCCTTTATAACGCTCTTTTTGCTTGCCCGGCCCACAGCAAGCTCCATTGTCATTACCGGTATTCCCATAATGACGAGAAACAGCAGATAGAACAGCACAAAGACTGCTCCTCCGTTTGCCCCGGTCACGTAGGGAAATTTCCAGACATTTCCGATACCTATGGCGCAACCGGCGCTGACAAGAATGAAGCCTATCCTGGTTGCGAAACTATCTCGTAAGTTTTCATCTCCCACCTTTTTCTCCTCCTTAAACTGATGACATACATTTCATATTTTATCACAGTAAAGCTCCCATTACAAATCACATACTGCTCATAAGGTTTATTTGTCACGGGCTGTAAACGGCAGTTTATAAAAAAAGTTCGTGAAACGCCCGATATGTGGTAAAATCATTTACATGAGACCAGTAAATAATGCCGAAAAAAAATATGCAGAGCTTACCGAAACGCCGGTCAGGCCCCTTATAGTAAAGCTTGCGATACCGACAATGATAAGCATGCTGGTGACCGCGATCTACAATGCGGCCGACACCTTTTTCGTCGGACGCATCTCAACCGAGGCCATCGCGGCCGTGGGGCTTGCTTTCTCCGTAATGGCGGTGATCCAGGCCTTCGGTTTTTTCTGCGGACAGGGCTCCGGCACTTTTCTGTCAAGGATGCTCGGGGCAGGCAAAACAAAGGAAGCCGAGAAGATGGCTGCAACAGGCCTTGCCCTTGCGATGCTGCTTGGGCTTGTGACTGCGGCTCTCGTCATAATCAATATCCGCGCTGTTTGCGAGTTTCTCGGAGCCTCGGGAAATACCCTCGGGGATACTGAGAATTATATAAGGATAATTGTCCTCGGCGCGCCCTTTATGATGGGGCAGTTTGCCCTTAACAATCAGCTGCGTTTTCAGGGAAGCGCCCTCTACGCAATGTACGGGCTTCTGGCCGGGGCCGTTGTCAATATCATTCTGGATCCCCTTCTGATCTTCGGGTTTAAGGCAGGGGTCAGCGGAGCCGCCATCGCCACCGTCAGCGGACAGATAATGAGCTTTTTCATACTGCTTAAGGGCTGTACAAAGGGAGGTAATATAAGGCTGAGCTTTAAAAACATCAGATTGAACCGGTATTATATCGGTGAGATCATAAACGGAGGCGCAGCTTCCCTTTTCAGGCAGGGGCTTGCGGCAGTGGCTACAGCGCTTCTTAACCGGGCGGCCGGGGCTTACGGTGACGCTGCCATTGCGGGAATGAGTGTCACTACCAGGGTCACCATGTTTGTCTTAAGCGCCATGATAGGCTTCGGTCAGGGATATCAGCCCGTATGCGCTTTTAATTTCGGAGCAGGGCTCAAGGAAAGGGTTAAGGAAGGATTTTATTTCTGTATAAAATGCAGCTTCGTTTTTATGCTTGCCATGGCGGGGCTTTGCATGATCTTCTCTCCGCAGATAATCGGCTTTTTCAGAAATGATCCCGCAGTTATCGAGGTGGGCGCTGCGGCTCTTAAGTATCAGGCAGTATCGATGCCACTGCTGCCCTTTATCATCATTACAAATATGTTTCTTCAGGCTATCGGGAAGGGATTTAAAGCTTCGGTCACCTCAGCTTCGCGAAACGGGATCTTTTTCGTGCCGCTCATCCTCATACTTCCCCGTTTCTACGGTCTGACCGGCGTTGAGGTAACACAGGCCGTAGCGGACATTTTTTCGGCGCTCCTTGCTCTTCCTATGGCCTGGTCAGAATTGCGTAAGATATGAACGACATCAAAGAACAAAAATGCGAACTCTGCGGAGGAGCCATGAGATTCGACCCTGCAAAGGGCATGCTTGTCTGTGACTTCTGCGGTAATGAGATCGAGATCAGCACAGATAAAGAAGATGAAGAAAAAGAAAGCTCCAAGCGTATCGAGGGTTTCGACTTTAATGCCCTGAATGATCAGGCGTTTAAGGAGGATGCCGAAAGCCTTCCGGTTTATAACTGTGTTTCCTGCGGCGCCGAGGTCATAGCGCCAAAGGAACAGATGGCGCTTACCTGCCCCTACTGCGGGAATAATATCGTGCTTACGGACAAGGCCTCCGGCGGCTTAAGGCCCGACGCGGTGATCCCTTTTTCCATAGTATCGGACAGCCTGCCTCAGGCAGTGAGGCAGTTCTATAAGGGGAAAAAACTCCTTCCGAAGGGGTTTTTCTCAGACAGTACCATGGGAAGGGTGACCGGGGTATATGTTCCCTTCTGGGTATTCGGCGGTAAGCTGAGCGGGAGGCTTGATTATTCCGGAGATAAATCCTCTACCACAAGATCCGGGGACTACATCATCACCTCCGTGGACCACTACAGGCTTTTAAGGGATGTTGAGCTTTCCTTTGCCGACGTTCCCGTTGACACCAGCGGAAAGATCGACGACAGTCTCATGGATTCGCTGGAGCCCTTCAGAACCTCTGAGGCCAGACCGTTTGATATGCGCTATCTCGCAGGCTTTACCGCGGACCGGTTTGATGAACAGAAGGATAAGATCTCAGGCAGAGCAGAATCCCGTATGAGCAAAAGCACCGGAAACGCGGCTCTTCCCATCGCAGGCGCAGGATATGAATCCGTCTCCTACAGCGGCGGAAAGCTTACGGCAGCTGTCAAAGCCAGGTACATGCTCTTCCCTGTTTATCTTTTCGATATACACCATGATAATAAGCGCTACCATTTTGCCGTAAACGGACAGACAGGCAAGGTTGTCGGAAAACTGCCCCTGGATAAAAATGTGAGCAGAATGTACTTTATCAAATGGACCGCTATCCTTTCCGGCGCCATGTTCCTGTTCAGCTTTTTAAAATACATGCTTGGATACTGATTACAGAAATGAAATCCATAAAGATCAGAACATTTACCATAACACTGTTATTCATATTTTCCACCGTTTTCACCGCTTACGCGGACGAAATGTGGAGCGAGGCCTACTTCCGCGGGGTCGACACCTCCGGAGGGCTGTCCGAAGCCCAGGAGGAGAGCCTTGATGAAGATTGCCTCAGATTCATGCAGGATCATCATCTGGACATAGGGCTGCTTGCCCTCACTCCCGACCGGTATGAGAGGCATTCTCTTTCCGAAGCAGCCGCGCTTCATTATAAAGAATGCGGTTTCGGCTACGGACCGGGTAAAGACGGCTTTCAGGTGATATGGGACACGGAATCGGATGAGCTCTGCATAGAGGCTTACGGCGCGGCAAAGGAGGCTGTTCCCGAAGATTATATTAAGTATGTCGAGAGCTCGGTTCTTAAGTTTAAGGATGAATATGGTGTCTACGGACCCCTCTATGCCTCCCTGAGGTTTCTGAACAACTATCTTAAGGATGAGGAAGGCACCTCGGAAAACCCGGCTCCCGATAAAGAGGATTCAGAGGAGGCGCCGGAAGCAGAAAAGGACGCGGTGGAGGCAGAGCTCGATACGGAAGTGTCGGAAAGCCTGAAAAGCGCGGGAGTCTCTGAGGCCGTGACTGAGGAAGCGGAAACAGACGGGCAGGAAAAGGCCGATCCTTCGGAAAGAGTCGGCGAGGGAGGAAGCATGCCCGCCTGGTATCCCGTGGATCCGAAGCATTTCCCTTTCTATGAAGATCCCGACGCTGAAAGGATCGTGGATGCAGCCGGGCTCTTTACCGATAAAGAAAAGGCATCGATGGAGGAAAGGCTTTCCGAAATAAGAGACGAGCTTGACAAGGATATAGTTGTCTTTACGGATATCTCTGCTTACGGACTCGGTCGTGATGTTTACGCCGCCGATTTTTACGATTTCAACGGTTACGGCATTGGCCCGGAGCGGGAAGGCGTGGTTCTTTTCATCTGCATGGATCCTGATGACAGGGGCTTCTGGTCCTGCTGTACGGGGCCCGTGACCAGAAGGCTGTATACCGAGGATGTGGCCAATGATATCGATGACATTCTCTATGACTACATGGTCAGCGGAGATTATTATGAGGGAGTGGCCGACTGGATCGAGAATTTCAGGAGGATCTATCTTACGGGCTCTCCTTATATGCCTGACTGGACCCTTTTATCGGAGGGCTCATTTGAACGTTTTTACGACCCGAAGGCTCCAAGGGTCGTTGACGAGACCGGTATTCTGTCTTATGATGAGCTGAACGTTCTTACGGCAAAGGCCGGTGAGATATCACAAAAATATGATACCGATGTTGTTGTATACCTCGCCAGGAGCCATGGAAGCATGGATGAGAACGATTACGCCCGAAAGTTTTTTACCTTTAAGGGCTATGGCCTTTCCGATGATCACAACGGCCTTCTTTTCACGGTTTTCAAAAGGCCCGGATATTCCGCCTCTTCCTGCGTTACCGCTTATGGAAAAACTGAGACAGCGCTTACCGGGGTCAATGCCGAAAGGATGAAAAGCAGGTTTTCATGGGCAGTCTCCTCGGAATACGATATTTATGACGGAATAGATGCCTGGCTGTCCCAGGCGGATCACATGCTCAAAACGGGACGTGCCCCAAGATCGGCCACATCCTGGGGGATTTCAACTCTGGCAGAGGTCATTCTCGGGCTTATCCTTGCCGCTTTCATGCATTCAAGGGCCAAAAAGAATATGGAGACCCCTGAAATAAAGGAGAATGCAGACAATTATCTCGTACCCGGAAGCCTTAAGGTCAGGAAGGTACGCGATACCTTCTTAAGTACCTCGAAAACAAAGAAATACGACCCTGTAGTCACCAGATCGGACAGCGGCGGCAGCTCCTCATCCGGGCGCTCCTCTTATTCCGGTTCCTATTCGGGCTCTTCCGGAAGCTCACATTCGGGTTCCGGGCGAAGCTTTTGATATATTCCGGTTACTAAATTTTTTATCATATGGAGGACTACTATGAAAAAACATGCATTACTGTTTCTTACGGCTTCTCTTCTGCTGTCATTTACAGGCTGCAGCGAAAAAGCGCCTGACACAGCAGGTGAGCCCATTTCCTTTGAATCGCCTGCAGAGAGCGCGGATACGGCTGCCACCAATGATGGATCCGAAGAAGAATCTCCGGAAAGCACAGAGGGATCTGAAGTTCCGGAAGTACAGACAGAACAGGCCGAAAAAGCTGATGATCTAAGCCTTTATGCCCCCGTACTTAATGAAACCTGCAATCTCATCTACAACGGTTTTCATGAGGATGACCGCTTTGACTACGTTTCCTCCGGTGTGATGGATATGGCTAACATGACGGAGAAGGATGAGCTTCTTAATATCCTTGGCTATAATATCCGGGATATAAACGGTGACGGGATATCCGAGCTTATGATAGGGACGATCCCGGGTGAGGATGACGAGGTTCAGGGTACCGGTGAGATCATTGGCGGATATACCGTGATCGACGGCAATATCGTTATGTTCCTGGAGGGCTGGTCGCGCAGCAGCTATCAATGGCTGGGAGAGAACAGGTTCTACTATTTCGGATCAGGCGGAGCAGCCTACAGCGCCTTCGGAACCTATCATCTTGATCCGGGAAAGCCTGAGCTTACCTGCGAGGACTTTTATTTTACCGACACGGAGGGCGATAACTTTGATGTGATCATCCCCTACCACAACACTACGGGACAGTGGGATGCCGAAAAATCGGAGAAGGCGGATATGAACGAAGATGAGCTCTGGGATCTCTGTGATGATATGAGAGCCGGATGCATAAAAATGGAGATGACGCCCCTTAAGAGCTATCCCTTCCCTTAAGCCAGTAAGCTTCCCCATATCCATAGAATGTACAGTATACCAAAAGTGCCATGCAGCTTTGCCGCATGGCATTTTTCTGTTACCTTAGCCGGTCATATGATCTATACTGTTTCGTCATCGATACTCTTTTGGACCTCAGCACTTCCTTCTTTATTCGCGTGTACCAGATATTCGGATCTTCCCACGCCCAGGATAAATCTTAATATCTCATCCAGCAGCGGAACAGCCATCAGTATGCCAAATACAGTACCCTTCCCGAAAGCCTTGGAAAGCTTAAGGCTCTCCATCAATAAAATCACATAATATGCGATCCTGAGAATGAAATAGATAACAGAAGGCAGTTTTAATACATCTGCGGCAACAGCACATACTGCGAGGAGATCGACCAGCAGGCCGATCCAGCCCGCCCAGCAGGTTGAATATTCCTCATAGGTGCTGAGGAGGGGAATGAGACTGTGCCACCCTTTTTTTCCTGCCTTGCAAAGGATCCTCCATCTTCCGATAACCAGCAGTATGGTTCCGATACCGAGCGCTCCCAGGAAAAAAGGCAAGGTATTAAAGGAGTTTTCAGAAGCCAGAGGCTTTCCGTCATAATCCGGAGAAAGAAATGTGTTTACCTTCTCCTCAAAATCTCCCGGCATGATGAAGGCACCAACCTTGACCAGACCGACATTACCGTTGCAGTCTACGAAAATGGTTGTGGGGAAACCGCTGATACTTAAAAAATCAAGCGAATCCCCTGCCTGTCCCATCGGAAACGACAGCCCGTGACCGGCCTTATAATCCGCGATCATTTCCATAGTATCGGAGGGATCTCCGGAAACGGAAATGATCTCCATTCTGTCCTTATTTGCCTGATAAACATTTTCCATATCGGGAAACTCTTTTTCACAGGGACCGCACCAGGTAGCAAAGATATTGAGCACCACCAGATCCTTCTCTTTAAGGATATCGGAAAGCGTTGCTGCCGTTTCATCCGTCAGAGACACTGTAAAATCAGGCATGGCCTGCCCCGGTTCTACTCCGACCCCCGTATCAGCATAGGCAATATTTCCAAATACCGCAGTCATCAGAATAATTGTTAAAATAACACAAGATATTATTTTTTTCATGATCTTACCTTCTTTCATAAACGATCGATCCGTAAAACGGCATTTCAATCATGAAACCGTGAATGGTAGTTCCTACTGTTTATACGCAGTTCACGGGCCTGTGTCAATATGATCACCGGTCCTCAGACTGGTGGGTTTTATCCCGTCGTAAACAAAAGCGGCCACAAATTATTAAACCAAATAGGCACAAAAAACGACCGAATATACAAAAAGCCTGATATTTTCGAAGATTTTCGCGTATAAAATTATAAATGGCAACAGAACATTGCCATTCGAAAATTATATTCCACGAGTATTCCACGAAAGGAGAAGTTGTTTATGAAGAAGACTAAGAGGATCTTATTGGGATTTACGGCATTTCTCATGGCTGCCGTTCTCGGGTTTCTTTCCCCGGCGGAAGTCCGGGCAAAGCCTAAGAAATATGTAAAAAGCCTGACACTCAGCTCCGGTGAAGTGATCATCGAAAAGGGCTCCGAAGCCGTCGTTACCGCCACTGTCAAGGTAAAGAAGGATGCAAGCACCAATGTATCCGTAAGCTCAGGCAAAACAACGGTCGCCACCGCTGAAGTGATAAACACCGAAGGAGAAATGTCCGTTATCGCGATCTACGGCGAGGGTGAAGGCACGGCCGTGATCAAGGTCACAACCACAGATAAGAACAAAAAAAATAAGCGGATATCCAAAAAGATAAAAGTTGAGGTTGTAAAAGAGCCGGGTCATGAAGGTATCATCGGGAAATGGATAACCACAGATTTCTCCACCGTTTATACCTATAATGCTGACGGAACCGGAAATTACCAGATCTTTTCCGATACCGGTGTGAGTACAGCTGATTTCAAATATACCTTTGACGGTGTAAAGCTTAACGTAAGCTATGATAACTGGGTGATGACAAACTCTTATAACTGCACTGTAGACAACAGTACAATGACGCTTGTGGACGAAGCGGGAAACATCACCACTTATTACAGCGCGGATATAAAGGATTCCCGTTCCTCTTTCGGCGGCAATTGCTACTCCGTGTTCAGAAACAGCGCTTCCTGGGAGGAGGCGAAGCTTCAATGTGAGAAAATGGGAGGCCATCTGGCCACGATCAGTTCTGCCGAAGAAAACGCTTTCATAGGAAGCCTTCTTGGTACCGATGAGACCGTCCCCTCTTACTGGCTCGGCGGATACCGGTCTTTATCCGGTGAAAACGGCTGGCAGTGGGTAACCGGAGAGGAATGGTCCTATACCAACTGGACAGATCCCGGTCCCCGCAGCGAGAAGCTGTATCTCGAGATGGTTGCCGACGGAAAGGACTATACATGGAACTGTGTAGAGGATGATATAAAGAGCTATGCCCAGGGATATGTCTGTGAATGGGAAGCTGACAGCGAAAGAAGCACAAGCCCGCTTATCGGAACCTGGGAGTTTGAGGAAGGTATCTTTTCCTGGACCTTCGAAGGAAACAGCACCGGCACATGGGCATACAAAGCCGGGGACGCAGGAGATTCCATGAAATTCTGGTATCATGACAACGGCGACAGCGTAATGATATCCTTTGACGGATGGATGAACGGAACCGACTATAAATATACTATTGACGGAAATAAACTGACCATGTGCGATGCCGGGGGAAATGAGCTGGTATATATCAAAAAAATAGAAGACGCTAAGTAAAGCACGGCGGGGAGGAGGCAGGAAAACCCGTTACTATTCACGGCCTTTGTGTCCGTGATAGTAACGGGTTTTGCCAATGTAAATCGCCTTCGCTAAGGAAGAATCGCAAAGCGATTCTTTTATGTGAGATTTTTAAAAAATCTCACGCGGCCTCTGACGAGGAACCGCTGCGCTGGGCAAAACCGATCTCATGCCATATGTTGTGGCCCGTAATCGTTCGCGATTCGGCCGTGAATGGTAACGAAAAACCT
>JAEEGL013486695.1_pt1 | contig 19122 bp, 17 predicted proteins | sample 9134231 | NCBI WGS metagenome assembly JAEEGL01 (sample SAMN16246548, study PRJNA631951) | gut metagenome | biome: gut microbiome; feature: rumen; material: fiber-attached | host: Bos | place: Iran: Karaj | collected 2018-10 | reverse complement strand
GATGATGAGGTCGTATGTCACGTAGGGAACGGAAGACAGCGTTATGCTGACATTACCGCCGTCGTCGAGGTACCCCTGGATGAACGTGCCAGCCGTAAGGCCGCCCGCCTCGGCATAGACGTTGTTCGCCTGCCACGTCAACAGGGAAAGGCCGTCCGCAAACATCGCCGTGGACGAACCCGACGGCGCGTAGGCGTCCTTGTACCATGTTCCGATTTCAAGCGCAAGCGCCGTATCGGCGGCACCGTCCGTGCTGCCCTGTCCGTTGCGTCCGCCGTTCGCGTTGAAGTTGAAACCCACGACGCCGGGCGTGAGCCACGAGCGGAGAAGCGCGCCCTGTACGGCGAAGCTGACAGCTGAGAAATACGAGGCGTCGGGCTGGGCATTGGCGGAGAGCGTGATCGTGCCGGACGAGGCGACTTCCACGGGGACGGACGCGACGAAGGCGGTGTCGACGGCAATCTCGACGCCATCGGCCACGGAGAGGACGATTTTCGCGCCAGACGACGCGGCGATTAGGGCATTGAGCGCAGAGACTGTCGTATTGGCGTTGACCGCAATCGTATCGATATCGGATGGAAAAGTATATTCCAGAATCTCGGCCTCGCTCAATGTCGAGCCGAAAACCGCCATCTTGGAAATCGTCCATCCCGTGGCGGGCGAAAGATTCGTCGAGTTCTTCTCGAACTTCCCGCCAAGCGAAAAGCCCTTGTAGTTAGTTTGCGAAGCCTTGAGCCCCGTATGGCCGAAGCGCTTCACGAGGGTACGCGCGCCCGTATTGGCGTCAGTCACGATTTCATACGCAAAGACGCCGCCGGATGTCTGGATGTTGACGACGATGTCCGTCCCCGCGGAAAAAGGATCGGCAACCTGCAGACTGCCGCCGTTGTCATCATAAAATGCGTTTTGCCAAATGCCGCGAACGGCCGCGTTGTTCGCCGCAAGACTGACGCCGACTTTGTTGTACGAGGCATCGCCATTGCCTCCGCCCAGCATGTTCTGGTGCAGCGAAAGGAGATACTGGTTGTTGGCGTTCGCAAAGTCCAGCCCCGAGCAGCGGATGATGAACGTGCAGTTGTTGAGCGAGCTGTTCGCCCCCGTGTAGACCACGCCGCCCGTCGCGTCGCTGGCGATCGTAATTGCGTTGTTCTGGATGGTGTTGCCATTCTGCGCCGTCAGCGAAAAGCCGCCGAGGCTGGTGTTGGCGCCGTCCCAGACGGCGAGAGGGGTGGCCGCCTGCACAAAGGCCGGGATTGCTGCGGCGACCAATGAGGTTAGTACGCGACGCTTCAGGACGGTTGTATTCATTTTGTGCCTTTCACTTCTATGTAATTGCCCCCCACCTTCACGTTGTCCACAAGCCAGGCCGTGTGGCCTGAAGGAACCCGCTGAACACCCTTCGCATAGGCAGAATCGCAATACACATGTATTGTATCATATTTCACCACCGCTGCGCAAGGGGGTAAATGATGGAAATTTCCATAAGGAAAATCCTGCCCGTCGGCAGGCTCTTCACCCGTCAGAGCGTTCCGAAGATGCGGTCTCCGGCGTCGCCGAGTCCCGGTACGATGTAGAAGTCGGAGTTGAGCCGCTCGTCCTTCGCGGCGATGAACACCGGTACGTCCGGATGCTCCCTCTCGACCTTTGCGATGCCTTCGGGCGCGGCGATCAGGTTCAGGAACACGATGCGCCTGTACCCGAGCCTCTTCAGCTGGTCGAACGCATCGCACGCGCTCCCGCCCGTCGCGAGCATGGGGTCGATCACGATGGCGAGCTCGTCGCCCTTCGCGGGCGGGACCTTCGCGTAGTACGGGACCGGCTCCGCCGTTGCCTCGTTGCGCTGCATCCCGAGGACGCCGACCTTGGCGTACGGCAGGACGTGCAGCATGGCGTCGAGCATGCCCATCCCCGCGCGGAGGATCGGCACGATCACAACGCTGTCCTCTATCTTGACGCCTGTCGTCTTGGCCACGGGCGTCGTAACGGGAATCTCAACGGTACGGAGGTCCTTGAGGCTCTCGATGGCAAGGAATTCCGTGATCTCTTTGACGAGCTCGCGGAACTGCTTGGGCTTGGTGTTCACGTCGCGCATCAGCGTGACGCGGTGCCTTACGAGCGGATGCTGGAGTACTGTATGCATAAGGATAGTATAGCACACATCCCTCCCGTTAGTCAATACGCAATTCTTAATCCACCGGGGACAGACCCCCTCTCACCCCCATCCCACCATCCATCCTCCTCCGGGGACAGACCCCGCAAACATCCCTTTTCCGTAGGTTTCCATGCCTCTTCCCCCTTCTCACGCAACATTTTTCTGCTCCCTCGCCGCCAACAGCCACCCATGCGACGAAAAAGCGAAGTCGCCGACAGGGTGCGCCGTCCCTCCCCGCGCCTTCAGCCGGTCCCCGAAGCCCACTATCCACCTCTCCACGAACGCGGCGCTCCCCAACAGCTTCCCAGCGGAGAACTGCGCGATCCTCCTCCCGAGCGTTCCGTCCACGGGGACAGGCCCCTCACACGGCTCTGGATCCGCCGCCCACGACCATGCGTAATCCTTCACCTGGGTGACGATCCCTGCTCTCACAGGATTCAGCATGATGTACCGACGGCACATCTCGAAGTAGCGCCCGCCCTCCACCATCGTCGAGTGGAATCGTCCGCTCCAGATGCTGCCGCTGTACTCGACTCGGCGCTTGAACCGTACATCAAAGTGCTCCTTCAGCGTCTTCACGAACTCGCTCACGTCATCCATCCGCGCACGGTAGCGGTCCGCCTCCACCTCCAACTCGCTGAAACGACCGGCTTTGCGCAGTTCCTCCCAGCGTTCGCGCAGCGCAACAGCCTCCTTCTCCCCTTTCAGTACCCCGACCCTACGGACAATCTCGGCAACAGGTACCTTACCGCCGGAACGCACCACCGTGCAGAGCACGTGCAGGTGGTTGTCCATAACCGCGTAAGCCGCGATCCTCACGCCGGAGAACTCCGCAGAACGCCTTACAGAGTCCTCGAGCTCGTCCTTGATCCTCCCCTTCCCGAACAGGAAGCTCCTGTTGTTCGCGCGGCATGTCACATGGTAATTCGTCGTGCCCATCCCATTCTCCTTCAGTCTTGCCGTCCTCGCCATCCTGCATCCCTCCTTCTTTACTGGCACCCCGGTGGTTTGGCGGCGGGGTTCCAAGCCGCATTCCCGAGACATGTTTCGGCACCCGCCGACACTTCGCCTGGAGAACGATACATATGATAGCAAAAATCCAGAAATGAATTCTAACACGAAACTGATAACTGTCTGATATTTTTATCAGAATTGGTTTCGCGACTCCCTTCGCCTTATGGGGTCTGTCCCCAGACAAAGTGGCATAAACGGCGTTGTCTACCGCGAAAATCATCGTATAGGCGGGGTCTGTCCCCAGCAAAGACGGGATCTGTCCCCAAAGGCCAAAAGTTGGAAGTTTTTGGAAAGACGATTTTGGCGAGTGGTGAAGGCTTGTGCGGCTCGAGTCTTATCTTTGCCCCAAACTGGGGTCGCCCCTGGTGGTACAAACTGGGGTCTGTCCCCGACGAGAACATTCGTAACTGGGGTCTGTCCCCAGTGGGAAGCGGGGACAGACCCCGTTGGGGGCATTTGGGGACGGGGACAGACCCTTGGTTAATAATATGGGGGTGGGGACAGACCCCTGGTTAACGCATGGCAAATGCCGAAAGCCCGGCGCAGAAGAACGAGTCGCCGTCGGTGACGTGGCAACGGTCGCTGAACGTTGCGCCACGGATTGCATTGGATATGCGGCGTGGACCGATGACCACGGGCGCCGTCACGGTGAGCCACTCGTCCACAAGCCCGGCGTCCGCGAGCGAGCGGGCGAGCGCAAGCCCCCCTTCACAGAGAACGCTCATGATGCCCATCCTGCCGAGTTCCACGAGCGCCTTCCTCGCATCATCGAACACGAGGGTCCTGTTCTTCCCGTCCGTGAACACCTGCGACTTCTTCGGAAGACGCCCGTTCTTCGACACCACGACGCGGATCAGGTCTCCATTTGGCCTCACGCGGGCAAGCAGCGAGGGGTTGTCCCTGCGGATAGTCTCAGCGCCAACCATGATTGCATCGACCGTCTCCCTCATGCGGTTCGTCCTCCGTCGGGAGGCTTCGCAGCTTATCCAGTTGGAGCCCCCCCAGTCGTCGCACGCCTTTCCGTCGAGCGACATCGCGATCTTCACCGTGACATACGGAAGCCCCGTCAAGACATGCTTGCGGAAGTCGCGCACGAGTCCGTCACACTGGGCGAGCAGCGTCTTGTCGCCCCTAAACCGCTCGCACTTCACGCCCGCCTTTGCAAGTGCACGCTTCGCCTTGCCTCGGTTCTTCGGATTGGGGTCCGGTATCGCATAGACTATGCGTTCGATTCCCGCCGCAACTATGGCGTCTGTACATGCCCCGACGCGTCCCGGTTTCGAACACGGCTCGAGCGTGACATAGATAGTTGAACGCCTTAGCGCACATTGACCCGAACGCCGCATGGCATCCTTGATCGCAGCGACTTCGGCATGGTCCCCGCCGGCCCGCCTGTGCCAGCCCTCGCCGACGATCATGCCATCCTTGACGACGACAGCCCCAACCGCCGGGTTGGGTCGCGTATGGCCCTTGCCGCGCGCCGCGAGAAACGCGGCACGTTCGAGAAACGCTGCGTCGCCGTCCCGTTCCATCCGCGTCAGAACACCGACACTTCGTAGTCGAGGGAGAAGCCCTCGCCCGGCTCGAGCGTAAGCGGCTTCTCGTATATCGGCATGGGGTTGACGAATCCGTGGTCGCTCCAGGTGTAGATGCGCTCCGTCTCGAGCGGTGCGACGACCTTCACCTCGATGCCGTGTCCGTTCTCGGGATCGGTGTACCTGACTGCGTTCATGCCCTTAGGTCCGCCGACATTCTTCGTCGCGCTCGGCTCGCCGCCGACACCCTCCATCTTGAAGGCGCGTAAGTCCTGCGCCATCCTTAGCGAGAACCCGCCGTATCCGACCGGACGACGGCAATCGAAGACGACCTTCTCCTTCGCTGTAAATGCGTGGCGAGAACGGATCCTGTACGCCCCCTTCGCGTCGAGTGCGGAGAACGACACGCTCCTCTTCTCCACGAGGAGCACCTTGCCCGGCTCGGCGCGGGGTCCGTACCAGAGGTCGAGGTCGACGTCGCACGCACCGCCGGCCTTCGGGACGATCTTGAAGTCCTTGATTACGGTCATGCCGTCGGGGAAGAGGTTCCTCGCGGCGGGGTTGCGCGGCTCCCAGTAGTTGACTCCGTTGATGTACTTCCAGCAGAACCACAGGCCGAGGTGCCACGGATGGTCCTTCGGCCTCGCGTCGGTAACGCAGCGTCCGTCGGGGAGGCACAGCGGATGCACGAACGGCTTGGACTCTCGGTTGGCAAGGTTGAGCTTCCATACGGTCTTGCCGTCCCTCACGCACTCTGCCCCGTCTATCGTGCAGCGCGCCTGCGCCGTAGAAGTCTTCGCGTCAACCTTGTCGGGCAGTTCGCCCATCGCCCAGCGCGTGGCCTCGAGGAGGTGGAGCTGCCACTCCATCTTGCCCCAATCCTGCGGGCGGTGTCCAAGGGCGGTGTAGAATATGCGTCCCTTGCCGTACGTCTTGCACCATTCGAGGACGTGCCCGCCGATCTTCGGGCAACCGTACTTGTCCGTCGCGCGGGACTTCGGCGCAATGTCCCTCCAATCGAGGATCATGAGCGGACGCAACCCCTCCTCGTCCGGGTGGTTTAGGTACACCTCGTCGTTCTCCCAGACATACCCCTCGGGGAACATGACCATCGCGGGGTGCGTGCGGTCCGTGCGGCTGAACTTCACGGCCTGGCTCACGTAATGGCGCTCGAACGCGCCGCCGAGGAAGTCGCGGAAGCGCTTGTCGCCGCGCTCGCACGCGCTTGACGAGTGCGTCGCGACGAGTCCGCCTCCGTTCTCCACGTACTTGTAGAACGCCTCGCGCTGCGCGGCGTTCTCAAACAGCTCGTGGTTGCAGTTGCAGAGCATGATGGCCTTGAACTTCGCCATCGCGCCGGAGGTGAACACGGCGGGGTTGTCCGTGACGAGGCACTTGAGCCCGTTCGCCGTGAAATAGCGGCGGACCTCCTCCGCGCCCTGTTCGGTCGATGTGTGGTGGTACGCCTTGGACCACTTGGCTGTTCCGCTCTTGGCGACCTCGCCCGTCTGCTGGTTCTTCACGTACTGCCAGCGGGTGTACACCAGGACGTCCGCCGGAGCGAACTGATCCTCCGCACAGGCGGCAGTGGTTACAAGCGCGGCGACCGCCGCGAACGCGAGACTCTTCATCATGTTTTCCTCCTTGTTCCTTTCGGTTTCCTGCGAAGTATTATACCATATCAGACAATGAGCATGCAATCGCCGTAGCTGAAGAACATGTAGTTGTTCTGGACGGCGAGGCCGTACGCGCACAGCGTGCGTTCGCGCCCGGCGAGGGCCGAGACCATCATCAGCAGAGTCGATTGCGGAAGATGGAAGTTCGTGAGCATGCAGTCGCACACCCTGAACCTGTACGGAGGGTAGATGAAGATGTCGCTCGCACCCGACCCGGCCTCTACGACCCTCTTCTGACCAGAAGCGGGGACTGTCCCGTCCGACCCAACTGCGGCGGCAACGGTCTCAAGCGTGCGTACCGTCGTCGAGCCGACGCAGAACACCCGCCCCCCGCGCGCCTTGCACTCGTTCACCGCCTCCGCCGTCTCGGGCGGTATGGTGAACGCCTCGAAGTCCATGTGGTGGTCCTCGATGTCCTCGCACTTGACTGGACGGAACGTGCCTGGCCCGACGTGCAGCGTGACCGCCACGCGCCGGACGCCCTTCGCGTCGAGCGCGGCGAATATCTCCGGCGTGAAGTGGAGTCCCGCAGTCGGCGCGGCGACGGAGCCCACCTCGCGCGCGTATATCGTCTGGTAGCGCTCGCGGTCGGCCTTCTCCTCCTCGGGCGTCCCCTCCCGCTTCACGTAGGGCGGGACTGGCGTGCGCCCGAACTCGTCGAGGAGGTCCATGAGCGGACGGGCGCAGGCGAATTCCACCTGCCACATGCCTATTCCCGTCAGGGGCTTCAGAAGCATCGCCGTAAGCTCGCCGTTGGGGCCGAACGCCGCGACCTGTCCGGGACGGCACGTTCGGCCGGAACCGATTATCGCGTTCCACCGGAGGGAGTCCGTCGGAGCGGTCATGCTCGGCCGCTCGTCGTCGGAATCCATCGGGGCGGCATTGACCATAAGGAGTTCCACCGCGCCGTGGGTGTCCGTCCACTCGCCGATGAGCCGCGCCGGAAATACCTTCGTATCGTTGACGACGAGAAGGTCATCCGCCGTGATGTAGTCCACGATGTCGGCGATGTGGCGATGCTCCACCACGCCGGTCGCGCGGTGGAGGACCATCATCCGTTCGGTGCCGCGCCTCTCGGCGGGATGCTGCGCGATCAGTCGCGACGGCAGGGGATACCAGAATTGTCTTGTCTTCAATGTCGTTGGCCTGTTGTTTGTGGTTAGTGGATAGAGGGGAAGAACCTTTCCGCGTTCTCATCGGTGATGCGTTCAAGCTCGGCGAACGAGAGACCGAGAATGTCTGCGGCCTTTGCGATGACGTCGCGGATGTGCGGCTGTCCGTCGTCGGACGTCCTGTCGGTCTCAACGAGCAGCCTGCCCAACGGAATCTTCTTCACCATTGCGCGGTAGTTCACGGCGTGGTCGTTGAGTATCGCTGGGCCTACCGATATGAAGCCGTTGAGCTTCACTATTTCCGGAATCAGTCCGTCCGAACGAGAGAAACCGTGGAAGAGGAGAGACGGGAAATTGTAATTTGAAACCGCCTCCACCACCTGGCCCCAGCACTTCGCGCCGTGGAGGATGACGGAGCGACGCAACTCGACCGCGAGCGCGAGTTGCGCCTCAAACGCCTCGCGCATGGCGGGCGGGATGTCGCGGCGTTTCAAGCGGTCGAGTCCAATCTCACCTACCCCGGCGTTGGGGTGATCAAGCAATATCTGGCGAAGATTGGTCAATTTAGGGTCATTTAGGGTCAAATTAGGGTCAGAACCGGAGTCTGTCCCCAGAGTAGAACCGGGGTCTGTCCCCGGGGTCTCAGGGTTGGAATTGGGGTCTGTCCCCAAGGTGTTGGGGTCTGTCCCCAAGGTGTCCCAAGGGTGGAGGCCGAAGAAATCCCGTCCGATGAGAAGCTCGCACACGGCGGGGTCGCCGCAGGAGACGTGGCAGTGTGCGTCGGTCATCTACGCGCGGAGGATGCCGAGCTCGTAGGCGCGGGAGACGGCGCTCGTGGCGTTGGGACAGTCGAGCTTCGTCATTATGCCCTTGAGATGGGTCTTTACGGATTCCGCGCCGATTCCGAGCGAAGCGGCGATTGCGTCGCGCTGTTTGCCCCGCGCGACCTCCCGGAGGACGTCAAGCTCGCGGGAGGTCAGGGTTGACGGCGCGGCCTGGAACTCCTCGCAAACGAATCCCGGCTCGTCGGCGGCAATCGCCCTCAATGCGGCGACAAGACGATCCTGGTCGACGTTCTTAGGCAGATACCCCTTCGCACCCTCCTCGCGGGCGCGGGACTCCTCTTCTTTGAGAGGCATACCCGCCATGAGGAGAACGCGTGCGGCGGGGTCTGCCTCCCGCAGCTTCGCGAGGACGCCGAACCCGTCCATGCCGGGCATCCTTATGTCGCTGAGGACCACGTCCGGCATCGCCATCCTGCCGATGGCGACCGCCTCCTCGCCCGTCGCGGCGAGGGCGGACACGGTGAAGTCGCGTTCGCTCTCGAGCATGGCGGCGAGACCCTCCCTGACCATCGGGTGGTCATCGACTATCATCAGCGAGATCATGGCTCAGTCATCGTCGTCGTCCACGCCCCTCTTGTCCACCTTGTACTTGTTCTTGTCGACCGTGATGTCGTAGCCTATGCACAGCCACTTCGTCAGCTCGAACTCGTCCGTGCCCGGGAACCGCTTAAGGCGCTCGACGTGGCAGTCGGCGAAAGCCACATGCCCGTAGGTGTCCTTCTTGTACGGATGGTTGAAGCCTATGCGCTCCTTGTTGGCGCCCTTAGTCCCGCCATACTCGAGGACGCAGTCCGCAGTGTAGTCCCCGTTGCCGCCGCCTGCGAGGTCCTCGTCGCAGATCTCCGCGAACAACAGAGTCTTCTCGGCGCGTTTCATCGAGCCCATGCGCTTGCCGGACCACGGGGACTCAATCCTGTCGCCGCCGTAGTGGAAGGCACCGTTCATCGCATAGCTCCAGGCCATCTTCCTCAGCTTGTCCTTTCGCACGAGCGTGGGGCACCTGTAGCAGCTGGCATTCGCGCCGACAGCACCCCAGATCGCGCCGTTAGTAATGGCGAACGTTGTGTCGCGCTCGCCCGCGAGGCATCCGGCGTACTGGAAGGACGCCTTGCTCGTCGGCTTCGCACCTCTGTAGTGGTTGCCGCAGAGCCAGCTTATCCAACCCTTGTGCTGGTAGTAGTGCACCTGTGTCGTGCTGAGGTCCGCGTACTGGGTGGTCCCCGCATGTGGATATCGCCGCCAGTCGTCCTTCATGGCCGCCGAGTAGCAGGCCTGCGCAAGGGTCTTGAGGTTCCCCTGGCACTTCGTCGAGCGGGCGGACTCCGTAGCGCCGCCGAAGGCGACGAGCAGGGCTCCCGCGAGGATTCCGATTATGCCGATCACCACGATCAGCTCCACTATTGTGAATGCCTTTTTCATCCGTGCCTCCATTAGTCAAACTGGTGGTAGAAAAGCACGCGCATCGCGTGCGGGCGACGGTCGGACGGCGTCGATCCGCCACCCCCGCCCTTCGGCGTGTTGGGGTCCCGCCACACGACGGCCACGCCCCTTGCGCCGAGCTGCGGCGGGGCCTTGCCGTCCCCCGCGCCGCCGCCGATCACGACGGGCTCGGAGCGGAAGAACACAAGGAACAGCTGCTGTGCGTTCAGGTAGCACTTGCGCCAGTACGAGCAAAGGAACTTCAGGTCAACGTCGTGAATGGGCACGCCTATATCCACTCCCAACAGATTCTTCGCCCCGCCGCCGTAGTCGAGCCACCTGAGGCTGCTGCCCTCGCCAGAATCGCCCCACTTCCTGTACCATGACGAGGAAGCGGTCGCGCCGGCGCGAAGCGTGCCGGAGACATTCGCGGCGATTTCTCGTATCCTTGCGTGCTCGACGGGCGTCTCCACGCCGTGCGGCCCAAAGGTGTACTTGCGGCAGGTCCCGGACTCGTCCATCTTCCCGTCTGAACCGGCCATTTTCTCCTTGACCTCGTCGGTCCTGTTCGACCCCGCCGCCCACCAGTCGTACGGCGTGTTGACGAAAGGCGCAAGCTTGACCAGCTCGTCGTTCGTGTAGGGGTTCACGCGGTACCCGCGCACGGAGCTGAAGATGCAGAGGTTGTCAACCTCGTCCTTGTGGAGCTTGCCCCCCTCCATCTTCCCGAAGCAGCTGTACGTCCGCCACATCTGGGACTTGTTGGCAACATCGGTCTTGGAGGCAGGTATCTTGCCGTCCGCGTTGTCCTTGACCGGACCGTATTCGCCCTGTGTGTCGAACCCGCATACGCGCGGGAGGAACGCAAGCTCGCCCGGATCCTGAAGATACCCCTGGTTCGAGACGCTCATGAAGATGTCGCCGTCCTTGTCGCCGCCGCCGCAGGTGACGTTTTCAAGCCACATCTCGCCAAGGGACTTCCCGGTACCGAGATCGTTCATCGGGTACCAGTTCTCGGCGGCGTAGTTGTACCTTGGATCGTCCGTCAGGTACCCCTTGGGCTGGAAGTTGACCTTCTGCTGTTCTTTCGCAACCGCTTCCTGAAGACTCAGGACACCCTGGATGTCCCCCTTCTTCTTGACGGAAAAGTTCGCGGTCTCCTGCCCATCGACAATCTTGCCGTCGAAACGCAGGACAGGCCTTGCGAGGTTGCCGAGATGCCTGCTTATGTCCCCTTCCGGAGCGAGGTCGTCGTCGTTTATGTGCGCCGGGGCCATGTCAACGAGGAGGTTCCCCGTCTCAGGATCCCTTAGCTTGACGGCGAGGGACATTCCCCATACGTACGTCACGTCTTTCTCGCCGAACTTCTTGCCTGTCGCATCCAGGAACCTCTCGTCGTCAGTGAGCGTGAGCAAAGAACCTATCTCCGCCTCTTTTCCCTTCTGTTCGTTGAACGTCCATCCATCCTGCCCATCGATTTCGATGCCCTCGTCGAGGATAGTCTCCTTGCCGTTGTTGCCAAGCTGCACTCTGCGCTTGAGGTGGTACTTCGCAATGAACCCCGTGGACTGGAGGTCGCCGTTGCATCCCGAAAGGCCGTCGATCTTAAGCTCGATGTCGTGGAAGCGGCCCGTGTTCTTCGTGACGGCGTTGTCACTGCCCTTGTTGAAGTCAGTCGGCAACTCCGTCTCAGACCAATTGGACGAGAGCGTCATGACGCCGTCCTTTAACGCCCCGCCGCCGTTGAGGTTCTTTTCGAACTTTCCGAACGTCGCGTCGACGCCTGTCCTGCAGCCATGCCTCGCGTCGTTGACCTCCCACACAGCCCCCTTTTCAAGGGGATATAGCTTCGCTATCGCCTGCGCCTCGTACTTGTGGCCGGAATACAGTTCCTTCCTGTACTTGAACGGATACGTGAGGCCCACCCTCATCCTAAGGGTCCCGTTCAGCTCGGGGTAGTACGTGAGCGTCTTGTAGTACGTCTTTATCTGCGTGGCGTTGTCGGTCTCCTCCTTGACGTCGTCCTCTTTCCGCAATATCTTTACGGTCATGTCGCTGTTGGGGTCCACGGCGATGCCGACGATCATGGGCGACCTGTCGACCGTAGGTGCGGCGACGGTCAGGGGTATGTCATCCCTGTCGAGGTAGTCGTAGAGCGCCATCCACTCGCACTGGTTTATCTGCTCTATGCGCCTTTCGAGGAACTTGGTCGAAGTCTGGCAGATGCGTCCGGCGGAGGAGTCGTTCTTCTCCGGGTCGTCGTCGTCGAATATGGACGGGAACGGCTGGTCCTCCTTGAGCGACAGGTCAAGGCGCTTGCCAGCGTTGTTGAGGAGCCCGAAGCGGTCGGCTGACTCGTCGAACCACTCCTCGCGGGACTTGCCGGGATGGATGTCGGTCACGAACCTCTGGATGGCGTACTTGAGGTACGCCCAGTTGTTCAGCCTGTCGCCTCCGGTCGGAAGCGGCGACGTGCCGTAGACGACACCCTTGTCCTTCAGGACGGCGTCGCAGAACGGAGAAGGGAAGTCCCCCAGACCTCCGCCGAGGTTGTTAAGCACGAGGTTGTAGTCGGCGAGCGACACAAGCGGATATGTCGCCGCGGCGGCGTCCATCGCATCCTGGAACTTGATCGGCTTGACCTCGCCCCATTCGCGGCCCGTTCCCGTCTCGAAGAGGTAGGAGAGCGTGATGAGGTCGTTGTCGCCGCTGCCGCGCGGGCGGTCGGCGCGCACGCTGTTCAGGTCGAAGAAGTCCGAGACGTCGACAATGCAGTACGCACAGCGGCCGGCATCGTAGTCGAGCCTGCTCCACATAGCGGTCGGCGTCCGGCGCGAGAAGTAGCGCACGTCGTTGATTATCGCCGGGGGCAGATAGGCAAGACCCTCGAGGGTGAGGGTAGAGACGGTGGACGAGTGGTTAGGGAGGTTGTCCGCCTCCCTTTTGCATAGGACGCGCCCGTACCAGAGGTTGTCGTTGTCCCCGCTGACGGAAAGCCCGCCAAGACCGGGGTACGGGTTCTCGTTTATGGCATTGTCTATGTCGGACATCGCTTTCGCGAGCGCGGCCTTCGCGAGCTGGCGCGACGCAGTGCTCCTGCGGAGGTACGACGACGGGATGCGGTTGTTGCGCATGAACACCGAGAAGCCCACGGCGGACACCACCATGAACGCCACCATTCCGAGAACTATCAGGAGCGCGCTGCCCCTCCTTGCCGACATGCCTCTCATTTCGTCCTCCCGGCGCACCTTCCGTAGCGGTTGGGAACGATCACGCCAGTCGTCATGTTGCGGGCGACCTCGTCCCCTGCGACGCCCGCGTCCATCTCGGCCACGCGGAACTGGTATGGCGTCCCCCACGGGTCGCGTATCTTGTTCCCGACGACCTTCGCGTTGTAAAGGACGGGAACCGCGTGTCCGGCGCGGTCGGTCCCGGAGCCGAGGATGAAGGAGAGCGACGACTCGTCCGCGTCTGTCCAGTCCGGCTTGACCGGAATGCCGTTGTCGACGTAGTTCTCGTACGCGCGTATCGCGTTCGTCATCTCGTTGGCCTCGCCTTCGGCGCGCTTCATCTGCGAGGCGAGCTGCGCCTTGCGCACGCCCGCGCCGATGGACGCCATCAGGACGGCGATCATGCCGATCACCACGATAAGCTCTACAAGCGTGAATCCTCTCCTCATGCTCAGTCCTCCGAACCGTCCGAGGGCCACGTTGTCACGTCGTCCCAGGTCCCGAACTGCTTGTCGGGGCCTGCGCTCCTCACGCCGACTGCGTAGCCCTTGCCTTCGTTGATGACGCCGTTCGCGGACGCCCCCGTCGCGCCGCCCACCGAGATGCCCGTCCAGGAGGACGGGTTGTCTATGGCAAGTGAACTCGCGCCAGAGGCCTGCGGCCCTCCATCCGCCCCGGACTCCGCATACGCCCGCTGTGCGAGCTGCCCGTCAAGACCGGTGAACACGCTCTTGATCGACCGGCCGTTGCGGTCGATGAGCGCGTCGGCCTTGACCTGTAGCGCCGCCATGTCCCGGCGCGCGTCGTCCAGCTCGACGACGCCGGCGGTCCCGGTGGACCAGGCAATCGACGACTGCGAGAATATCTGCGTCATGATGGTCACGAGCATCCCGAGAAGCAGGGAGGCGACCAGAAGCTCCAGTATCGTAAAGCCCTTCCTCATTTCGACGGATCCCCCTGAAAGTGGACTTCGGTGTAGTACATCGGCTGGTAGACAAGCGACCCCGGACGCCTCGCGGCGCGGAACGATATCGAGCAGCGCGAACCCTCCTGATGGACGACGAGCCCGCATTTTAGGTGCCCTGGGTCGAAGGACACGCCCGCCCCCTCGCAACCCGAGCACTTGCCCTTGACCGCGTCGAACGCGCCCTGCGAGATGCCGTTCGGGTTCGTGGACGCGCCGGTCTCGTCGCGTCCGTCGTCGTCACGCGCGGCATCGGGGTTGAAGTACGCGCGCCAGCCGCTGCTCGGCTGCGTGTTGATGCCGTTCCACGCCGACCACGCCATGTTCGTGGACGAGAGCATGGTCGCGAGTGCGTTCATGTTGAGCTCCGCAAGCGCGGCGGCCTCGACGTCCTCCCGGCTCTGCTGGCTCTCGCGGTATCCAAGCGAGTAGAGCGAAACAAGCGTAAGGATGCCCACCGCCATCACCATGATGGCGAGGTTGACCTCCATAAGCGTAAAAGCGCGTCTCATGCAGCGTCCCCCTTCAGTTTGCATGCTTAACCTTCGCCTTGCCCACCTCCTCGAGGGAGGTCGAGCTCGCCTTCATCGCGCTGACGGAGATGTCGCCGCCCGAGACCGAGCCGTCGGCCGAGATCGTCACCACGCGGACGGACGCCCGCCCGACGGACCTCGGCGCGGACCCGCCGAAGTAGTACCCGTCGGGAAGCTCGACGGAGGCAAACTCCGCCCCATAGGCGTCGCCGACGTTGAACGACCCGCCGCCCGACTTCTCGAATGCGCAGCACGGTATACGCTTCTCGCCCGACTCGCCGCCGCCGGGAGGCGTCTCGCCGGAGATGATGTAGCTCGCGTCAACGGGGTGCTGGGCGACGGTCGTCTTGACGTCCACGTAGCTGCCGTTGCCCTCCTCCTTCATGATGTAGAGCCGCATCTTGGACGTGTTCGACCTGTTGGCGGCGACGTCGCCCTCGAGCGCGTTCTCGGAGGCGTACACCTGGTCAAGGTCGCCGAACTCGTCGCACAGGTAGTTGCCGTCAACCGCAGAAAGACGCCCAACGGGGCGCACCGCGATGGCGGTGCCGTGCCCGACGGGGTCCTCGCCGGACTTAAGCAAGTCGTCGTAGAGGAACACCAAGACCTTCCGCCTGTCGATCTCGGCCCGCTGTCGCGCCGCGTCGAAGAGCGTCTGCACCGCCGTAAGTGCGGCGCGATCCCTCATGCCCTTCACGAGCGCGCGGTAGCCGCCGACGGACATGACCGCCATCGCACCCATTATGCCGATTACGATCATTAGCTCTATCAGGGTGAATGCGCGTCTCGACATCACTTCACCTCCACTGAATCGGACGCGGAGTGGTACACAACCTTGTACCTCCTGAACCGCCCGCTGGACGAATCCTGGTAGCCGAAGGCCATCTCGTCGATGTTGAGGTGGCGGATGTGGGCGGGCGGGTTCTTCTTGCGGGCGTCCGTGAACGGGACGCCGCTGCCCTTGCCCTCCGAAATGCCGCTCGGCGCGACGAAGAGCCCGTGCGCGTCGAGGTACGGGTTCCTCTTGCCGACGGAGCCCTTGACGACCTCGCGGAATATCTTGTCCGCCCCAGACCCGGTGAAAGTATGGTCCTTGCCGGACTTCGCCCTCGCCTCCAGGTCACCCGGCCACTTGCCGTTGCGGGCGTAGTACGTGGCGATGCCCTCGCGGAGGATGACCGCCATCGCGCTGTAGCGTTTCTCGCGGGACGCCCTGATGGCGCCCGTCGCGGCGGTCGCGACGAGGGTGAGGAGGACCGCGAGGACCGCGATCACCACCATCAGCTCTACGAGTGTGAATGCCTTCCTCTTCATTTCACTATCTGCCCCGCCGTGAAGCTGAATATGTCGTCGCTGCGGCCCATCTCGTCGAGCTTGCCGAACTTACCGTCGGGGCCGGTGGACCACACTATGGCCGGCGCCCGCACCCTGATCTGCTGCCCGCAGACGTTCGCGGACGTTATCCCAGTCCCGTCCACGTCAATCGCGAAGCGGAGGATGTGGTCCCTGACGGTACCGCCCGACGGGACATTGGAATTCAGATTGGCCTTTGAGTTGCCCTTGAGCACCTTCATCCCCCACGGATCGACGACGCCGAAACGGTCGTCGCCGAGCAGCCCCGACTTGCTGCTGTAGGACAGCGAAAGCGCATTCTTCTGCGCGAGGACGATCGCCGGCTTCTCGCCAAGGCGGTTCTCGTCGGAGCCGTTGGCCTTCACGAGCCCGGACGGCCACCTGCCCCCCTTCTGGTATATCGTCGCAAGCGCGGTTGAGACGTTTGAGACGAGCTCGCGGCCCTTCGCAATCTCCGCCTTCCGCGTGGAGCCGCCGAACGACGCGACCGACGCGGCTATCAGCACGGCAATTATCCCGATCACCACGAGCATCTCAATTAGCGTGAATCCCCTTTTCATGCGTTGCCTCCCTTTCAGTTCCTAAGGCTGACTATGTCGTCCGCCATCCACCCGGCGGCGGTCGTGCGGTCGCCCCCGCCGAGCGACGAAAGCTCCACCCACGGCGGGAACGTCTTGCCGTTCGGCCCGGCGCTCCACAGGCGGTAGGTCTGGTACGGGGCCGGCGAGTAGTAGTAGAGGTCGTGGCCCCAGCCGTCCGTGACCGTCATGGAGTCGAGGACGTACTGGCGGCCATTCCCCGAGAAGATCGGCGGATACGGGTTCTCGATGTTCACGGGGCTGCCGCTGAGGGGACGGTGCGTGTTTATGCCGAAGAAGGTCCTGCCGTTGTCGACAACACCCTCGAGGTTGGGCATCCAGCGCGCGCACGCCGCCTGGGACGGGATCATCGAGACATAGGCCGACTTCTTGTTGTTCATGTCGTTCCTAATATCATTCCAGGTATACGTGGACCGGCCGTCGCCGTGGCACTGCTTCTGGCTCTCGTTGTTGGCGTTCCACTGCTTGTAGCGCCCGTTGTACAGCGAGGGGTCGCCAAGCGTCATGAAGTGGTAGCGCGGAAGCAGGAAGCTCAGCAGACCGAACTGGAACAGCTGCGTCTGGCGCCAGTCCTCCGCCCCGGGGTAGGGTATCTGCCCCGCCGGATCCTCGAGGATGTCGAAGCCGCGCGACAGGACCGACGCGTTCTTCCTGAAGTTCTTGAACTCGGGTTCGTCCGACGCGTCGGAGGTCGCGCGGCGGCCGAGTTCCTCGGCGACGCCCTTGTAGTAGGCTATGGTACCCGGGCTGTCGGCAAACGGATACATCACCCCGACAGGCTGGGCGCGGCAGGCCGCGTTGACGCTGTTCCAGTTGAGCCCGCCGGAGGTCTCGCCGTCCTTGCTCTGGACACCCCACTCGTCCACCTTCGCGTTGATGCTGCGCGTACCGTGCACCTTCACCGGCGGATAGCACCCGAAGGCCGCGTAGTAGCCGGAAAGGCAGTTCTCGACGGCCTGCATGCGCTTTATCGTCTGCGCCCGGTGCTCGTGCTCGCCGGTCACGCCGGCGAGGCGGAACATGATCGCGATCAACGCCGCGAGGACGGCGACTACGACCAGGAGCTCGATGAGTGTGAATGCCTTGCGCATCAGCCGGCACCTCCCCCCGACACCTGAGATATGATCTTGATCATCGGCAGGAACATCGCGACGACGATCGTGCCGACGACCACGGCCAGCACGATGATGAGCGCCGGCTCGATGGCCGAAGTCAGGCCCTCGACGGCGTTGTCCACCTCGTCGTCGTACGTGTTCGCGATTCGCGTGAGCATCTCGGCGAGCGCGCCCGTCTCCTCGCCGACCTCCACCATCGACACGACCATCGGAGGGAACACGGGGCACTGCGACAGCGGCGCGGTCATCCCCTCGCCCTCCTTCACCGCGTCATGGACGTTCTGAAGCGCGTCGGAGACGATCCGGTTGCCCGTCGTGTCGCGAACGATCACGAGCGACTGCAGGATCGGCACGCCGGACGAGAGGAGCGTGCCGAGCGTGCGCGTCACGCGCGAGACCGCCGTGCGCTGCACGAGCGTGCCCGTGACGGGGGCCTTCAGCGAGACCATGTCGTAGAACTTCGCGCCCGCGTTCGTCTTGCCTATGATCTTCTTCAGGACGATGAACACCACGACGCCGATCGCGATGGTGAGGCCGTTGTGCTGCACCCACTCCGACGCGTCGATGACGAACTGCGTGATGCCCGGCAGCTCCGCGCCGCCAAGCATGTCGGCGAACACCTGCTTGAACTTCGGGATGACCGCGACGAGGAGGAACGCCGTGATGCCGATGGCCGCGAAGAGGACCACCACCGGGTAGATCATCGCGCCCTTCACCTTGTTCTTGATCTTCTCGCTCTTCTCGGCGAACTCCGCGAGACGCCCCAGCACGACCTCGAGCACGCCGCCGGCCTCGCCGGCCTTCACCATGTTGACGTACAGGTTGTCGAAGATCTTGGGATACGCGGAGAGCGCCTCGGAGAACGTGCCGCCGGCGGAGATGTTCTCGCTGATGCCGTCGAGGGCCTCCTTCATCCCGGGGTCCTTCATCTGCCGCTTCAGCACCTCGATGCCGCGCATGAGCGGAAGCCCCGCGTTCACGAGCGTCGCGAGCTGGCGCGTGAACTGCGTGAGGACCTTCGTCTTCACCTTGCCGCGCAGCCACGACGGCAGCTTGATGTTTATGCTGATGTTGGCGTTGAGCCCGCCCTTCTTCTTGGCCGGTGCGCCGGGAGCGCCCTTGGACGCCTTCTTCCCGGGTGCCGCCGGCTGGGCAGGTGCGGACGCCGCGCGCTTCACCTCGCCGAGGGCGGTCGGGAGCAGGTTCTGGGCGCGGACGGCCATGATGGCCGAATTACGGTCCGCCGCCTCTATCTGGCCGCGGACCTCGGCGCCCGTTGAGTCCTTCGCGATATACTGAAATGTCGCCATGTCGAAATCTACCTTCTTCTTCCTTTGTTGCCGATATTATACCACCAAGCCGCGCGCAATTGCAACCCCCCGCGCTACTTCCCGACGCAAAAGCGCGAGAACAGCGCCTCAAGAACGTCAGACGAATACTCCGCACCAATCTCCTCGCCAAGGCGCGACGCCGCGGAGCGCGCACGGTCCGCGAGGATGACAAGGTCGCGCGCCGCATCGGACGCCCCCGCGCGGCATGGTCCCCGGATTAGCGCCAACGCCTCCGCGAGAGCCG